>Ga0315274_10004268_pt1 | contig 21059 bp, 19 predicted proteins | sample YL17G02_20_MG_FD_203700 | JGI IMG/M metagenome (GOLD analysis project Ga0315274, IMG submission 203700) | Sediment microbial communities from Yellowstone Lake, YNP, Wyoming, USA - YL17G02_20 | ecosystem: Environmental > Aquatic > Freshwater > Lake > Sediment | place: USA: Wyoming | collected...
TGTCTGATAACAGTCTCTGTCTGGGGCATGACGCCTTCGACTGCACAGGCTACTATTATGGCGCCATCAACTGCACGCATTGCCCTGGTAACATCTCCCGAGAAGTCTACGTGGCCAGGAGTATCGATGAGATTGATAAGAAAATCCTTTCCTTCATATTCGTGAACCATGCTTGCATTGGATGCGAATATTGTGATTCCTCTTTCCTGTTCCTGCTTATTGAAGTCCATGAACAGCTGTCTTCCTGCCAGTTCTTCTGAAATCATACCTGCGCCGGCTAGAAGGGAATCTGACAATGTTGTTTTGCCGTGGTCAATGTGAGCTGCAATCCCCATGTTTCTTATAAACTCAGGCGTTTTCATGATGTTCTGAATAACTTCTGAATTGTCTTTTGCTATGTTGTTCACCCTCTAACGTCTTTTACAATATCTGACATAGAGGATATTTAGATATTAAAAACTGATGTTTTGAAGAATTAGTTTACTGCTCAGCGGTTCGGCAGTCTACTCCATATGTATTGACTCTGTCTTGAACTTCATCTAATTCGGTGAATCTTCTTCTGACATACCTTCCGGTTACTCGATCTTGCACAAATAAATGATATGCCACTCCTGGCGTACCAGTACCTCTTTCTATTGCTGGTAACTCTATAGCGAAGACGTGCCTTCCGTCAGGGCTTTTTCCGTCAAATAATTTTTTACCAATACAAATATCAGACATCATATCACCTAGAATTGGTTCATTGCGGTCGGTCTGTTCTGCAATCGACACCGTGCTTGCCCAGATCCTCGTATAATCTTTGCTGGTCGCTCGGTAGTAGCTCGTAATTTTTAAGCGCTTTTAGCACGTCTCCTGCTCGCACAGGACTGCCCACCAGATTGTAAAAAACATCGCCTTCTGGCGACTCAAGTAATTGAAAGATACCTGTGTCTCCTCCTAGTGCCAATATGGACACTTTTGCTTTGCCTGTTGTATCATAAATGCCGACTTCCGTTAATACCATATTAAATCAACCTTTTCCCCTTGATGCTATGCAAGATTATTGCATACGTAAGTATGGTATGTGTAGACAAAGTATATAAAGGTGACGTTTGTATGGCGAGGATTTTGAGAAAACATGCTGGCGCGCATGATTATACAAGCCATCTGATCTAGTTCGCTGCGAAATTCCTTCAGTTTCACTTCGGAATTTCTTTGCTCACACGATCATCTGGCTCCCATTGCTTCCCTTTCGATTCTTTCCCTTTCCTTTATGGCAAAGGACTCCTTTCCTTCGGATGCCGCGATTATCTCTGTTGCCAGGGCGTCTGCGAAGCTGACCTTCTTGTTGTGCGATCGTCTGCACGATCCCTGGGCAAAGAAGCGAAGGGTTTTGTCTATCCTTCTCTGGGGCGATGTGGTGACAGCTTCCCTTGCGACAATCGAGCCAAGCTGGTAGGATATGATCTCTTCTCTGATGGCAGCATTTTCTATGGCGCGCACAAGAAGCTCGATCGGATTTTTGTTTGTCTTCTTCTCTATAATATCAAATGCCTTTTCTATGTTTTTGAGGGCAGTATAGAAAGCACCGCCAAGCGGTCCTGAAGTCAGTCTGTGTTTTTTTCCTGTATGACCAGGGACGAGAACATGAAGAGCCAGTCTTTCTACGATGTGGGCCTTGGATTTATGGAAAGGTTTTCTTAATCTTCCGGCTGTTCTCGGTATGATTCTCGCATCCAGATTGATATATTCCTTCAGCCCGATGTCTTTGACCTCTATATTATTGGAATCCCATTTTCCGAACACCTTGACATCAAATTTCCTCTTCTCCTTCGGTTTGGATGCCTCCAGTATTTTTCTTGATTTTCTGGGTTTTTTTTCAACAGCTCTCATTTTTATGACCTCTTTGTGTTCTGTCGCATTCAACACGCTCATCAATAACTCATTCTTCGTATTTGACTCGCTAGTTTCATTTGACTAATGCACAGGCTTCTGTTTTCTACCTGTTCTGATTTCTTCAAGGGAAATATCATTCACTTTTATTACCTTCCATTTCACGCCGTGCATGGATCCAACTGCGCCGCCCTGGGATCCGCCTACGCCGGCAACAGTGACCTGATCGTGTTCAGAAACATGGTTGACTGCACCGGTTTTCGGCAAGAAAGCTGTTATTTCTTTGCCATTTTTCAGAAGCTTTACTCTCACGCATTTGATGAGTCCTGAGTGCGGCTGTTTTTGCTCCACTATTCTCTTTTCAAGAACCACGCCCTTTGCCTGGGGCGCTCCTTCAAGCGGCGATTTGCTGAATTGTATGCCTAACATTTTGAGCTTGAATTTTCTCTTTTTCCATTTGAATCTTTTCCTGTCTCTTTTCAGTTTTCTTGCTGCGAATTCTCCTGCCATAAACATTACTCTCTCCAAAATCTTATTAATAAACTATTTAATCCTGCCGCGTTCGCCTAATCTCACATCGGCATACTTCGCACTTCGTGCTCGTCTGCTCTTGTTCGATTGGCTCTCTTGGCTCACTTAATCTTGAAATTCTCAATGTCGAAAAGTCGCTTGAGAAACTGGCCTATTATCTTTGCCTTGTATCCTCCCCGGCCAACGGTCCGCGCCTTTGAGGATGGTCTTACCCTGACAACGAGATCGTTGCCGGTTTTTTGGATGTCCTGGATATCCGGTATAACATTTTTCAAAAACTGCTCCATGTCGGTCGAGTATTCCAGTATTCTGAGCGGCTTTTTGAATGCTGCTTCGGCCTTTCGTATCTTTTCCCCGCCCCTTCCTATCGCAAGGCCCAGTTCTCCCTCCTTGACGACAAAATATATATCCTCGTTTTCAATAAAATCGATTACGTGGGCTCCTGTCATTTTTTGAAAGAATGAAATTTTTTTGATGGATTCCGTGTCGAAGATCACTTTCATTTGGTTTCCTCACATTTTCTACTATTTGTCGTAGCTAGCCTGACTCATACCCCACGGTTGCCACGCAAAACGGTTTTCCGAGGGCGGTTCCAAGCTCTTTCTGGTCGCCTGCGAACGATTGTATTTGTATGTCGCCGCCTGCTTTTATCTTTTCTATCAGATTATCCGGGCAGTTTTTCGCGACGATAACATTTTTTATTGATCCGGATTTTATAGCTTTGGCTATTTCTCTTGTTCCTAGTATAAATTTTCCTTGCGGTAATTTTGATACGATTTCCATTTGAATCACTTGTTTGAATTATACTCTGACATATTCTGACGCGCTCGCCTGCAAAGATGTTTCACATCTTTGAGGTCTCGAAGACCTTTGGTCTTCGTAGACTTAGTTCGCAGCGATTTTTCTTCGATTCTACCTCGAAAAATTCTTGCTCACGTTGCTCGCTTGTCTCACTCCAGTTTCTTCCCTTTGCTGGCCCGCATTTTTTCCACGTCAATGCCGAGCTCAACCATGCCCGTGCCCACAGGAACTATCTGGCCTATGAGAACATTTTCTATGACACCCTTGAGTTCGTCTTTCTCTCCTGCCACAGCAGCATTTACAAGATGCTTCTTCGTTTCTTCGAAGTTCGCTCTTGCAAGCACAGATGCCTTTGCACCGCTGATACCGTATCTTCCAATGGCTTTTACGTCCCCATCGACTGTCATTATATCTGCCAGCAGAATCAGATGACGGATATCAATTTCGAGCCCCTGTTCATTCATGGTCGCCTTTGATTCATTGAGTATTATATTTCTTGCAGCTTCAACACCAAGAACCTCGTATACCTGCTGGATATCATTCGTCGTGGTTCTGAACATGTCCACTTCATCCATTTTTAATATTTTTTTGACATTGGTTCCGATCGTCTGTATCATCCATTCCTCGTCTTCTTTCGCAACCAGAACTTCCTCTATGCCCTTCACCCCTTCAACATGCGTTTTCAATAGCTTGTTTCTGATCTTTTTCAGGGTCTTGATGTCCGTTTTCTTCGGCTTGATATAAACGTTTTTGCCCCTGTGAGAAACTTCTATTTTGGTTTTTGCAAAAATTTTCTCTATTTTCTCGATATCCTTTTCGCTGTCGAGCTCCAGTTCTATCCTCATGTTTATGAGGTCGATCGAATCTCCTGCTATGACGTCGGCTACCTTTTTGGATTTTATTTTGCCTGCGAAGTTTCTTGCCTTTTCCTTGTCGTTATATTCCGGTTTCAGATAGATTTTCATGTTCTTCTCGTATGTTTTTCTGACGTCGAAAATTTCTATGAGCCTGGGAAGACCCTGGGTAACCTTGCTCAGCCTGTCTTTGGTCGAAGCAAGTGTGTACGAACGCATCGTCATCTGTGTGGCAGGTTCGGATATGCTCTGGGCTGCAACTATTCCTATTGCTTCTCCTGGTTCATAGGAAGATCTTTTCACAAGTATTATCAGATCTTTTAATTTTTCTTCTTTCTGTTTTCCCGTGATTCCCTTTTGTTCGCAATACTTGTCAAACTCTTCCAAAACTTTTATTGGTATTCTCTGAATTTCATCGATTTGAGTTTGCATATCATGACCTCTTTGCAATAAGCTCAACTGAAGATACGTCTATCTTGCCGTTGTCGGATTTCGCCGGATCTATGCCGTCTTCTCCTGCCAGGAACTGCACTATAAGTCCTCTGCTGTCTCTTACAGTCATGTCCTGCTTGACGTGAAGATCCTGCATGGCATTGACTAGCCTTCTTTCCATGTAGCCAGAGTGCCTTGTGTGAAGCGATTTATCCATGAGGTTTTCTCTGGAGTTCATGGCGTCGAAAAAGAAATCAAACGGATCCAGCCCGTCTTTGTAATTATGATTCACGAATCCCCTTGCTTTCAGGGAAATGTCGAACGGTTTGAAGTGGGATAGCGTTCTGTTGACATAACCGCGGTGTATTCTTTCACCTTCCAGAGATTCCTGGCCGACAAAGGCGCACATCTGCGTCAGGTTTACATAGGATCCTCGAGCTCCAGTGCGCGCCATTGTGACTGCACTGTTGAAAGGAAGATCGTCCTTTACTATCTCGCTCGCTTTTTTTGATGTCTCTCCGGTTATTCTTCTTATGGTGGTTTCAAGGATCTCCCTTTCGCTGAGGCCATGCAATTTTTTTATTTTTCCAGCACCGTAGCTTTTTATTTCCCTTGTTGCCTCGGCTTCGCACTCTTCCAGTATTGCTTTTATTCTGTTCCTGGCGCGGTTCGATATGTCTTCATCGCTGACCGCTATGCTGAAGCCGGTTCTTGTTATCATTTCCAGACCAAGTTTGGATACCCTATCAATGAATTCTCTGGCAGTTGCCGGACTTATCTGTTCTATTTTATTGATCAGCCTCCCCTTCTTTTCCCCGAGAGAGTTGTCGTCTATGACTCCCGATTTCAACTCACCATTTTTAATGACAACATATACATCATGAGGACAATCGGACTTGAGACATTTTTTGCATGCTTTGCACGTGGAAGCTTTGTATTCCATGTTAAGCTGTTTTGGAAGCGTGAAGGAAAATAATTTTTTCCCTGATGTTTTTTCAGTGAGTTCTTCAATGAATTCCTCCATTCCCGCTGACATCAAAAGCTCAGCTGCCTGTTTTTTTGTGAGCTCGGTCTCCTGTTTTGTGAGGAAGTAACATCCTGTGACATGATCCTGTTTGCACGTAACTATCGGAAGCCCGTATCTCGGAGATCTTATGTTATTTTCAACGCCCATCAGCATTTCAGCTTCAACCTGAGATTCCTCTGTTTGAGGGACGTGAAGGTTCATTTCGTCCCCATCGAAATCTGCGTTGTAGGGTGTTGTGACAGTGAGGTTCATCCGGAATGTTCTGTACGGCATTATTCTTACCTTGTGCGCCATCATGGACATCCTGTGGAGCGAAGGCTGTCTGTTGAACAACACTATGTCGCCATTGTCGAGATGCCTTTCAACTATGAAACCGGAATCAATCTCTTCAGAAATATCCTTCTTGTTCTCATCGGTTACCTTTTTCCTGACTCCGTCTGGTCTGACAACGTAATTGGCGCCCGGATGCTTGCTAGGTCCGTTCAGTATTATTTTTTTTATGGCTGAGATATTGTTTTTATTGACTTTGGTAGGCACGGTCAGTTCCTTTGCTATTTCTATCGGAACGCCTACTTCAGTGCTTAGTATTCTCGGGTCAGGCGAGATTACTGTTCTTGCAGAAAAGTTTACACGCTTCCCGGACAGGTTTCCCCTGAATCTTCCCTCCTTCTTGCTCAGCCTCTGAACAAGTGTTCTCAGTGCCCTGCCGCTTCTGTGTCTTGCTGGAGGAATTGTGGAGATTTCGTTGTCCATGTATGTAGAAATGTGATACTGCAGAAGCTCCCATATGTCTGCGATTATAAAGTCCGGAGCCCCCAGTTCGAGGTTCTTCTTCAGCCTTTCATTTATCCTTACTATATCAACAAGTTTGTGGGTAAGATCGTCCTCGCTTCTCTCCCCTGTCTCGAGCGTGATGGATGGTCTGACAGTAACGGACGGTATCGGAAGTATTGTCAGTATAAACCACTCTGGTCTGCCGCCGCGTATTTTTAATGTCCTGACATCTTCATCCGGTATCTTTTCCAGCCTCTGCCGAATCAGCTCGGCATTAATCTCATCTTTCCCTTCCCTGAAGGTTGTAGGTTTTGCAAATGTAATTTCCTTCTGCTTTTCGCCGCACCATGGGCATGTTTTTCTAGGCTTCTTGTTTATTTCTACCAGCGGATTTTTCATGCCGTCAAGCTCATCCTTGTCCGCAAGCGGCTTCGAGCATTTTCTGCACGATGCCTTCAGGAGCTGATATATTTTTTTTCCAAACAGCGGGTTTATCACAGGTTTCGTAAGCTCCAGATGGCCGAAATGGCCAAGACACTGCCCCACGGCTCCTCCGCAGGTTTTGCATCTGAGCCCGGGATCGACGACCCCAAGTTTGAGGTCAGCCAGACCGCTTTCTATTGGAAATCCATCAGGATCATATATTTCTGGATGGTCTATTTTTACTGCTGACATGTCCAGTATGAATTTCGGCGACATGAATTCAAATTCGATCGACTTGGTTAACACAGTTGACATATTTTTCCTCCTATTCAGCGACATTGATCTTGGGCAGTATTCCCATGCCTCTCAGTTCATCGAGCATGAGCTTGAATGCGTAGGACATTTCTGTTTCAACTATCTTGCTCTTCTTGCAGACAGGGCAGTAGGTCTTTCCCTTGATTCTGTCCTCGATTGAAACAAGTCCGCATTTCTGGCAGACAGGTATTTTTGCCCTGTCCGAGCTGAATCGTTCTTTGAGCAAAAGTGAAGCACCATGCGCTATCAGGCAGTCTTTTTCCATCTCCCCTAGTCTCAAACCGCCCTGCTTACTTCTTCCAGCAGTTGGCTGTTTTGTGAGTAGCGTCACAGGCCCTTTTGCACGGGAATGTATCTTGTTTGCTATCATGTGATGCAGTTTCTGGAAATATATCGGGCCCACAAGTATTCTGCCTTCAAGCAGTTTTCCGGTGGTTCCGTCGTACATGGTTTCCTTTCCGTCGTCGCGGAATCCCATCTTCATGAGCTCCTTCCTTATGTTTTCCTCTGTTTTTTCAGGTTCTTCGATGTTTGTGAATGCGGATGCATCTGCCTTTTTTCCTGAGAGTGATGATAATTTTCCTGCGATTATCTCGAGCAGCTGCCCCATAGTCATTCTGGACGGTATGGCGTGCGGGTTCACGATAACATCCGGCACGACCCCGTTCACAGAAAACGGAAGATTTTCTTCATTTTCTATGAGTCCGATTATTCCCTTTTGTCCGTGCCTTGATGCAAATTTGTCCCCAAGTTCTGGCACGCGCTCCTGCCTGACACGTATTTTCACGATTTTGTCTCCGGCTATTGTTTCTGTAAGTATGATGTTATCGACTATCCCTTCTTCACCGTGCCTTATGGTTTCCGATGTTTCTCGCCTGTTTTCAACGCCGACCATGAAGCTCTGCTCGCTTGGACCGAAGAATCTGAGTGGAGAAACTTTTCCAACCATTACGTCTCCTGATTTTACGTAGACTTCGGGATTGATTATTCCGTCCGGAGAAAGATTTGCATATGCCTCCTCCACTCTGTAGCCTGCTACTGATTTATCCGGTATTTTTATCTCATCCCTTTCGATACCGAAGTATCTTTTCTCTTCGGTTGTATAATTTCTGAAAAATACTGACCTGCCAAGACCGCGCTCTATCGAGGATTTGTTGAGGATGATGGCATCTTCCATGTTGTATCCCTTGAATGACATTATCGCGATTACGAGATTCTGGCCCTGTAGGATGTTCATCATGTTTCCCGTCGAGGTTGACACAAGGGGAACCTGCGGATACAACAATACGTCGGATTTCGTATCAGTCCTTATGAGGAAGTTGTCAGCGAATATTCCCAGCGCTTGTCCAGACATCTTTGCCCCGAAGTTTACTCGGTCTCCTCTGTTATGCTGCGAGAAAGGAACCAGCGATGCAGAAAGACCCATTATCGTGATCGGGCTGATTTCAATATGAGAGTTTTCATTCGACAGATGGTTTTCATCAAGCGCAACCAGGGCATTGTCCTCTTCTTCTGCATCGATGTACTCGATCAGTCCCTGACTTATCAGGTCCGCCCATTTCAATTCCCCGGACGCTACCTTTTCAACATCCTTTTCTTTCAGTAGCGGCTTCCCGTTTTCAACGATCATAAGAGGTCTTTCCAGTCTTCCGGAATCGGTGTTGATGTATATTTCCTCAAAAAGTTTGTCTATTCCAACGGAAATATGAGGATTTATCTGAGACGTTCTTCTTTTCTGCTTAATCTTTTCAACGAATTTTTCCGGAGAATTGGTCGAGCTTATTACCCGGCCGTCCATGAAGACTGTAAAATCTCCTGGCGTTTCTTTTTTGGCAATCTCAACGATGGTTTCCCTATCCTTCTCTGACGCTGTTTCAGAGATGACAGCCATCAGGGCGAGGTATTTTCTGAGACCGATGTTTATTCCTTCCGGAGTTTCCTCGCAGCAGAGCCGTCCCCACTGCGTCGGATGAAGTGCCCTTGCCTCGAAATGCTCCTGAGAAGACGACAACGGTGATATGACGTTTCTGAGGTGGGCAATTGTACGTATCATGTTTGTTCGTTCAAGCCTCTGGCACACTCCTGTTCTGCCGCCGACCCACTGGCCTGTTGCCATGTGAGATATTATTCTCTTTGTAAGATAGTCGCTTTCCACTATTGATTTTATTGCCGGCATCTTGCCTCTTTTAACGAGCTTTTGATAGGAGTAAACTATTCTGGAGACCAGACCGTATTTTCCAAGCAGCAGGGACCTGAAAAGAACCTCGAAATAATCCCCGACGAATTTCAGCCTTTTGTATGCGTAGTGATCTATGTCCTGTTCCTGCAGTTCCTCAAGACCCACTCTTATCAGTTTTCGCATTATTTTTGAAAGATATATCGCCTTTTCCCTTCGCGCCTTTTGCGTCTGCCCCAGATGCGGGAGAAAATATTTATCAAGAATATCATTCACTCTTTTGTCGCGGTATTCCTTCTGCGGTATCTTGAGTTTCTTCCCCATGAACTCAAAGGCTTCCTCCTTTGTTTTTACGTCGAATTCATACAGATTGAAGAAGATTTCCTGCATCTCCTTTTTCTTCTTCGAGATGTTGTTTATCAGTTCCTCATCGTTGTCTATTCCGAGGGCCCTGAGCAGAACGACGGCAGGCACTTTTTTCAGGTTGGCGAAGGAAACCGATATCACGCCATCCTTTCTTTCAAGGATGTGCCTCTGCACGAATCCGGATGCCTCGGAGTTTATTCTCGCGGTTTCTATCGTGTTTTTTAATTCTATAATCGGTCTGTTCGGCAGAACCTCTTCCATCAGAACAAGAACTCTTTCAGTGCCGTTTACTATAAAGTATCCACCTGGATCGTTGGGATCCTCGTCCTCTTCTATCACCTGCTCCCGGGTCAGGCCGTTCAGTGTGCAGAGTTTTGATTTAACCATTATCGGCAGCTCACCCAGCTCCACTTCCTGCGGCTCCTGCTCCACGCCGTTTATAATAGGAATCATTTCGACGAATATCGGAGAACTGTAGGTGAGATCTCTTATTCTCGCTTCCATGGGAGAGATCGGTCTGCTGGCACCGTCGGCCTCTTTTATGCAAGGTTTCGGTAGTCTTATCTTTCCAAGTTTTATCTTGAATTCTGCTATTTCAGGGACCTCAAGCGCGATTTCGCCGATCTCATCGATTATTTTTTGGAAACGGAAGTCTATGAACTCGTTAAAGGACGTGATCTGATGGGTCACGAGACCCGCAGAATCTATGAATGATTTTATGATTTCTTCACGGACTATGATATTCACCTTCTCTGCCGCGCTCATCTCATCTCGCTACAGTCAAACTGGTATGATCTAATAACCGATTGGCTTTTCTCCTTTGCTCGATGGATTCACTTGGCTAACTGATAACTATCCTGTAATACAGGTAATCGTTTGATGTCGGAGACTTTCGTCTGATCTTTATTATATCTCCCTTTTTTGCTCCTATAGATTTTACAGCAGGATCAGAAAGCTTTATTTTTGGAAGCTGTTTTATAGTGACGCCGTATTTTTCCATCAGCTTGTTTTTTTCGTCTTCGTCAAGAATCTCGTGCTTTGGTACCAAACTACTTTGAAAAATATCAATTTCTTCCTTCATGCAGACTCCTCGCGCCAGAGTAGGTGACAATATGGTACAAGTGTATCATACTAGCAAAAATGCAGACCAATGACTACCCCAATAATCTTAGCATAGTGGATACTAAACTTTTTAACCTTTGATTTTCGGCTTTCCCACCATCCGGTGGGAAAGGATAATAGTGGGCCCAACGGGATTCGAACCCGCGACTCCTAGCTGTCTTTCTTCATCGATATTCGAAAGAATATCTAAGATCTTTTATCATAAGATAAAAGGCTAGTGCTCTACCAGACTGAGCTATAGGCCCATGTGTTAAATCACTATTGCAAACATTAATTTATATCTTGTTAAGAAATGATAATCATGAGTATTGCCTCGGTAGTGTAGCGGTCTAGCATAGCGCCCTGTCATTCAAGTGAGCCGTGTGAACAAGAATCGCAAAGCGATTCGCCAGTGAACTAGGCGAACGCGAAAGCTCATTTGTTCAGTTCGGCGTTGACCCGGGTTCGAATCCCGGCCGAGGCGTTTCAGATTCGAACCCTTGGGTTCGTGTGCAAAGAACTTTTTTCAAAAGGTTCTTTGACAGCCCGAAGACCTTCGGTCTTCGAGGCAATCCCGGCCGAGGCGTAGATTTTTTATCATTTAACTTTTTCTCCATTCTGTTTAAGATGCCGGCATATGACGCGAGGGTTTCAAAAAGTTGCAGAATTAGACTACCTAAGGAAATAAGAGAAAAAATCAGGAACGATTTTTTTGATTATCATATCATAAAGGAATCTGAATATTATACTTATATCAATCTTACATTTTCAGACGAAGGTAAGTATACTGTGGATAAACAAAACAGGATACGACTGGATTCATTTACTCTTAAAAAAGCTGGTATTGCTGACAGAGTTCGCTTTATCGAATTCTTCGGAAGGGTTGAAATATGGAGTCCTTCTGAAGCGAAAAAATGCGATAATTATATGGCAGGAAGAAAACAGTTTGAAAAATATAGAATATAAAATTAAAAAAAGGAAAAAAATAATGGGCTTTAGCCCATCAGGATTCTGACTGGTCCTGGCTTTTTGCTTTTGAGATAGTCAGACAGACCCAGCGCTGTGTTCAGGGTTGATTTGGCTATGTTCGAAGGGATTCCTATCTCTTCCATTACACGAAGGTAATCTTCTCTTGAGATCTCTTCGCCGTGTTTGACCCCAAACTCGACATAGTTTCTTCTGACTGTTCTCTGATGCTCTATGGTATTTTCGAGTTCATCTGCATGCTCTGGATGTTCTTTCTTGAACTCTTCCACACCAAGGCGCATGCCGCGCGCGACCTGTGCATCTTCCCATGCCAGATTGCAGTAGACCGGGGAATTTTCAGGAACTTTTTCCAAGCCCTTCAGTCTTCCGTAGGCTTCATTTGCGACCTTTTCCTGCCTGCGACCAAGTCTCTGCGAATACAGATCAAGCGGATGACCTATATTATAGCAGGTTACAAGACGCTCGGCAGCTTCTGTCAGTTTTGTTTTCATTTTTTACACCTCTGCGATTTCTATGGGGCCGGATCTGTTTTGGATTATGTGGTGCAGTCATGCACCACTATTTTAAATAGTTTGAAATCGCAGGAATAATATGAGCGAGATGCTATCAGAACATGAGGTTCTGCTGCATCTCATTATCGGTGATACCTATTAGCGAGATAACTGATGCGCTAGAATCCGTTGGCTTGACAAGAGCAGAGGCAAAAATATACATCTTTCTTCTTCAGCATGGCTCGAGCAGGCCCACGGAAATAACGAAGAACGTGCAGCTTCACAGAAGGACTGTCTACGACGCTCTTCGAAGACTGGTGAAGAAAGGGGTTATAAGTTATATTATGAAGAACAACAGGCACTGCTATGAGGTTCTTCGCCCGGAAAGATTCAAAGAAATCATGAAGCAGAAAGAGGAGGCGTTTGATAATGTTCTGCCTAAACTTAGTTCCATGTACGGTCTGCAGCCCAAAAAGGAGGAGACGAAGTTCTTCAAGGGCAGAACCGGCATAAAGGCTGTTTTCGAGGACCAGATAAATGAGGGAAAAACGATTCTTATTTTGGGCGCTTCGCCGCTTGCGCACAGGATGATGAGGTATTATTTCAAGTCTTTTGACAGGCGACGGTCCGAGAAGAAGATCAGGGTCAAGATAGTCATGGATCTCGGCTCAAAGGAGCGGTTCAGGCACGTGCCTTTGTCTGAAATCCGGTATATTCCTGAAGAAATCGGCAGCGTGGCAGCGACCAACATATACGGCGACAAGGTCGCTATTATAATGTGGAATGAATACAACCCGTTCGCGATTCTTATCGAAAGCAGGCCCCTGGCAGAGAGCTACAGGAAGATTTTTGACGTGGTTTGGGAGAAGGCCAGAAGGTAGCACCGAAGGGTATTTAAGTATTTCGGTCATATTTGTTTCTTATGAGTGATAACAAAACTGTTCAGAGTCCTAAGGTTGGCGTTGTAGCAATACTTATCAGCGACGGAAAGGTGCTTCTTGGGAAGAGAAAGCAGCGCCTGGCCCAGGGAACATGGGCACCGCCTGGCGGCCACCTTGAATTTAGGGAAGAAATTGATGCATGCGCTATAAGAGAAGTAAAAGAAGAAACTGGCATTGAGATAAAAAACGTCCGATTTGGTACGTTAACAAATAACTTTTTTGCCGAGACTGACGAGCATTTTGTCGTGCCTGTAATGGTGGCAGAATGCGATGCTGCTCATGCCAAGAATATCGAGCCTGAAAATTTCGAGTCCTGGGGATGGTTCGAGTGGAATGATCTTCCAAAACCATTGTTTCTCTGCCTGGAAAATGCATTAAAAAATAATTTCAGTCCTTTTGAGTCTCAGAAGCAAACAAAGACGCCAAAACTTGCCAGTTTAATGAAGGTTTTCTCGAAGAGGTGAATTCATGAATAAGGTGGAACGATATGAATTCCTTCGCGATTTGTCCGGACTACCAAATGTCAGGACTCAGTATGTTTATGGCGTTCAGGAATATCATAAGATTGAACAGAAGATGAGGGAGCTCGCTAGGGATAATCCTCTCGTATGGATCAGAACTGATGTGCCGAATCAGCACTGCCCGCTTTTTCATGCTGACACCGAAACCATTGATGACAATGTCAGATATATTCTGGAAGGCATTGGTAAACTGCCCAATAATTCATCCGTTCTTATAATGACCGGGGTTCCCGGTACTTACATTGGTAATGTGTGCGTGAGTGAGCCTGTTCCAGGTGATCTTGATTTTCTTCGGATTGAATTTGCACCCGCGAACAGGTACCGAGAGCTTTCAGAGGGAAGGGCAACACCAAGATGGGACTTTACAAAAGGATACGGCCATGAATTCAGGGCAGTAAAGAATACTGACAGCCGAAAAAAATCAATAATACCAGTTCTCAAAAGCACGGGTATTGATATTATAAGAGAATGGAATTATTACGGACTTGATCGTAAAGCCTTGGAACTTTCGGAGATGTTTCATGACAAATATAAGATGGGCAAGCAGCCTGTCATTGAATTAGGATTTTGGTACAGCAGAGCTGGTCTAGAATTTGTGGATTTTGATGTACACGGTGTGTAATTTTTTTGAATATATAAACTTTTTGGGATTGGTGAAGATTTATGATGAGAGCGTTTTTTGATGGGTTGCATACGATTTATAGGTCTGGCATATCTAGCCCTGAGGCGATGGTTACTGCTGTAGTCGAGTATATGGCTAAGTGCGGTGGATTTGATCCGAACAAGCCTATTTGCATTTCTGACGTTGACGGCACACTAGTGAGCAATAAAGGCAGAACTATTGTGGGTGAAGCTGCGGACAGGCTTCAGATGACAGGAAATTTCGATTCTGAGGCATACTATGAATTGTCGAATGCTGCAATCAGATACGCGAATAACGAGATGACGCAGGACGAGGCTGCTGTAGCATTTCTCGATACAACGTCCAGAGGTCTCGCAGGACAAGAATATGCGGAGATTGTTAGTAACTCTACGCCAGATACGGCTGAGATGTCCCTCTATATGCACTATAAAAAAGGTATTCAAGAGCTCATGAGGAGGACAAATGTGATTGGTGTAACAGCGGGTGCTGTTTCGGTCGGATATTCTACATATTCTCAAAAATTCGGCATACCTTTTATTGGCGTGCCTTTGCCAGTAGATGAGCGTGGCATGTTTACAGGAGAAAAGCCTAATTTTCATCTAACATCGGATGTAAAGGCGCGTATAGCTCAGGAATTGAAGAAATATGGCGAAATAATTCTTGCAATGGGTGATAGTGATGGGGATATCGGTTTGCTTGAGAGTGCAAAGCATGCGCTTCTGATAAATCCGAACGTTTCACTTGAACAAATGGCTATAGACAGGAATGATCCGAAATGGAGAGTGTACAAAGGCAACAATTTCCTGCGGGCAGTCGGTGCAGTGTTGAAGGGACTAAATAGCGAGGATCAGGTCACTGTGGTCAATGATTATGGCGGATTCATTTCTCATATGAATAGAAAGGATGCTGAAAAGAATGGTCTCAGGCACCTTGGTATATCGAACTTTTTCCGAAGGCCTGACGGCAAATTCATTCTTCAGCGCCGTGCAAAGGACAGAAAATTGTTTCCTGGAAAATGGTCTGCTGTAGATGAGCACAGCGGTCCGTATGAGGATTTCTGGTACACTGCAGTAGATGGCGGCTGGGAAGAGTACAACATAAATATTGCAACAGAACATACAAGATTTCTTGGTACACATGTAGGTAATTATGACCTGGGACCATTTGTTGAAAGACTTTATCTTGGCGTGTTCGAGACCATCACATCGAAACCTGTTATCATGCAAAAGTCTGAAATAGAATGCGTTCAAGAATTTTCTTTAGATGATGTAGCTAGTCTGGTAGCACGCGGAGAAACCACCACCTGGTTTGCAGAGGAGTTCAATAAATTCTACGGACAACGTAATCATGTTTAAATAATTCACTTACATCTTAATTCTTGGTTGGCGACCATAGCGGAGAGGGTAGACCCGTTCCCATCCCGAACACGGAAGTGAATCTCTCCTGCGTTGTGGATTGTAGTCGATACCTATCGGCGAACCTCACATCGTTGCTAACCATTATCTTTTATAAAAATTCTTGAGGCGTTCTACCCATGGCATCAATTATTGCAGCATGATGGGTGAATATTCTATTCATTGCCTGCGGGATCAATAATGAAGGATAGTCTGTGGTTCCGCGCGCCAACGATGATTCTATTTCTTCTTCATGGATCGGTTGACAATGCATGGTCATAGTATATCTTTTTGGAATTCCCGTTCTTCTATAGAGATCTTCTGTTAATCTGAAACCAGTAAAATCATTTATTTTATTTGTATCTTTTTCTTCGCCCATGGATATGTAAGTATCCGTGTAGATCAAGATGAGTTCTCCTTTCTTTTTTCCGTATATTATGGCTTCTTCGGGGCTGTTTAACAGGGTGTAGTTATCATCGTTTAGAATAATTTTCAATTGTTCTAAAAGATCGGGATTTTCTTCGAATGTCTTTTGTCTGAATGGTTTATATTTTTCTGGGGTAGCAACTGTTATCGGTATTCCGTATTTTAAGCAAGCTATTATAAGAGAATTACTTACGTTGTTTCCATCACCAATATACACCACAGAAGGACTTATTTCCAGTTCTTCAGATTTTTCTACCGTTGTCATCACATCAGCAAGTCCTTGTAGCGGATGGAATGTATCACAAAGACCATTGAAATCAATTGGAATTTTTTTCACATAACCTTTTTCATAGGAATCTTCTGAGGCTTGTTTGACAGCTTTCAACTGATCATATCTGTCCATTCTAGCTGTTATAACATCCGGTTGGGTCATTGCAATTATGGTTGATAGTTCGATGTATGGGTCTGCGCCACGTCCTATGTCCTCTCCATCTAGGGCTATGAAGTGGCCTTCTAGTCTACCTACCAATTCAGAAGCTATTCTTGTTCTAACAGATCTTTTGGTTGTTATCCAGCAATGTCTGCATCCTTTCAATATTTCATATAATTTGTTGAAATATTTCTCATTTTCTTTTTCGGTTTCATATGTTTTCAATGCCTTTGATAATTTTATTATTGTTGTCATCCAATCCTTGTCGTGATAGGGTTCTAACATATTGAGAAGATGTCTGGTTTCTGGCATTCGCATAATATTCGTCCAAATTATTAAAAAGAAAAAAATCCCGTGGGCCGGATGCTCCCGAACGAATGCATCACATTTCACTCGTCTTGAACCGGCAACCTTTCCCGATTTGCATACATGTAATGCAAATTTCCGGTTAAAGCCGAATTCTAAGCATCTGCTGGTAACAAGCTCTGATAGAACTCGTCTACAGCCGGACGCTCCACCATTGAGCTACCACGGGATTAAATTTGTATGAATTAGTTAGGATAAAAATATATCAAAGCTCGCTCACGATGAAATATACTCTTTCGTTACTCTCAAATAGCAAATAATTACTAGTTTAAATAGCTTTCTGCGGCACTAACTTTATTGGGTGTTTTATGAGGAGAATATTGGTCCTGATGGTCATTATAATAGGGTTATCAGTCGCTTCTACAGTTACCTTTGCTTTCTGCAACAACAACGGCGTTCCGGAACCAAATCTCGGGGAAACGAGGTATGCCTGTCCCGCGGATTTCCAAAGTAGCGGAACCATTGTGCAGGTAGATATTGCTGTTTCTAGTTCAACTCAAACACCATCTTCTGGTTCAGCCCAGAGCCAGACGCAATACGGTACAACCATTACAGCATCTGGAAATTATCAGCCTGTTGCAATCAATGCGACTATCACTCCTGACGAGCCGGACGACAACCAAAATTTGGTGTGTTCATACATATATTCCGATCCTGACGGCGATCCGCAGAGCGGGACAATATTCAAGTGGTTTAGAAACGGAATCGAGCAGCCTGCTTTTCATGACATGGTACTTCCTTATGACAATACAAGCGTAGGCGATGTTTGGAGCTGTCAGGTAACGCCAAAGGATGGAAAAGATTTCGGGGCTCCTATCATGTCCTATACCGCGGTAATAGCATCTGTTCAACACAATGCATATGGAGCATATCATGGTCCCGATGCAGGAACAGCCAGCTGGAAACCCAGGTGCATATACGGAGTTTATCTTGGCTGCACACCTTGGCCAAATTATGATATCGACAACAGCTCTTCGACCGTTCTCCCGGGAAATCTGATAATACCAGGGATCCAGGGATTATCGCCGACTAATTATATTGTTCCGGTTGTAAACACTGCAGTAACAAATCTGAACGTAACGACCAACCAAAATGTGTATTATGTTTACATAAATGTCACAAGGGTCAACCTGCTTCTCGGCAACGCTCCTGAGCTGAGGAACGTTTATCAATATTTCAAGATAGACGCGACTAGTCTGACAGCGGACAACACACGAAATCTTTTCATAGGTTTCAAGGTCGATAAATCATGGTTATACAACAACAATTTTCAGCAGGAAACTGTTGTGCTGGAAAGATACGACGGCAGCTCTTGGGTAAAACTCCCAACTGCCAAAATTGACGAAAACAATTCTTATATCTTCTATAAATCTCAGACTCCGGGATTTTCTTATTTTGCGATAGTAGGCGGAGAGACAAATATTACTTACAGATTCAGCGACATGCTTGGTTCATTTGACCAGTCAATTACAACAAGCTCTGAGCCAGTAGCCAATGTCAGCGGGTGGTTTGGAAGTCTTGTCAATTGGACGAGCGGATGGCCAAACTGGTCGATGCCTGCATGGTCGTTCAACTGGTCGGGTGTTCAATTGCCGTCAGTGAGCCCCGATGTCTTGGCAGCGCTTATAATATTCACAATAGTCGTCGTTATTGTTGCAACAATTCTTGTTCTCAGAAGGAGAGGCAGGAGAAGGATCCCTGAATAATAACAACTTAAATAGGCATCGCTTTTTCTACTATTTAATGATTTCTTTTTGAGGGTTTTATAAAAATTTCTGCGTTAGGATTTTAAGATATCTGATCGAACTCAGGTCTTGCTCTAAACGATTTAGATATCAGATTTGGGATGTGTGGTTTTAGTGAAAGGATTATCCGATTACACCAGAGAAATTAAAATTGCTGCAGGAGCAGCAGGTATATATTTGCTTACTTTTTTAACTGGATGTGGCGGTACGGCTGCCACAGTAGCGCAGCAGTCATCTGGTGGACCGTCGTATGAAAGCGAAGTTCCCAAAATGTCTCAGAGAATTGTGAGAGCAAGCGAGTCAACTCTTCCTTATGATCTTATGACAAAATCAGGATCAAAATTTGCTTCTGGAACAATAAGCGTGAATTATACTCCTATTGGCAACGCTGCTACTCAGACAATGTCTTTCTTGGAAGCAATGTCCGATGTGCTGGGCGATACTCCGGAGGGCAGGCGTTATGGCAGAGACCTAATAAGACAGCAGCTGACGGAATGGACAGATGGTGTTACCACATTGGTTCCTCCAACACCGAATACAGAAGTTTGCGGTGCACCGTGTTCTCCGACTGATGGAATGAGAGTAGACCATAAAAATAATAAGATATATTTCTATGTGATTTCGCCGACTTCACCGACAGGAGTGACGATAATGCCAAGCTTGGGTTTCACACTAACCCAGTCTCACTGGGAAAGATTCAATGGCATTTATGAGCAGTACCTGAATAATTTCTTTCTGCTGAAAAATGCCGATGGTTCTTACGTGAATCAGAGTATTTTCAATGCAGGAGCATCACCTTTTCATTTAACTGAGGACAGTCCGGTTTCTATGGACTGGCAAGAGAGAAATATTATCTATCAAAATAAAATGCGCGCTAAATTCAACTCATTTGTCAATAGAAAACTCGCTCGGGAAAGGGCGCCGAAATTGTACAGAGCATACTGGAAGGTTTGAATTGACAATATCTTGACATATAAGGATAGGAGCTTTACTAGTTGTGTGGTTGTGGTCGGGTTATGAATAAAGCTGGTTTAACAAAATCATCAGTCATATTTATGAGTTGTTTTTCTCTCCTAGCAGTTTTTCTATATGGTTTCATGTCTGCACCTGCCTTTGCTTATTGCAATCTGAACGCGGTTTGCGAGCCTTCTTTGGGAGAAAATGATTTAGTGTGTACAGACTGTGGCTCAATTCCAGGTTGTGGTAATAGTTTGTGTGATGGTGGAGAAACAACTGCCACATGCCCAAGCGATTGTCCTGCGCCCATCGTGAATAATAAGCCAGTTGCCTCGAGCGTTGCTATCACGCCTCCTTCCCCTTACAAAACGAATTCATTGCTTTGCAATTATGTTTATTCTGATGCTGACAGTGATCCTGAATCAGGTACGCAGTTTACATGGCTGAAAAATACAGTTGACCAGTCGATTGGTCTGCAGGTTCTTGGAAGTTCTTATCTGACGAAGGGAGATTCATGGACATGCAAGGTATGGCCAAAGGACGGAAAGGAGTTTGGGACAGCAGTAGAGTCAGCTGCTGCGGTAGTACAGAACAGTGCTCCGGTCATGACAAGCCCGGGCAATAGAAATGTCAACGAGAACGCAACGCTTTCATTTACATTATCATCTACGGATGCAGACAGCGATACACTGACATATTCCTCATCCAGTTTGCCAAGCGGTGCATCACTGACCACAGCAGGCGTGTTTTCATGGACTCCGGATTTCAATAGCGTTACAAGAGCCGAGGGTACCAAGAATTTTCCAACGGCATTTAACGTCAGCGATGGTTCTGCAATTGACAGCAAGTCAATCACGATAACAGTCAGCAATGTCAACAGGGCGCCAACTGCGACTTTAGCTTCACTTTCTCCTCCTGGAACAGCTTACAAGAATACAACGTTCACATGTTCTGGTTCTGCAAGCGATCCGGATGCAGGGGACACGCTTACAAATTATTATCAGTTCGAGGATTCATTATCCAATATTTTGCAGTCGTTCTCTATTGCAAACACCTTCAATTGTCAAACAAATGCAGGATGCGTGAAAGGAAAGAGTATAATATGTAAGTACAAGGCATATGACAGTTCTGTAGATTCAAATGTCGTTTCGTCGAGTTCTATTCCTGTATCAAACTCAGCACCGTCAGCACCGACAGGCGTTTCTGTTTCACCCCCATCTCCGACAAAGATAAACAACCTGACATGTACTGCGTCAGGGAGTTCAGATATTGACAGTGGCGATGCAGTGAGTTATTTGTATGCATGGTTCAGGAACCTGACATTGCAGGCAGGCCTCATTACAAACACAGTTTCTTCATCGACTATTGCAAAGGGCGATTCTTGGTTGTGCCAGGCAACACCGAACGATGGCACAGTGAACGGTACTGCTGCAAATTCGACAGCGGTTGTTGTGCAGAACACAGCGCCTACTGTCACGCTTTCAAA
>Ga0315274_10004271_pt1 | contig 21050 bp, 22 predicted proteins | sample YL17G02_20_MG_FD_203700 | JGI IMG/M metagenome (GOLD analysis project Ga0315274, IMG submission 203700) | Sediment microbial communities from Yellowstone Lake, YNP, Wyoming, USA - YL17G02_20 | ecosystem: Environmental > Aquatic > Freshwater > Lake > Sediment | place: USA: Wyoming | collected...
TGACCTTTCCCAAAGAGTGCTCCTTTCTGAAGCTTGCAGATGAAGTACCTTTTCCTGCGTCTAATTATCAAAAGGAAGAAGAGGTGTCAACCGCAATCCTCCCCCACTTCGGTCAGAGGGGCCTCTAAAATTGGCCCAGATGGGCGTATATCTGCTCCGAATGAGAGTCCGGAGATCTAAGAGGACAGGGGGCGCCGAATCCCAGGGGGGCTATTCGTGGGTGTCCCTCATCCCTTCCAGCGCAGATCGAGCTCGCGTGCGGCCCTCACTTCATCCAGCCGGGAGACCTTGGTCAGGTGGGGCGCCGAGGTGAGGGAGGAGGGGTCCCTTTGCGCCTCCTCGGCGATCTCCTCCATGGCGGCGATGAACTGGTCTAGGCTCTCCTTCGATTCGCTCTCGGTGGGCTCGATCATCAAGGCGCCAGGGACGATGTGGGGGAAATAAATCGTCGGGGGGTGAAATCCTTTATCCATCAGTCGCTTGGCAATATCGAGGGTCTTGACTCCAAAACCCTGCTGGACTTGGTCGGTGGCGACGAACTCGTGCTTGCAGAGGCGATTGAAGGGGATGTGATAGAAGGGGGCGAGCTGGGTGCGAAGGTAGTTGGCATTGAGGGTGGCCATCTCGGCGATGCGCCGCAGCCCGGCAGCGCCTAAAGAGAGAAGGTAGGCATAGGCCCGCACCAGTATCGCAAAATTGCTGTGAAAGGCCCGGAGCTTGCCGATGGAGGCAGGGAGGTCATAATTGAGCCGAAAGCGGTTGCCTTCCTTCTCCACCACCGGGACGGGCAGAAACGGGGCTAGGGCAGCTCTGACGGCGATCGGCCCCGCGCCCGGACCTCCGCCGCCGTGGGGGGTGGAGAAGGTCTTATGTAGGTTCAGGTGCAGCAGATCGAAGCCCATATCCCCGGGCCGGGCGATGCCCAATAGGGCATTGAGGTTGGCCCCATCTCCGTAAACCAGTCCTCCGTGGGAATGCACGATCTGGCAGATCTCAATGATCTCCTCCTCGAAAAGTCCCAGGGTGTTAGGATTGGTGATCATCATCGCCGCCACCTCTTCATTCATCGACTTCCTCACCTCAGCAGGATCGATCAGTCCCCGGGCATTGGAGGGAAGGGCCTTGGTAGAATAGCCGGAGAGGGAGCAGCTGGAGGGATTGGTTCCGTGGGCAGAATCAGGCACCAGGACGAGCCTGCGGGGGTTACCCTGGGCTGCATGATAAGCCCGAATCATCATCATGCCCGCCAGCTCTCCCTGGGCGCCCGCCGCCGGCTGCAGGCTCACCCGATCCAACCCCGCGATCTCAGCCAGATGCTGTTCCAGCTCATAGATCAGAAGCAAGATCCCTTGACAGAGCTCTTCCGGCTGCAGCGGATGGGCATGGGCAAACTCGGGCAGGCGGGCCACCTGCTCGTTCACCCTGGGGTTGTATTTCATGGTGCAGGAACCGAGAGGGTAGAGCCCGGTGGCGATGCTGTAGTTCCACTGGGAGAGGCGGAGGAAATGTCTAACCACATCGATCTCCGAGACCTCGGGGAGATCTGGCAGCTCTTTCCGCTGCAGCGAGGGCGGCACCAGGTTATGGATCTTTGTCTCCGGCACATCCATGGGGGGGAGGGAATAGCCCACCCTCCCCGGAGAACCCTTTTCGAAGATCAGGGCCTCTTCGAAGATCAACCCGGATTGGCCCACGCCAGATGATATCATTTGACCCCCTTGGTCAGCTCCTCCAGGGACTCCACCAGGCGATCGATCTCGTGCTTGGGATTCATCTCGGTGACGCAGAATAGAGAGCAATCGTCCATCTCCGGGAAGAAACGGCTCAGGTCGAGTCCGCCGATGATGCGCCGCTTCAGGAGTTTTCGGTTGATCTCCACGGCCGATCTCGGCATCCGCACCACGAACTCATTGTAGGTGGCACCAGGAAAAGGAAGATCAAAGCCGGGCAATCCGGAGATCTTTTCCTTCGCATAATGGGCCTTCTGCAGGTTGAGCCGGGCCAGCTCCGCCAATCCCTGAGGTCCGAGCAGACAGAGGTGGACGGTCGCGGCCAGGGCGCAGAGGGCCTCATTGGTGCAGATGTTGGAGGTGGCCTTCTCCCGGCGGATGTGCTGCTCCCGGGTGGCCAGGGCCAGGACGAAGCCCGGCCTCCCGTGAGTATCCACGGTGCGGCCCACCAGGCGGCCCGGCATCTGGCGCACGAATTTCTCGCGGGTGGCGAAGAAACCCAGATAGGGCCCGCCGAAGTTCAGGGGATTCCCGAAGCTCTGGCCTTCTCCGACGACGATATCCGCCCCCCATTCGCCCGGAGGCTGGATGACCCCTAACGAAGTGGGCTCGACGATGGCCGCGATAAGGAGGGCCCCCTGGGAATGGGCCAGCTCGGCCAGTTGAGAGCCCTCTTCCAGGCGACCGAAGAAATTGGGGGATTGCAGGATGAGTGCCGCCACCTCTGAATTGAGCTGCTTCTCTGCCTCCGGGAGGGAGGTAGTCCCCTCGCCCCTGCCCCAGGGGATGAGCTGGAGCTCCATCTTTAGATTAACCAGATAGGTCCGCAGCACCGATAGATACTCGGGATGCAGGGCGGAGGAGGCCAGGATCCTTTTGCGCTGCAGGACGCGGGAGGCCATGAGGGCTGCCTCGGCGGTAGCTGAGGCCCCGTCATACATAGAGGCGTTGGCCACCTCCATGGCGGTCAGCTGGCAGATGAGGGTCTGATATTCGTAGATAGACTGCAAGGTCCCCTGGCTCAACTCTGCCTGATAGGGGGTATAGGCGGTGTAGAACTCTTCGCGGCCGACGATCTCCTCCACCACGGCCGGGACGAAGTGGCGATAGGCCCCGGCGCCCAGGAAGAGGCTATGATCCGAGGGATGCCCATTCATCCTGGCGATCTCCTGCAGCCGGGAGATCACCTCGGGCTCGGACAAGGCCCGGGGCAGGTTCAAATCCCCCTTTAACTTCAGCGCTTCAGGGATGTCGGCAAAGAGCGCCTCCAGATTCGGCAGGCCAACCGCCCTCAACATCGCTTGTACATCGGATTCGGTGTGAGGGATATAACGCATCCTCAACCTCCCAATACCTCGGCCGCGATCTGAGCATAGATGCGGGCCGCAGCGTGAACCCTGGAGATCTCCACGTATTCATCGGGCTGGTGGGCTAGGCCTGCCTTTCCCCGCCCGCAGATGACCATGGGGATCTTTAGTTGGGGCACGAAGGCCACCCATCGGTATAATACATGACCCTCCGGGGCTTGTGGGCCTGGCCGGTCACCGCCTGGGCCGCCTTGAGGGCGACCTTGACCAGCGGATCCCGGGGCGGCGTCAACAGGGTGGGCAGGTCGCTGAGGATTCGTGCCTCCCCTCGGAGATCATCATCCTTCCTTGCCAGCTCCTTCAGGAGGCCCTCCACCTGGGCCAAAATGGCCTTGTGGTCCTGGCCGGGGACCGTGCGAATATCCACGGCGATCCTGCACCCATCAGGGACTACATTGGTCTTTATCCCGCCGGAGATCGTCCCGATGCTCAAGGTTGACCTTCCGAGGAGGGGATGCCTCTGGTATTTGAATTTGAGCCGGCCCAGGGGATCGACCCTCTTCCCTTGGAGGAGAATGACCTCGGCCTCCAGCCCCAGTCGGCTCATCCAGTTGCAGACTAGCTTGGCGGACTCCACCTCCTCCCCCAGGGGATTGGCACTCTTCAGCTGCAGGAACTTCCGCAAGAACTCCGCTGCCGCCCGCTCGTCGATCTCTTGCCAGATCCTCTTCACATCCCTCATGTCTTACCTTCTTTGGATTGCACCTTCTCAGGGTCAGAATGGGGAAAAGGTAATTTCCGCTCTCCGAAATGTCAAGTAAAAAGAAACAGGCGAAAAGAAGCAGGTGAGGCCTTGCGGCGAACGGAAAAGGCCTTCCTCCTATTTTCGGGTTTGCCTTGACGGGCGAGCCCAAATTTGGTTTAATGAAGATGCAAAAGAAAAATGGCTTCTCACCTGATAAAGGGGGGGATCGATCATGCGACGGATTAGTGCTCGCTTTGCCGGGCTTCTCTTTCTGGCGGCAGTTGCCTTATGGGCAGCCTCCTCCTGGGCGGATGTGCCAACGGTGGCTATTCAGGGGGAGCAGGAGCTGAAGGCTGGCCAGCCATTTTCGGTTACGGTGAACATCCGACACCACGGCAACAATTTCATTCATCACCTCTCCAAGTTGGTAATCTATGTGAATGGAAAGGAAGAAAAGGTCTGGGAATATAACTGGAGGACCTATCCGAGGGAAGAGACCTGGTCGATTTCTTATCAGCTAACCCTCAACCAGGATGCTACCATCTCGGCGATCGCCACCTGCAATATGCATGGACCCTCCAAGGAAGCGACCCTTCCGGTCGCTCTGGGCTCCTCTCGTTGAGAGGAGAGGGATGGGGACGAATGCGATGGTCTGGCATTGATCTGGGAGGACAAAGTCCTGTGAGTGAGGGGCAGATCGTGAGGGGTTTTAGGGAAGGCCTTTTCCATCGATAGAGCATCAGGGCTAAGGGGAGGAGAAAGGGAATGGAGAAGAACTATTCGATCTTTCTGCCCAACCATCTCCTGGTTGGGATGGGAGTGGTAGAAAAGGTGGGAGAGAAGGCGAAGGAGCTGGGCAAGAGCAAGGCCCTCATTGTTACCGACAAGGGTATCGTGGCGGCCGGCCTGTTGGAGAGAGTGCTCACGCCGCTGGAGAAGGCGGGATTAAAGGTCCACATTTTCGACCAGATAGAGCCCAACCCACGCGACCATACGGTGAGTAAGGCCTTCGAATTCGGAAAGAAAAAGGAGATTGATCTGATCATCGGCCTGGGCGGAGGGAGTCCTATTGACGCTGCCAAGGCGGTGGGCGTCCTGATGACCAATTCCGGGTCGCTGCAAGACTTCCTGCGAGGGGCGGTGGTGAAGAATCCACTACCCACCCTGATTGCCATCCCTACGACCGCCGGGACCGGGAGTGAGGTCACCCAGTTCTCGGTGGTTACCGACACCCAGAGGAGGTTCAAAGCGGGAATCGCCAATATCCATCTGATCCCGAAGGTGGCGATGGTGGATCCTTCCTTGATGCAGAGCATGCCTGGCTCCTTGGCGGCAGCCACCGGGATGGATGCCCTCACCCATGCCATCGAGGCGTTCGTCTCCCAGAATGCTCAGCCTTTCTCGGATGCCTTGGCCCTCCATGCCATTCGGTTTATCGGCAAGTACTTGCGGCCCTCAGTGGCGAACGGGGCAGATGAAGAGGCTCGATTCCAGATGGCCGTTGCCAGCACCCAGGCAGGAATTGCATTTTCCAATGCTGGGGTGGGGCTGGTTCACGCCATGTCTCATCCATTGGGAGGGCACTTCGATGTGCCGCATGGGATGGCCAATGCCATTCTCCTGCCCTATGTAATGGACTTCAACCTCATTGCCCGCTTGGAGAAATACGCCCAGGTGGCGCAGGCGCTGGGAGAGAAGGTGGAGGGCTTGTCGCTGGTGGAGGCTGCCCAGAAGGCGAGCGAGGCGGTCGTGCGGCTTTCCGCGGATATTGGCATTCCCCGTCACCTGAGCGAGGTAGGCGTCAAGGCGGAGGGCCTTTCTGGAGTGGCAGAGGATGCCCTGCAGATGAAGAGGGCAATCGCCTGGAATCCCCGGGTGGTGAAGCAGGAAGAGATCGAGAGCATCTATCGGAAAGCCCTTTGATTGATGAGGATTTTGAGCGCGAGATATGGAGGAAGCGCGGTCGATCTGAAAGGACTGCCCAACTCGAAGCTGCCTGAAGTGGGCTTTGCGGGGAGGTCCAATGTGGGGAAGTCCTCTCTCATCAATTGCCTGGTGGGGATGAAGCGCCTCGCCCATACCAGCGTTACCCCCGGCAGAACCCGCTGCCTCAACTATTACTTCATCAATTCCTCCTTCTATTTCGTCGACTTTCCGGGATATGGGTACGCCAAGGTCTCCAAGGAGATGAGGCTCTCCTTTCGTCAGATGGTGGAGCCCTATCTCTCATTGCGTTCCCAGTTGCGGGGGGTGCTATTGATCCTCGATGGCCGCCATCCGGCGATGCCCTCTGATTTGATGCTCAGAGATTGGCTGAACCAGAGAGGGCTTCCTTACCGGATTGTGCTGACCAAGATGGACAAGCTCCCGCGCAGTCAATGGCAGAAGGTGCAAGAGGGAGCAGGGAGCACCCTCGGTTGCGAAAAAGAGGGAATCCTGTTGTTCTCGGCGGTGAGCGGAGCCGGGAAAAAAGGAGTCTGGCAAGTCATCGAGGAGATGTTAAGAAATGCGCGAGGACAGGGAGAGGGGATGAAACCTAGGGCGGCTTATCGGTCGCGGATAGGATAGGGGAAGGCCAAACTGATGAAGTCAGAAACGATGCTCATTTTCTTCCTCCTGATGCTTGCACTCCAGTGGTCCGGATGCTCTTCCCTCCATCCTGGAGCCTCGGTGGCTGCCAAGTTCGGGGAGGTGGGAGGGGCTCAGGAGAGCTTAGTCCCGAGGGGAGAGGAGGCCTATTACTATTTCTCCCTGGGCAACCTGGCAGAGATGAGGGGCAATGGGGAAGAGGCGGCCGACTGGTATCACAAGGCCCTCCGTTCCCACCAGCGATCTCTATACCTCAGGATGAGCTTGGGCATGCTTTATCTGCGGATGGGCCAGTGGGCCAATGGCTTGTCCCAGGCGGAAGAGATCCTCCAACAGGACCCTCGCTACTTGGAGGCGCATTTATTGATGGGCAATGCCTATCTTGGCCTGCAAGACTACAAAAAGGCCGAGGAGTCCTTTCAACGAGCTCTTTCTCTCGACCCCAGGCGAGAAGACCTCTATCTTCTACTGGGGGGGGTCTATGGGCAGTCAAAGGATTACGAAAAGGCGATCGATCTGTACCAGAAGTTGGAGAGGCTGAAGCCTGACTCTCCCCTTCCTTCTTACCATTTGGGGCGGATCTATCTGGAACGGAAGATGCTAGCTGAGGCCCGAAGACACCTGGCGGAGGCGCTGGCCAAGGATCCGGGTTTTGAAGATGCGGTCTTCGCTTTGGGTTACAGTTATGAGGTCGAGGGGAGATGGGAGAAGGCGAAGGAAGTCTATCTGAAGACCTTGCAGGAAGACCCGCAAGACTGGGAGGTGCGTCACCGTTTCGCACAGGTCCTCATTCGCCTAAAAGATCTCGACCAGGCCCTGGTGCATGGTCAGCTTGCCTTAGAGGCCAACCCTGATTTCCTGGAGGCGAAGAAGACGATCGGCATCATCTACATGGAGAAGAAGTCATTTCAGCAGGCAGTCACCTGCTTTCAGGAGATACTCGCTCAAGACCCTGATGACCAGAGTTCCCTCTTGAACCTGGGGCTGAGCCTGGAGGAACTGGGCCGATATGAGGAGGCGTTGACCAGTTTCAGCAAGATCCCTCCCGAGGGCTCTTTTTACTCAGAAGCCCTGATTCACCGGGGTTATGTGGCCACCTTGTTGGGGAGATTTGACCAGGCCATCGCCCTTTATGGAGAGGCCTTGAAAGGCTCGCCCGATGCGGCAAACTTCCACTTCTTTCTGGGCCTGACCTACCTGCGGAAGAAGGACTATGCTCAATCCATCGGTTGCCTGGAGAAGGCGGTCTCCTTGGACCAGGGAAAGGAGATCTACCACTTTCAGCTGGGGGCGGCTTATGAGAGGATGGGTCAATTGGATAAGGCGGAAGGCGAATTCAAAGAGGCCATACGCCTAAATCCCAGGCAGGCGGATGCCTACAATTATCTGGGCTACATGTATGCCGACCGGGGCCTCAAATTAGATGAGTCCATCTCCTACATCAAGAAGGCCTTGGAGCTGGAGCCCTCCAACGGGGCCTTTGTCGACAGCTTGGGATGGGCTTATTTCAAGAAAGGGATGGTGGATGAGGCCATTCGCGAACTGGAGAGGTCTTTGGAGCTCTCGATGATGAATGATCCCACGATCCACGAACACTTGGGCGATTCCTATTTCCAAAAGGGTCTGATCTTAAAGGCTATTGCCGAATGGGAGAAGTCCATTCAGCTCAACGGTGAAAGCCGGGAGCAACTGGAGAGGAAAATCGAAGAGGGGAAAAGGGGACTGACCCGCGAGCGGAACGATCAATGACCGAGGAGAATCGCCAGATTAGGAGTTCCCCCCTTTGTTGCATTCGCTGCCCAAGGATCTTTGACCTCTCACCCCTCTCTGAGCAACGCCGCTCAAGATTTCCGAAGGCCATTTGCAGAGGACTGACCCTCATTTTGGCGACTTGGATGGCCCTTGTTGGCTGCCAGCCGGCTGCGGTGATCCGTTCCACCCCCGAAGGAGAAGTTGCGCCAGGGGACGAGATCGTTGAGATACTCCGCTCGCGGGAAAGTTCCATGAAGGGACTGCGGGGGGTCGCTGACCTGCGGCTCTCCACGCCCGGTGGGCTGTATCGCGGCAAAGAGGTCCTTTCCCTGGAACTCCCTGACCGCCTCCGGGTCGAATCCCTCAATTTCCTTGGGCTGGAGGATCTGGTGCTCTGCTCGGACGGCCAAAGGATGGACCTCTTTCTCCCCTCCGAAAGGCAGATCATTCGGGCGAAGCCAACCCCGGAGGTATTTCGCCGCATATCCGGGGCGAGGGTGGAGCCATCGCAAGTGCTGCGCATTTTGATGGGACACCCGCCCCTCCCGGTGGACGGCGACGGGACATCATGCATTTTCCTGGCGGAGGGCAGGGAATTGCCTCTGGTGGTCGAGAGGGGAGGGGCGATAAATCAGCGATTGTGGCTGGACGAGAGGCTGAAGACCGTAAGGCGAGGCGAGCTCCTCGATGAAGAGGGGGTATGGCTCTCCTTCGAGTGTACGGATTACCGGGAGGTGGGGGGAGGATTTATCCCCTTCTCCTCGGATATCCAACTGCGGAGGGAGAGGGTGCGGCTGCAGTTCAGCTATCGTGAGGTCCGGATCAATCCCTCCTTTGCCTCGGACGCCTTTCGCCTCAACCCTCCCTCGCTGGAGGGATTGACCATTTTAGATCTCGATGCAAGCGAGGGGATGGGAGAGTTGGGGAGATGAGGCAGGTTCGAATCCTTTCCCCGGCCAAGATTAACCTCTTCCTTGAGGTGCTGGGGAAGAGGCCTGACGGCTACCACGAGATCCGAACTCTGATGCAAGTGGTCGATCTCTGGGATGAGATCTTCCTGAAAGAAAGGGAATCGGGGATCGAGTTGCAGGTTACTGGCCTGGCGGCCACTGTCCCCAGAGGCGAAGACAACCTGGTTCATCGAGCGGCGAGATTGTTGTTGCGGGAGATGGGGACCCCGGTGGGCATTTCGATCAGCCTGCACAAGAGAATTCCCACCGCTGGGGGATTGGGTGGAGGATCCTCCAATGCGGCGGCCACACTGTGGGGGATGAAGAGGCTTTTTGAACTTCCCTTCTCGAAAGGGCAGTTGAGGGATTTGGCCCTCTCCTTAGGTTCGGATGTTCCCTTCTTTCTCAGCTCAGGATCCGCCCTGGCAGAGGGGAGGGGAGAGATCTTGCAGGAGGTGGAGCTGCCTTGCCGATGGGCAATCATCGTTTATCCCGGGTTCGGGGTTTCCAGCAAGTGGGCTTACCAGAGGAAAAAATTCGAATTGACAATCGAGAGTAAAAAAGATAAATATATAAGATTCGACAAGGATTGCCCCTGGGAGGAACTTTACCCCTTTTTTGTGAATGAATTAGAGGAGGTGGTCGTCGAGAGATATCCCTTGATTCGCGACCTCAAAGAGGCCTTGCTCCATGCAGGGGCCCGAGTAGCTCTGATGTCAGGAAGCGGCTCCTCCGTATTTGGGATTTTTGACGATAGAGCACAGGCAGCAGAAGCAGCGAGGCACTGGAGGGGTCAAGATTGTCTGGTCCATGAGGGGAGGACACTGGATTTCAATCCGATCTTCAGGGAGGAGGAAAGCGCCCAACATATCAGACCGTTTTCTTGATTCAGTCGCGGTTGAGGAATCAGGGGAGGGGTGCCATGGATGTTACCGTGGTCTGTGTGTATCCAGTCGATGACGAGAAATTGAAGGCCTTCGTCACGATCACCCTCGATGATTGTTTTATGGTCAGGAATCTAAAAGCAATTAAGGGAATGAGCGGTCTGTTTGTGGCCATGCCCAGCCGCAAGATGAGGGATGGAAGTTTTAAGGATATGGCCCATCCGCTCAATAATAAAACGCGGAAGATGATAGAGAACAGGGTGTTGGACGAATACTCCCGGTTCATGCAGGGGGGGTATGAAAATGCAGAGCGGACGGCATCCCCGCGGCGGGTTCTTGGGTTAGTTTAGGTTGGCGGGCGAATACGATTGGAGATTCCTTGCATCTGGGGTATCCCCGCAGCTTGCTGCGGGGATCTTCGAAGCGGGGGAGATAACCCCCCATATCCATGAGGCGAAGAGGGAAAAGGATTGGGGCGTGGCCAAGCAGGTAAGGCACGGGACTTTGGATCCCGGATTTCGGAGGTTCGAATCCTCCCGCCCCAGCCAATGTTTGCCATCATCCGACTGATCGAGGAAGGCAATGAGAAGAAATATTTTGCTGTTTTCTGGAAATGCTAACCAGAAGTTGAGTCAAGAGATATCGGAGTACCTGAAGATCCCCTTGGCATCTGCGGAGGTAGCTCAATTCTCCGACGGGGAGATCCAGGTAAAGATAAACCAAAATGTGCGCGGCGCTGATGTCTTCGTCATCCAGCCGACCTCTCCTCCGGTCAACAATAATCTGATGGAGCTTCTCATCCTGATCGATGCCCTGAAAAGGGCTTCGGCGGATCGGATTACGGCGGTCATTCCCTACTATGGTTACGCCCGGCAGGATCGGAAGGATCGGCCGCGCGTCCCCATCACTGCCAAATTGGTGGCCGACCTCCTGACCGCCGCGGGGACCAATCGGGTTTTGACCATGGACCTCCACGCCGGTCAGATCCAGGGGTTCTTCAACATCCCTGTCGATCACCTCTTCGCGGCGCCAGTGATCATAGGCTATTTTCAATCTCTGGGATGGGATCAGATGTGCGTTGTTTCTCCTGATGCAGGCGGAGTGGAGAGAGCAAGGGCGTCTGCCAAGAGGTTGGGGGCCTCGTTGGCGATTATCGATAAGCGGCGGATTGGGTCCAACACGGCTCAGGTGATGCACATCGTAGGTGATGTGCGGGATAAGAATGTCATCATCATCGATGATATCATTGACACGGCTGGGACCATCACCCAAGCAGTGGATGCGTTGATAGAGCAAGGGGCGCAAAGGGTTTATGCGAGCTGCATTCATCCGGTCTTGTCTGGGCCGGCGATTGAGAGAATCAACAACTCCAAGTTGAAAGGAGTGGTAGTAACCAACACCATCGCTCTGGACGAAAAGAGGTCGAAGAAGCTTATTGTGCTATCGGTGGCTCCTTTGTTGGGAGAGGCGATTAGCCGGATCCATAAGGGAACCTCGGTAAGCTCCCTTTTTATCTGAACGAGAGCAGAAGGAATTTCATTTCCGGAGGGGATTTATGGAGTGGGTTGAGTTAGCCGCCAAGGAGCGGAAGGTCTTTGGAAAAGGAGCCTGCAAAGGGCTTCGTGGGAAAAACGAGATCCCGGGCATCCTTTATGGGGGTGGCGAAGGTAATATTGCACTGGCCCTGAATCCGTTGGACCTGAGGAAGGCACTCGAAAAAGGGGGAGGGGAAAACGTCATCATCAACCTCAGCATCCAGAAGGATGCAGAGGACACGGTGAGAACGGTGATGGTGAAGGATTTGCATGTACATCCCATAAAGGGGAATTACCTGCATGTGGATCTGCTACGGATTTCCATGGAGAAGATGATCAGGGTCGATGTGCCCATAACGCTCCACGGAGAGCCACCTGGGGTGAAACTGGGCGGAGGCATCTTGGAGCACATTCTGCGAGAGGTCGAGGTGGAATGCTTGCCAGCCGCGATACCCGAGGCCTTGGTTGCCGATGTCTCATCTCTGGAGATCGGCGATTCTGTCCATGTCAGGGATCTGAAGGCGATCGAGGGAGTGAAGATCCTTGAAAATCAAGAGTTGATCGTGGCCTCCGTGAGCCCGCCCGAAAAGGAAGAGGAGGAGGCTCCTGCGGAAGCCGCTCCTGTTGAGCCGGAGGTGGTAACCAGAAAGGAAGGCAAGGAGGAGGAGGAGAAGAAGGAGAAGGAAAAGGAGAAATCTTGACGCAACTTGCCTTCTTGAGTGGGGAGATTGCTCCTTGTGGTTGATCGTCGGTCTGGGAAATCCAGGATTAGCATATAAGGGAACGCGGCACAATATTGGGTTTCTGGTCGTCGATGGATTGGCTTCCCGAGAGGGAATGCATTTCAAGAAGAAAAAGCTGAAGGCGATTTACGCCACCGGAGCCTTGGGCCAGGAGGAAGTAACCCTCATTAAGCCCCAGACTTTCATGAACTGTAGCGGTTTGGCAGTGGCATCCTGGCTTGGGACCCTTGGACTTCCCCCTTCCCGGTTGATCTTGATCCACGATGATTTGGATCTTATTCCCTTTCGGATCCGGGTTAGGAAGGGCGGAGGCCATGGGGGGCATCGGGGTGTGTTTTCTGTCATTCGGGAGCTGGGCTCACGGGATTTCATCCGGATCAGGATAGGCATCGGGAGGCCCACCGAGGGACACGCCAGCGCTGACTACGTCCTGGAGCCGTTTTCACCAAAGGAAAGACAGCATCTTGGTCAAGCCGTGGAAAAGGGGGCGGATGCAGTTTCCTTAGTACTCGACCAGGGTCTGGAGCCCGCCATGAATCGCTTCAACACCAGAACTGGAGAAGAGGACTAGGATCACTTCGCCCTTGGCGAAGGAGAGAATACGGAGATGTTAGGGGGGAGGTGAGAATCATTTGAAGGCCTACGAGATAATCCTCATATTGGATCCTGCCCTGACCGAAGAGGAGGTTGAGACCCAGGTCAACGAGATCAAGGAGATGGTCCTCAAGGGCAACGGAGAGGTGAATGAGATTCAGAGATGGGGGAAGAGGCGCCTGACTTATGAGGTGAAAAAGAGAAAGGAAGGGTATTACCTTCTCTTTCGCGTGACGGCGGACACCAAGTTGGTTTCCTCTTTGGAAAAAAACTTCAAGATCTCGGAAAAGGTGCTGAAGCATATGAAGGTGAGATTTGAAGAAAGCCAAGTTGCTCCGCCGGCGAGAGTTGAGCCGAAGAAGTCAGAAGAGGTGGAGGCGTCCCTAGAGGCAAAGGGAGGGACCTAAATGGCTAACTTCAACAAGGTCATCTTAATGGGCAACTTAACCCGGGATCCAGACCTACGTTTTACGCCCTCTGGGGCTCCGGTCTGTAATTTCGACCTGGCGGTGAATCGATCCTATACCACTCAGTCAGGAGAGAAGAAGGACGAAGTCTGCTACATCACGATCGTGGTTTGGGGGAAACAAGCGGAGTCTTGCGGGGAATACCTGCGTAAAGGCCGGACTGCCTTGGTGGAAGGCCATCTGCAGCAGCGATCCTGGGAGACTCCGGATGGCCAGAAGCGATCCAAATATGAAGTGGTGGCCGAGAGGGTATTATTCATTGGGGCTCGCAAGGAGTCAGGTGGGGATGGAGAAATGATCCGCCCTCCCTATGAGACAGCGGCGGAGGAGGATATTCCTTTTTAGATCAGGAGGATTTTCTTGATGTTGAAGAAGAGGAGTTTCAGGCGGAAGATCTGCAAATTCTGTGCGGACAAGGTTGATCATATCGAATACAAGGATGTCAGGAGATTACGGAGCTACTTGTCCGAGAGGGGAAAGATCATGCCCCGTCGGGTATCGGGCAACTGCGCCCATCATCAACGGGAACTGACAGTGGCCATCAAAAGAGCAAGAAATATCGCCCTTCTCCCCTTTGTCACTGAACAGATCTAATAGGCCTTCCTCCGATCCTTGGAGCTGAGCTGGAGGTAGTTGAATTATGGAAAGGATCTTTGCTTTCCATAGAGCGGTGGCTCCATTGATAATGGAGGCTGTAGTTCTTGGCTTCTTCTCCCTGATTCTGTTCCTGGCCACTTCTCTGGTGCCCATCGTGGGCTTTGCCCTCTCACTCTTTGCCCCCCTTCCCCTCACGCTTCTATCTGTCCGGAGGGGTTTGGCAGGAGGGGTGCTGGGACTCCTCTTTCTCTTCCTTCTGCTCGCTCTATCCTCATCTTTACTGCGGGCGGTTTCATTTCTGCTGGAATTCGGGGGGGTGGCCGTGATCCTGGGAGAGGGCATCAGGAGAGAGTGGGGAGGGGAGCGAGCCGTGCTTTTGGGCGCCCTTGGCTCAGGGGCCGGGACGAGCCTGCTCCTTCTCATCCACATGCTGAGGTTTCGAGTTGGCCTCTCCGACCTGATCGATAAACAGATCACCGAGCGATTACTTGAGTTGCGCGAGATCTTCGCCAAGGCAGGCGCTGCTCCCACCTCCTGGGATTCCCTGGAACACTTCCTGCTGCAGAGCTATCCCGCCCTCCTTTTTCTCAGCATCCTGTTTGCTGCCATCCTCAATTACTACCTCGCACGGCGCATTCGTGGTTGGCGGAACCCGGACGCCAAACAGAAAGACAGGCCCTTCTCCGATTGGTCCATCCCTGAGTATTGGGTTTGGGGGTTCATTTTCTCTCTGCTCCTCTATCTCTTGCCGACCCCTTACAAGCTGGTGGGTCTCAATCTCCTCCTCATCTCCTCGGGGCTTTATCTCCTACAAGGAATGGCAATTTCCTTAACCTTCTTGCGACGCTGGCACCTCCCCACCCTGCTCAAGGTCTCCATCTTTCTCTTCGCGCTCTCCCAACCCGTTTTCCTTTTGTTGTTTGCGGGAATAGGGCTTTTTGATGTGTGGGGCAACTTTCGCAGAGGGTTGAGCGGAAAGAGCACCAGTGAGGGATGAGAATGCGTAGCGGCCGGGATCCTTGCGGCCAGCGAGGATGAAGCGGGCGGATAGGGTGATTCAGGAGATCTTCACCTCCAAAGGTCCTTTCCAGCCTGCGGACTATTTTCTAACCGGAAAGGAAAGGCTTGCGAACCATGAAAATTATACTGCTTGCCGATGTGGCTAAACTGGGAAAAGCAGGCGATTGTATCGAGGTCAACGATGGCTATGCCCGGAACTACATCATCCCTCGCAAGTTAGCGGTGGAGGCCACCCCCTCCAATCTTCGACATGTCGAGCAAAAAAAGGCCTTGGGGATGGGCCAGGAGTCGAGGGCAAAAAGGGAGGCCCAGGACCTGGTGGAGAGGCTTGAAGGCTTTACCCTGATGCTTTCTCGCCAGGTGGGGAAGGCGGACAAGCTTTTTGGGTCCGTCACCTCCAAGGATCTCAGCGAAGCCCTTGCCGGGCAGGGATTTGAGGTCGATCGCAAGAAGATCCTATTGGATGAGCCCATTAAGAACCTGGGGACCTTTGAGGTTCCTGTGCGGCTGCATCGTGAGGTCCTGACCAAGATCAGGGTGGAAGTGAGTAAGGGCTAATTTCTGCAAGAGGTTAAAGGATGAAGAACCTGGAACTGGAGAAGATCCCCCCCCAGAACTTGGAAGCAGAGGTGGCGGTTCTCGGCGCGATCCTTCAAGAGAACGAGGCAATCCACCGGGCGATCGAGGCCTTGGGCAAGGATGACTTCTATCGCGAGGCCCACCGCAAGATCTACCAGGCGTGCCTCAATCTCTTCGAACGAAACGAACCGATCGACCTGGTGACCCTCGCCAATGAACTCCAGAAGCAGAAGGAATTGGAGGCGGTAGGAGGGGCATCCTATTTAACCTACCTGGTGGACAGTGTGCCGACTGCCGCAAACGTCAGCCACTATGCAAAGATCGTTAGGGAGAAGGGCGTACTCCGGGATCTCATCTCGGTGTCCACCAATATCATTAGCTCCAGCTTCGAAGCCGAGAAAGAGGTAGGGGAGGTCTTGGACGAGGCGGAGAAGAGGGTATTCGAAATCTCCCAGAATCGTTTTTCCTTTGCGTTGACACCCCTGCGGAGCGTGCTCAAGGGCAGCTTTGAGCTGATCGAAAGGCTTTATGCGCGCAAGGTCCATGTCACCGGCGTCCCGACTGGCTTCACCGATTTCGATGCCCTTACTTCCGGACTTCAGCCCACCGACCTCATTATCATCGCCGGCCGTCCCTCGGCAGGGAAGAGCAGCTTTTGTCTCAATGTCGCACAGAATACCGCGATTCAGGACAAAACGGTGGTGGCCATCTTCAGCCTCGAGATGTCGAAGGAACAACTGGTACAGAGGATGCTTTGTTCTCAGGCGAGGGTGGGCTTGCATCGCCTGCGCCGGGGCTATCTGAGAGAGCAGGACTGGGGGGAGCTGACCACGGCGGCAGGAGTTCTCGCCGATACCTCCATTTTTATTGATGATTCTCCTTCCATATCGGTATTGGAGATGAAAGCAAAGTGCCGCAGATTAAAGGCGGAACACGGCCTGGGATTGGTCCTCGTCGATTACCTCCAGTTGATTCAGGGTAGAGGGAGGGCAGAGAACCGGCAGCAAGAGATTTCCGATATCTCTCGCTCTTTAAAGGGATTGGCCAAGGAGTTGAGTGTTCCGATCGTTGCCCTCTCGCAGCTCTCTCGCAGAGTGGAGGATCGCCAGGGGAGCCGCCCTCAACTCTCTGACCTTCGGGAATCAGGTGCCTTGGAGCAGGATGCGGACCTGGTGGCATTCATCTATCGTCCGAAGATCTACGAGCCTCCAGAGGCGGTGGATCAGAAGGATTTCATGTCTTATGAGGAAAAGAGTGAGGGCCACCCGACCGAGGTGATCGTGGGCAAACAAAGGAATGGTCGTCCCGGAACGATCAAATTGACCTTCATGCCGGAATATACCCGCTTTGAGAACTGGTCCGATCGGGAACCCACTTTCTAAACGAGATGCAATCGACTGCATTCCGAAGTATTGGTGGGAAACGCCGATCTTTATTGAGAACCGCCCGGCAAAAAGTTGCGCAGACTCGAAAGGGTGCCTGAGCGTAATCCATGCAGCTCGCCGCGCGGTTGGCCGGGAGAAATCCCAGATTCAGAACATGCCCAGACTCCAGTTCGTTTCGCTGCACGCTGGGGCGGCCTAAACAGATTTTATTGCCTTAGAGCAGGCTCAACGTCAAGATCGGAAGAGACGCCATCGGCCTTCTCCTCTCCTCTTAAAGGAGGTTTTTTTCTTGTGCCTTGCCGTCTGCCTACGAACGGGGTGATGGCTTCTTTCAATTGCAGAATTCCTTGTCAGAAACGTTAATGTATCTTTCAGGCAAGACCTGGTAGCAGCTCGAGACGATTCGTTCACATGGTAGTGGTCGCTATGGCGAAAGTAAAGACCATCTTTATCTGTCAGCAGTGTGGATTTCGATCTCCCCGCTGGATGGGACGCTGCCCGGACTGTCAGGAGTGGTCCAGCCTGGAGGAGTGCAGGATTGTCGAAGAGAAAGAGGAGCGAGGCCGCCTGGGGCCAGCGACAAAGGAGATAAAAAGGCCGGTTCCCATTACCGAGGCCCAGCCGCACGGTTTCAGCCGGCTGTCCACCGGAATCAGGGAGTTCGATCGAACCCTGGGAGGAGGAATTGTTCCCGGCTCTCTGATCCTCTTGGGCGGTGACCCCGGGATCGGTAAATCAACGCTCGTCATGCAGGCATGTGCCAACCTCAGCCGGAACGGTCAATTGGTTCTTTATGTTTCCGGTGAGGAATCCGTCGAACAGATACAAGGGCGGGCAGTCCGAGTGGATGCGCTTTCCGACCGCTTCCTCTTGGCCACGGAGACCTGCGTAGGGAATATCCTGGGGCAAGTTGAACGGCTGAAGCCCGCTCTTCTGGTGGTGGATTCAATACAAACGACCTTCTCAGAGACTCTCCCTTCCCCTCCTGGAAGTATCAGCCAGATTCGAGAGGTGGCTCATCGCCTGCTGGAGGCGGCCAAAGGAGAAAGGGTGAGCATCCTCATCGTGGGCCACGTGACCAAAGACGGATCTTTGGCTGGGCCACGAGCCTTGGAGCACATTGTAGACACGGTGATCTATTTTGAGGGCGAGAGGCAGAATCTCTTCCGCATCTTGAGGGCGACCAAGAACCGTTTTGGTTCCACCGATGAAATCGGGATCTTTGAGATGACCGAAGGCGGCCTGAAGGAGGTCGAGAATCCTTCCCAGTGCTTCCTCTCAGAGCGGTCCATTGGGGCTCCGGGATCGGTCATTGTCCCGGTCTTGGAGGGGACCAGACCCCTGCTCATTGAATTACAGGCACTGGTGAGTTCCACCCATGCTGCCATCCCTCGCAAGATGGCGACCGGAGTGGACTACAACCGCACCCAGCTTTTGATGGCCGTTCTGGAGAAACGCATGGGAGTGCACCTTCAGTCTGCAGATGTCTATGTCAATGTTCCAGGGGGAATCCGGGTGGAGGAGACGGCTGCGGATCTGGGGATTGCCGCGGCCTTACTCTCAAGTTGTCGCAACCGCCCGATCCCCAAAGAGGTTGTGGTCCTGGGGGAAGTGGGTTTGGTCGGTGAGGTGAGGGGGGTAGGTCAAGTGGAGAGACGCCTGAGCGAGGCGTGCCATCACGGGTTTTCCCGGTGTCTCCTGCCCAAGACTAACCTGACCCGGCTAACCAATCGTTGGGGAATGGAACTGGTGGGCCTGGAAAGGATTGAGGGATTGACAGACGAGCTCTTCTCCCAGAAATAAGTTTTTGACTAATCTGTGATTTTTTGATAAAATGGGGGTGGAGATATGAGATGTTTCACATAGGAGACAAGGTCGTTTATCCTGCCCACGGCGTGGGGCTTATCGAGGCCATTGAAGAGAAGGAGGTATTGGGATTTAGACAGTCCTTTTACATTCTCCGCCTTCTGGGGAGCGAGATGACGATCATGGTGCCTACTGCCAGCGCGGAGCGGAATGGCCTCCGAGAGTTGATCAGGGCCTGTGATGTGCCCAAGGTTTTGGAAATCCTTAAAAAGAACGATGTGGTGATCTGTCCGAACTGGAATCGTCGATTTAAGGATAATCTGGAGAGGATTAAGACCGGGTCTCCTTTTGAGGTTGCGGAGGTCATGCGCATCTTGGTTCTCCTGCAAAAGGAAAGAAATCTCTCCTTTGGCGAGAAGAAGATGTTGGAGAATGTGCGGCATCTCCTAGTCGTGGAGATCTGCCATGCGGTGAATGTAGCTGAAGAAGAGGTAAGGCTGCTTATAGAAGAGGCCATTGCGAATGCGTGACCCGCGTCCTCAGAAGGAGGTAAGTGGAGATTGAAGACTTCTTTCCTCTGGGATATCCTGTTGTTGATCTTCATTGGATTTGTTGGTTTTTCATGGGCATCCTTTTTCCTGAAATCCGAGATATTCGGTTGGTACGGCCTTCTCTTCGGGCTGGTCGTAGGTCTTGCCTTGCTCTTGCTGAACCGAAAGTTGAAGACGACCCCTCTGCGCTCGATACTGGGAGCAACCGTAGGATTGATCTTGGGGGTGTTGGTCTCCCGCCTTCTTTTTAGTTCCCTTTTCCTGCTCCTTGCTCCTTTAGAGCCCGCTTTCTCCATTTCGATGAGGATATTGATGGATGCCATCTTTGCTTATCTCGGGATGATGGTGGTGATTAGCAAGGGCAACGAGCTCGACCTCTTCTCCTTCTTCCACCAAGTGAAAGAGAGGCCCCAGGCGGAGAGCTATAAGATATTGGATACGAGCGTGATCATCGATGGACGGATCGCTGATATCTGCGAGACCGGTTTTGTGGAAGGAACCTTGGTCATCCCCCAGTTCGTGCTGCGGGAGCTGCAGCATATTGCTGACTCCTCCGACACCCTCAAGCGAAATCGGGGGAGGAGGGGGCTGGATATCTTACAGCGGATCCAGAAAAAGGTGGATGTTCCGGTAAAAATACATGACCTCGATTTTCCTGATATCAAGGAAGTGGATGGCAAGTTGGTGGCCATGGCGAAGATATTGGGGGCCAAGGTGATTACCAATGACTTCAATCTGAATAAGGTGGCCGAACTGCACGGGGTTTCCGTCCTGAATATCAATGAGCTGGCAAACTCGCTCAAGCCGGTAGTTCTTCCGGGCGAAGACATGAAGGTCTATGTCCTGAAGGAGGGCAAGGAGTATAACCAGGGCGTGGCTTACTTGGATGATGGAACGATGGTGGTGATCGATAACGGTCGGAGGTCGATTGGTCAGACGGTGGAAGTCTGCGTCACTAGCGTACTGCAGACTACCGCAGGGAGGATGATCTTTACCCGAATGAAGGAGGAGGCTGAGGCGGCTTAGGGATTGGATAAGTAACCTATGAAGGTGGCGGCAATTATTCCCGCAGCGGGAGAAAGCAGGAGGATGGGCAGATCGATTAGGAAGCCTTTCCTCTCCTTGCAGGGCGTTCCCATTTTGGCCCTGACCCTCGGGAGTCTGATGTGCTACCCTGTGATCGAACATTTCCTGGTTTGCCTCAGGCCGGAGGATATGGACTTGGGGAAAACAGGAGTTCTTCCGCACCTGCCCTCGGAAAAGAGGATAACATGGGTTGAGGGAGGAAGGAGACGTCAGGATTCCGTCAATCATGCATTATCCAGGGTGGAGGCCGATGTGGATCTGGTTTTGATCCACGATGGCGTCCGCCCTTTTGTTTCTCGCGAATTGATCGAAAACGCCATCCGGGAGACGCCCCGGTGGGGGGCTACGGTTTTCGGGCTTCCGGCGACCGAGACGGTTAAGGCCGTGAACGAAGAAGGCCTGGTGGTCAAGACGGTGGAAAGGAGCGGCCTCTGGAATATTCAGACCCCCCAGACCTTTCATCGCGACCTGATCATCAGGGCATACCAAAAGGCCCATGAGGAAGGCTTTGAAGGCCCAGACGACGCGTCCTTGGTAGAGCGGGTTGGCGGAGGAGTGAAAGTCCTGATGGGATCGCCCGAAAATATCAAGGTCACCACCGCAAGAGACTTATCCCTGGCCGAGAAGATCTTGGCTTTTGGGGGATCTGATATCCTGAAAGTAGGCTTGGGCTATGACATCCACCCCTTGGTAAGAGGGAGGCCATTGATTTTGGGAGGCGTAGGGGTAC
>Ga0315274_10004272_pt1 | contig 21040 bp, 15 predicted proteins | sample YL17G02_20_MG_FD_203700 | JGI IMG/M metagenome (GOLD analysis project Ga0315274, IMG submission 203700) | Sediment microbial communities from Yellowstone Lake, YNP, Wyoming, USA - YL17G02_20 | ecosystem: Environmental > Aquatic > Freshwater > Lake > Sediment | place: USA: Wyoming | collected...
TTCCGATCTTCTCCTTCAGTGTGTGTGAGTAACAAAAAAGTCCCGTAACAGCACAACCTCCTCAGAATTCCAAATTGTTTCACGACGCCGCCGCTGGGAGCAGGCCACCGCCCCCGGCCCCTTGGCCCCCACCACCCGCACTGCTTGTCGGCCGGATCGGCTCATTCCACCGCAGCTTCTGCACGATGCCGCCGTACCAGTCCGCGTCCAGCGGGCCGCCCGTCACCATGGGCAGCGCGCACGCGGCCGCCCCGCACACCACCCAGGCGCCCCGAGGGAGGCGGGCGGCGTGGCGGCCGTCAAAGGAGATGCGGGCGGGCCCGCGCGCGTCGGCGGGCAGGTGCAGCGCCAGGTCGCACGCCTCCGGCAGGACCAGGGGCCGGAAGGACAGGGAGTGCGGGGCGACTGGCGTCAGCAGCATGGCGGGCACGGACGGGGCGACCATGGGCCCGCCCGCGGAGAGCGAGTAGGCGGTCGAGCCCGACGGGGTCGCCACGATCAGCCCGTCCGCCTGCACGGTGGTCACGTGCGCGCCGTCCACGAAGGTTTCCAGGCACACCATGGCGGGGGAGGCCCCCCGGTCGATGAGGCACTCGTTGAGGACGTGGTGGAGGGCGGTCCGGACGAAGGCGGGGGGGGAGGAGGCGGGCGGAGGCAGGGGGGCCGACAGCCCACCACCCTCCCCCTCTTCTTGGCTGGAGGAGGAGGAGGAGGAGGGCGAGGGCGAGGGCGGCGCCGCGTGGCCGCCCTTGCCACGCCCGCGCACGCTCTCCACGGGCGCCAGCACCTCGCACCGCAGCCTCGTCCGCAGTGTGCAGTGGACGGGCTGGGCCGCCGCGCCCAGGACGCGCTCCAGGACGCCCTCCCAGCCGCCCGCGTCAAAGGGCGTCAGGAAGCCGAGCGTGCCCATCGCCAGGGACACGACGGGCGGCAGCGGGGCGTCCTCCGTGAAGAGGGAGGCCGCCCGCAGCACCGTCCCATCCCCGCCCAGGGAGACCACAAAGTCGACGCCGGCCGCGGTGCCGGCCGCGGTGGCGCGCGCGACTGCGGCGTCAAAGGCGACCAGGCCGGGCGGGGCGCCCGCCTCGGCCAGGACCGCCGCCTCGACGAAAACGGTCAGCCCCCGGGCCGCCAGCCAGGCCGCGATGTCCGCCAGGCGAGCGGACGCGGCGGGGGAGCCCGCCTTCTTGACGAGGAGCGCGGTGGAGGGGCGCCCCGCCTCCCAGCGCAGCAGGGCGCGGCGGTGGAGGGGGCGGGCGGCGGCGGGCGGCGGCGCCGGCGGTGCGACCTGGTATGGCAGGCTGCTCGCCCCCGTCCCCGCCGCGTCCGCCCATGCCACGGACGCGCCCCGGACGAACCCGGTGTGCGACGAGGCCGGGTCCGCGTCCGGGGCGGCGGCGGCGGCCGACCGGGGCGGGTCGAGGACGCGGACGGAGCGGGGAAGGGTGAAGGAGGAGGCGGCCGAGGAGAGCGGCCGGCGAGCGGCGGCCAGGAAGAGGGAGGCCGCGCGGGTGGGAAGCATTGGTGGGTGCGGCCGGGGCGTGCAGGCGGTGTGGAGCATCAGCCCAGGCGCGGTAGCCTGGGGCGCAGTTGTGTCGCCCCCGGCCCGGGGCGCGCGCGCGTCCACAGAAAGGGGAGAGGAGAAAAGAAATGTGGCGCAAGTGAAAAGAAGAGCGCTGCGTCGCGCACGCGCTCCCTCCACTCTTTTTTTTCCTTTTCCGCGCCCTGCCCCGCCTGAGAAGAGCTCTCCCCCTACCTTAACTCAGAATAACCATGCGTGCGACCTCCATGTCCGCCCGCTCCACGGCAGGCGCCGCTCCGCGCGCCGCCGCCCGGGCGCACACGCTCCGCGTGTCCGCCCTAGCCCGCCCCGTCAAAAAGGGCAGCGGCGGTGCGGCCGGCCGCGCGCCCGCCCGCACCTCTTTTGCCGTCTCCGCCGGCGCGGCGCCCGCCAAGACGGCCGCCCCCTCCGCCACGGTCGCCGTCACGCCGGAGGTTGCCAAGGACCTGTACCGGGACATGGTGCTGGGCCGAGAATTCGAGGTGAGAGAGGGAGAGATGGAGAGAGGGGGGAGAGATTGCGAGGCTAGAGGGCCGGGCGGGCGGCGCGTGCGGCCGAGGAGCGCTCTTGGCGTTTGGGAGGGCGTGCGTGCGTGTCGGGGCCCGCACTCCCCAGTGCCTTGCCACCACGGATGAGGAGATTGGTGTGGCTGGGCTGTGGGAGTGGAGGGGCTGGATCTGGGGGGGGGGTCAGCTGTGTGGGGCGCGACCGCGAATGACCGCAAACGAGAGAGCGCCGGCGCAATTCTCGACCTCACCGCCGCTCGCTCTCTCACGCTCTCTCCCGCTCCTTTCCTCTCAGGAAATGTGCGCCCAAATGTACTACCGGGGCAAGATGTTTGGCTTCGTCCACCTCTACTCCGGCCAGGAGGCCGTGTCGACGGGCGTGATCCGGTGAGTGTCTCTATCTTTCGAAAAGAGAGGGGGAGAGGGGGGTGCCGCGCGCCGGTGGGGGTCGCGAGCGCCTTATATCTTGGAGCGGCGCACACAAATGTGCGGACGGCGGTCACGCTTCGCGCGCTCCTCGCCAGGCGTGGCCCAGGAATGCATTCTCCTGGAGCTGGAGCGCTTTTTTGATTTGCGGCAAGGATCGGCCTGGCGGTCGCAGCGATGAAAATGCGGGGCCACAAAAAGCGAGAGGAGCTCTCCACCCCGCTCAGATCGCTGCGCTCCCGGCCACGGACCCCCCCTGCGCTCGCCCTCCTTTCAACCCCTTCTTTCCACTCAACAACCCCCCTTCCCTCTCCCATTCCGCAGCCACCTCCGCAAGGATGACTACATCTGCTCCACCTACCGCGACCACGTGCACGCCCTCTCCAAGAACGTGCCCGCCCGCGAGATCATGGCCGAACTGTTCGGCAAGAAGACGGGCATCTGCCGGGGCCAGGGCGGGTCCATGCACATGTTCTCCAAGGAGTGGGGCCTGCTGGGCGGCTTTGCCTTCATCGGCGAGGGCATCCCGATCGGCCTGGGCGCGGCCTTCAAGATCAAGTACCGCCGGGAGGTCCTGGGCGAGGACACGGCCGACCAGGTCGCCATCAACTTCTTCGGGGACGGGACCTGCAACGTCGGCCAGTTCTATGAGTGCCTCAACATGGCGTCCCTGTACAAGCTGCCCTGCATCTTTGTCGTCGAGAACAACAAGTGGGCGATCGGCATGCAGCACGTCCGGGCGACGGGGCCGAGCGCGGGCGACGAGGACCCGTACATCTACAAGAAGGGCCCCGCGTTTGGCATGCCGGGCGTGCTGGTGGACGGCATGGACGTGCTCAAGGTGCGGGAGGTCGCGGGCGAGGCGATTGCGCGCGCGCGCCGGGGCGACGGCCCGACGCTCATCGAGGCCGAGACCTACCGCTTCCGGGGCCACTCCCTGGCCGACCCGGACGAGCTGCGCCTCAAGTCGGAGAAGGACCACTACGCGGCCCGGGACCCGATCCCCCAGCTTAAGAAGTGGATGCTGGCGAAGGGGCTGGCGACCGAGGCCGAGCTCGCGGCGCTCGACGCGTCTGTCGCGGCCGAGGTCGAAGAGGCGGTCACGTTTGCCGAGGAGTCGCCCAACCCGGACAAGGGCCAGCTGCTGGAGAACGTGTTTGCCGACCCCAAGGGCTTTGGCATCGCGCCGGACGGGCGGTACCGGTACGAGCTGCCCGGCTTCTCGTCGGGGACGGCGGAGGTGTCGTGAGAGAGATGGAGAAGAGAGTGGGGGGATGGCGAAGAGAGTGGGGGTGCGCTTTTTTTTTCTCTCTTCTCTCCCCCTCGTCTCTCACGCCGCGTGATGAGTGCGCGGGGCGTGGTGGTTTGCGGCGTGGTCCTGTGTGCGCGTGAAGATCAAGGGAGGGGGGAGGGGTGGGGCGGGCCAGCGGAAGAGGGAGAGGCGGGGAATGGGTGCGTGTGGTTTTGCTCTCCAGCAGGGCATCTTCAAATCATGCACACCACGCACGCTTTCGCTCTCCATCGCTCTCCATCGCCTCCCTACCCCTGCACCGCCCGCTGCCGCACAATGTCCCAGGGCTTCAGGATGGCCAGCACGATGGCAGTGATGAGCACGATGAGCACGACCAATCCACAACACATCAGCTTGCGCGTCCGCTTCTGGGACCGCTTGGCGGCCACCAGGTGGGTCACGCCCGCTTCGACGTGGTCCTTGGCCCGGGCGACCTGCGCTTCCACGGAGTCCAGCATCTCGCCCTGGGCCTCCACCAGGACAGCCATGTCGAGGAAGACCTTGGGGGGGGGGAAAGGAGGAGGAGGAGGAGGAGAGAGAGGGAGAGAGCTTGAGAAAGAGAGAGAGAGAGGGGAAGAAAAAGGCCCGAACCAAACCAGCCAACCCCCACCCACCCACCCCCGCCCTCGACCGTTTCTCCGCCTCTCCTCACCTGGTGCAAGTCCAACAACGACGCCTCCAGCTCCCGCACCGCCTCGTGCCGGTCCTGCACGTCCGCCAGCGTGTCCACCACGTGTCCGCGCCCCTGCTCCAGGATGGCCTTCTGAAAGACGGCCTCGGATTCACCCGAGGCAATCATCGCGTCCACCACCGCGTCGTCCGGCCGCGTCCCCGTGACCGTGTAGACCCGCCGCCCCACCGCCTCCCGGTACTCCGCGCCCAGGCGGGTCCGTAGGTCGGTGAAGGCGCCCATGAGGTCGCGCAGTTTCTTGCGCAGGGCGGCCGTGATGGAGGAGCGCGTCCGTTCAGAGGACGAGCCCGGGCCGCACCCTTTCCGTTCCAGGGCGGCCGCGTTCGCCTTGTCTAGGCGTTCCAGGCGGGCCTTGACGGCGTGGGCGGTCCGGGAGACGGCCTCGATGTCGGACTAGTAAAAAGATAGAGAGAGGGATGTGAGAGGGCGCGCGTACGAAAAGACGAACCAACCTTTTCCATTCTCACCTGTCCATCATATCACATCATCTCCTCCTCCGCGCACACACACTTGCATCTGCTCCCGGATGGCCGTCATCTCCCGGCCCCGGGTCACGGTTTTCGACTGCTCGTGCGCCCGGGACAGGGCGGCCTGGGCGTCCCGGATGCCGGCCAGGGAGGCTTTAATGGCCGCGACCTCGGCGAAAAAGTCGGCCATCTTGGGGTCGGCAGGCGGGGCGATGGGGGCCGCCCCGTCGGCCGCTGCGGCGAGGGCGGCATCCTCGGCTGCTTCCCGACGGGACTGGTGCCGGGAGACGGGTGGGGGGGTGGGGGTGGGGGCGCCCCCGGCGGGCTGTCGGGAATGGAGAAGGGGAGGGAAGGTTGAAAAAAAATGAATGGAGAAACTGCGCGGGGCGACGCAGTTGCCTGGAAAAGAGAGAGACGCGCGGCCCGGCTCCTCTCTCTCCCTTGCATCGTGCACACCTTGACCAAGCCGAGAAGGTCGTTCATGGCGGGGCGTGTGCGTGAGTGACGCCCCTGTGACAGTGACAGAGAGCGCGGCAGCAGCGCCGACCTGAACGGGAGACTGGCCTCGACGCTGCATTTCATTCTGCGACTTCCAAAAAGTCGAAACCCGCCCTGTGCGTCTCCACCCTCGGCACGGCACACACCAGGCGCACACACAGGCGCTCGCAGATCCCCTGCCTCTCTCTCAGCTGAACGCACAGAAGAGGAAACAAAATGTCGGCCAAAAACGCGGACGACCTGGTCGCCAAGGCAGACAAGAAGCTGGCGTCCTTTGGCTTCTTCGGCAATAAGTATGAGGACGCGGCCGAACTGCTGGAGAAGGCGGCCGTCCAGTACAAGCTGGCCAAGGCTTGTGAGTGTGAAGTGGTGGGGTGGACGTGGGGGCGAGGCCGCAGAGATGAGAGAGCGCCGATGGGTCCGCCCGCGCGCCCGCGGTCAACGTTCCGCCACGAGCCCGCCGGGCACGCCGGGCTGCCGCGTTGCCTGCCCAGCTCCAGTGTGAAGAGGGCATTAAGTCATTTGGTAGGAGTGCGGCGGGGCAGGCGAGACGCACCAGAGCCGAGAGTGCATGGCCTTGGGGACACGCCGCTCGCGCTCGCGCTCTCGACCAACACCACCACCCCTCATCATCATATTCTCCTCAAAACTTGACAGGGAAGGAGGCGGGCGGCGCCTACGAGAAGCTGGCCGAAGTCCAGACCAAGCTGGACGCCAAGCACGAGGCAGCCTCGGCGTGCGTGGAGGCGGCCAAGTGCTACCAGAAGACGGACCGGGCAGGTAAAAAGGAGGGGGTTTCTTCAACTCTCCAGGCAGCGCCCGACCAGACCCCGCTCTTTTTTTTTCACGCCACTCACTCACACGTCTTCTCTTTTCTCCCTCTTCTTAAGACGTCCTCCGCGCCCTGCACGCCGCCGTCGGCCACTACACCGACATCGGCCGCCTAGGCATGGCCGCCCGCTCCCTGCGCGACGTGGCAGAGACCATGGAAAAGGGCGGCCTGAAGGAGGAGGCCATCGAGTTTTTCACGCAGGCGGGCGACCTGTACGCGGGCGAGGAACAGCCGTCCGAGGCCAACAAGTGCAAGCTGCGGGTGGCGGCCCTTTCGGCCGAGGTGGAGCGGTACCCGCCCGCGGCGGCCATTTTCGAGGAGGTCGGCGTGGCTGCGGTTGACAACCCCCTCCTGAAATATGGCGCCAAGGGGCACTTCCTCAACGCCGGCATCTGCGTCCTGGCCCAGCATGGCGGGGATGACCCCGCGCTCGTGGGCGCGGCCCTGGAGCGGTACGAGAACGCGGACGGCAGCCTGGCCGGGTCGCGGGAGGGGAACCTCCTGCGCGACCTGTCGGCCGCGGCGGCGGCCCGGGACCCCGACGCCTTCACGTCCGCCCTGGCCGAGTTTGACTCCATGACCCGCCTGGACGCCTGGAAGACGGCCCTGCTGCTGCGGGTGAAGAAGCGGATTGCGGGCGGCGGGGCGGCAGAGGGTGGGGAGGAGGATTTGACTTGAGGATTTGACTGGAGAGAGAGGGTTGATGGGGGTGGGACTGGAGAGGAGTTGAGTGTGGTGTACAACTGCTCTTTGAAAGCTGGGGCTAGAAGTTTTGGTGGGCGGTTTAGCTCGAGCTTGACGCACCTCAGCCTGCGAACCTGGAGGATGGATGTGTGCGGCGGAAAGGCGATGTGGATGGTGTGGGACGGGAGGAAGGTGAAAAAGAGGCGAGGCTAGGTGTGTGCGCAAAGGTCTGCATTCCTCTGTTCTGCGGCAGCGTGTGCATCTCGCACGCACTCTCTGTGCCTCACGCGCCCTGGCACGTCATGGCCATGTACCAGTTCAGGGGCACGGACCCCCATGCAGACCTGTTGAAGAGAGGTGCGCATGCTAGGAGTCAAAAAGAGGACCGGCGGACGAAAACAAAGCCCCACGGCGGCCTGAGAACCATTCCATGCTCCCTCCTCAACCTCTTCCTTCCGGCTCCCCACACACACACCAGGCATCGCCCCCGTCCTCCCGGCCCACTGGGCGCCCGACCGTCCGCTCCTCCGTGACGGCGCGGTCACGACGGGTGGCGCTCCTGCAGGGCCGCCACCCTCTCGCAATGCGTGCCGGCGTGCTTTCAACGCCGCCCGGGCCGCCCAGCCCTGTCGCGCGTTTTTTGGCCTCCTGCCGAAAAAGAAAGGCGGCGGCGAGGGTGCGGGTGCGGGTTCTCCAGCTGGCGCGGGTGCGCGTCCTCCTGTTGACGCTGCCCCGATCGCCACCACCAGCACCTGCCCGCACGGGGACACCTGCCGCTTCTCGCACGACCCGGCCTCCCTGGAAGCGGCCGCCTCGGCGCGGGCGCCCGGCCTCCCCGGCCACTGCCCGCTGCAGGGTTGTGGTGGGGGCGCGGGCGACAGCGGCGGCGGCGCCTGCCCTTACGGCCCGGAGTGCCGGTGGGCGGCTAGCCATGGGGCGGGCGCGGCTGCTGCTGGCGACGACGGCGGCGCCCCACCCACCGCCGCCTCACTGGGCGAGACCGCGCCCACCCTCCCCCCTGCCATCGCCTTGCCCCCGCTCTCTTCGCTCGGTCCCTGGCCACCCCCGCCCCGCACCGCGGGCGGCGGCGCGCCCGTCCTGACCTGGGACGTTTCCCGGGCCCTGGCGGGCGGGGTGTACGATTTCGCGGGCGCCGACGCGGTGTGCCGGGCCCTGGGCGTGGAGGTGCGGGGCGGGCGGGCCGCGGGGAAGCGGGCGAGGGCGATGGATGAGGCCGGCCAGCACCAGGCGCCTGGACGGGACGCACCAGCCGCCCCTGCCGCCGCCGGCGGCCCACCACCGACCACCGCCTCCACCCCCGCAACGCCTCCTTACCACGAGACGCCCGCCCACCCCCGGGAGGCCCGCCCCCTCGACTTCAGGGGGAAGCGCTACCTCGCCCCCCTGACCACGGTCGGCAACCTGCCCTTCCGCGCGTTAGCTGTCAGCCTGGGCGCGGAGGTGACGTGCGGCGAGATGGCGCTGGCGACCCAGCTCCTGGCGGGACGCCCGGGCGAGTGGGCCCTGACCAAGCGCCACCCCTCGGAGGCCTGCTTCGGGGTCCAAATCGCGGCGGGCTACGGCGACGCGGGCGCGCGCGTGGCGGCCGCGGTCGTGGCGCACTGCCCCGGCGGCCCCCCCGACTTCCTGGACATCAACGCCGGCTGCCCGATCGACCTGGTTTGCGACAAACAGGCAGGCGCGGCCCTGCTGCGCAAGCCCGCCCGCCTGGAAAGCGTGGTCCGGGCGGTGGTCGGGTGCGCGGCGGGCGTGCCGGTCACACTGAAGGTGAGGAAAGGGTATGACGACGGGAAGGACAGCGTCCACGAATGGATCCCGACCCGGGCGGTCTCCTGGGGCCTGGCCGCCGTCACCATCCACGGCCGCTCCCGGGAGCAGCGGTACACGCGGGCGGCGGACTGGGGGTACGTGGGGCGGGTGGCGGAGGAGGTGTGGATGGGGAGGGAGGGCGGTGGTGGAGGCAGTGGCGGCGACCAGCCGCCGCCCCCGCCCCGGCCCTCGCCCCTCCTCCAAGTCATCGGCGGCGGCGACGTCTACACCTTCCACGACCACGAACGCCACCTGGCCGCGTACCCCCACCTGGCCACCACCATGGTCGCCCGGGGCGGGCTCATCAAGCCCTGGCTGTTCACGGAGATGGCGGAGCGGCGGGAGTGGGACATATCCGCGCCCGAGCGGCTCGACCTGGTGAGCCGCTTCTGCTCGCTCGGCCTGGCCCACTGGGGCTCGGATGGGCGGGGCGTGGAGACGACGCGCCGGTTCCTGCTGGAGTGGCTGTCCTACGCCCACAGGTACGTGCCCCTGGGCCTGCTGTCCGAGCGGCTGCCGCCCGAGCTGACGGGCGCGGAGCGGATGGGCCTGCGCTGCCCGCCCCTGGCCGGGCGGAGCGAGCTGGAGACGGTCCTGGCCTCGCCCGACCCGGGGGACTGGGTCCGCATCTCGGAGCTGGTGCTGGGGCCCGCGCCGGCCAGCCTGCGGTTTGTGCCCAAGCACAAGTCGAAGAGCTTGTATGTGGTGCCCGGCAAAAGGGACGGGTCGGAGGGTGGAGGTGGAGGAGAGGATGACGAGGAGAACGGGTGAACGAGGAGATGAGGAAAAAAAAAAAAAAAAAAAAAAAAAAAAAAAAACATTCCACACCCATCAAAAACACGCGCGTCGGGGGGGCGGTATCTTTGCTGGTCCACGCGCGCGCACGTAATCTGCGTGCTGCGCACTCTCGCCCCTCCTGCGCCCCCACCGCTCTCTGCGCCAGTGCCCATACAGCACAAAAGGAGACAAATTAAACATGGCCTCGCCCGCCGCGCCACCTCGCCAGGCCTGCCCCTTTGCCGCCTTCATCGAGGCCGCCCTGGCCGACCTGGTCAGCGCGGCGCCCCGGCGGTCGCCCATTAAACCGGCGTGCGAGGCGGCGCTTGGTGAGGATGTGAGAGAGGGCTAGCGAGAACGCAAAAACGCGGCGCCGATGCATCGGTCGCGCGCTCGTTGCACCCGTCTCCCCTTTTTCCCTCACACCTCTTCTCTTTCAAACAACCGCAGCCCGCCTGCGCCGCCCCGAAGGCGTGCCAGTCCCCCTGGAAGATGCTGACCTGGCGGCGGTGAGTTGCATGGGCGGTCGAGGGGAGGCACGGAGAGAGTGCCTCTCTACAACACACAGGCGCGCGGCGGGCGCACACAAACTCAACCTTCCAAACCTGGTTCCCCTTTTCCTCCCTCAAAGGTCCTCGACCCCCTCCGCCTCGCCTGCGCCTCGGGCGACCCGCGCATCCTCGCCCCCGCCCTCGGCTGCCTGCACAAGCTGGTCTCGCACGCGTACGTCCAGTCCGAATCCAGTCCCGGCGGCGGGCTGGATGACGGGACGCCCGTGGCGGCGCTGGTGTCAGCGGCCGCGGCCGCGGCTGCCGCCGCGAGCGCTGCCGGAGACGCCCGCCTCCAGCTCTCCGCCCTGCGCGCCCTGCTGACCGCCGCCACGGCCGACCATTTCGTGCCGCACGGCGACGCTCTGCTGGCCTGTGTGCGCCCGGCCTTTGCCCTGGGCGTCGCCGGCGCGGGCCCCGACGTGCGGGCGGCGGCCCGTGGCGCCCTCCTTCAGACTGTGGCGGCCGTCCTCAAGCGGGTGGGCGACGAGCCGGGGCGGCCCCTGTCCCGGGACCCGTCCAGCGTGGGTGGTGGCGGTGGGTCGACTGTCGCACTGAATGGCGGCAACGTGGGGGATGGGGGGCACCTCTTCGGCGGCGGCGCGGCAGCGGCGCTGCCCGTCGCAGATGAGGTTGAAGCGACGACCACCTCGACGGCGACCGCCGCCCCGCCGCCGCCCGACCTGGACGCCGCCATGGGCACTGCGCGAGCCGCCCAGCTGGCGTCCCTGGCCGAGTCAGCCGACCTGGGCGGCCTGGAGCGGGCGCTGGACGCGCTGGCGGCCGACCGGGCGGCGGTGGAGGGGGAGGGGGGTGGCCGCGCGGGCGGCGCTGCTGCCTTTCCTGCTGCGCCGGTGCCTGCTGCTACTGCCGCCCCCGCTGCCGTCCCGGCCTGGCACCCGCCGACCCGCCTCACCCTGGCCGAAAAGGATGCGGCCCTGCTGTTGACAGCCATCGCCCGCATCGGGGCGGGGCCGGAAGGGCCTGCCGGTGGTGGTGCTTCCTCAACCGACGCCTCCCCTGGCCCCTCTCCTTCCGACCCGGCCTCCGCGGCCTCCCGGGCCTTGGCCCTCGACCTCCTCATTCGCGCCTTCTCGGGCGCTGGTCACGGCTGGGACTCCGCGCGCCGCCCGCTGTGCGAGGCGTTGCGGCGGCCGCTGACGGTGGCCCTGCTCAAGTGCGCGGCCGCGCCGCCGGGCGACCCGTCGGGCGCGGCCTGCCTGGGCCCGGCCCTCCTGGCGTCCGCCGCGGGCCGGCCCCGGGTGCGGGCTGTCTTGAAAGCCGAGCTGGGCGCCTTTATCCCCTTGCTGCTCCTGCGCCCCGTGGAGGTGGGCTGCGACCCGGCGGCCCCGCCAGACCCGCCGGCGGCCGCCCTGGCCCTGGCGGCCCTGTCCGCCATGCGGTCCGCATTCGCCGACCCGTCCACCCTGATGGACCTGTTTGTCAATTTCGATTGCGACCTGGGCGGCCCCAACCTGGCGGAGCGGGGCATGCGGGCGGCCGCGCGGGCGGCGGCGTTTGGTGGCGGGGGCGGGGGGAGCGACGCCGCCGCCTGGACCTCCTCGACCTCCTCCCCTCCCGGCTCCCCAGCCGCCACGGCGGCGTCCATCCGGGCGGCCGGCGCGGCGGTCCTGGCGTCCGCTGCCATCTCCCTGGAGGCCTGGGCGGCGCCGCTGCGGGAGGAGGAGGAATGCAGAGACGGAGGCGGGGGCGGCGGCGGCAGCGGCGACGAGCCCGCGCCTCCTGGCCGCGCCCGCCGCGCGTCGTCCCCGTCTGCTGCCTCCCTCGCCCGCCTCGCCACGCTCGCCCCGCCAGCCTCCTCGAGCCCGACCCCGCCCGCCGCCCTGGTCGCCACCAAGGCACGCAAGCACTCCCTGGAATCGGGCGTCGCCGTCTTCAACCGGGACCCGGCGGCCGGCGTGGCGGCCCTGGTCGCGTCGGGGTGTGTCCCGCCCGACCCGGCCGCCCTGGCCTCCTTCCTCCGCTCCCGCCCCCGGGGCGCCGTCGACCCGGACGCCCTGGGCGAGTTGTTCGGGTCGCCCGACGACGCGCACGTCGCCATCATGCGGGCCTTCATCGGCGAGGAAGGCTGTGAAGGGGTGGCGCTGGACGAGGCCCTACGCGCCCTGCTCGCCCGGTTCCGCCTGCCGGGGGAGGCCCAGAAGATCGACCGCATCGTCGAAGCCTTTGCCTCGGCCTACGTGTCCCGCAACCCGGCATCCGGGTTCAGTCACCCGGACGGCGCGTACCTCTTAGCCTTTGCACTGGTCATGCTCAACACGGACGCCCACCACCCGTCCGCCGCGCGGGGGTTGGGCAAAGCCGACTTTGTGGGCATGTGCCAGGCGCCCGTTGTTGGAGAGGACGGCGGGTCCGCGTCCGCCGGTGGCGGTGAGGAGTACGCGCCCGTCCTGCCGCCTGCCGAGCTGGAGGCCATGTACGACCGCATCGTCGCCCGGGAGATCGCGCCGCCGGAAGGGTCGGCGCCGGGGCTGTTGGGCGCGCCAGCGGCGGTCGGGGGAGCCGCCGGGATGCCTGGCGGCCGTGGCTCCACCACCACCACCACCGCGTCAACGGCGGCCGGCCCCGCCCGGGCCCTCGCGACCGCCCTGGGCCTGCCCCTCGGCGGGCGCGGGCGGGCCTGGGACAAGGCCGCGGGCGCCGCCCACGAGCGGGCCCGGGCGCTGGAGGCGGCCCGGGCGGCACTGGCGGCGGCCGGCGCGGCGGTGGTCGGGGCCGGTGGGGCACAAGCCTCCTCGGCCGCCACCGCCACCACCACGCCCGCCTCCCACCTGTGGCAGCCCGCCTTCCACGCCGAGCATGCCCGCCCCGCCCTGCAAGCCGGCGGGGATGCCCTGGTGCGTGGCCTGGGCGCGGCCCTGGCGGCCGCGCCCGACGCGGCGTCCGCGGGCGTGCCCCTGTCCGGCCTGGCCCCGCTCGTGCGGACGGCCGCCCTCCTCGGCCTGGACGCCCTGGTCGAGGCCGGCGTGGACGCCCTGGCGTCCGCTGCGGGGGCCGCCCCGGCAGACGCGGCCGCCGCCCTCTCTCCCAGGGCGTCCGCGGCCGCGGCCCTGCTCGCCCCCACGGGCAGCGCGCGCGGCGGGAAGCAGGTGGCGGCGTTGGAGGCCCTGCTCGCGGCGGCCGCCGGCCCAGCCGCGGCGGGGCTAGGTGGCGGGTGGTTGAGCGTGGCGCGGACTCTGTCCGCGCTGGACGCCCTGGGCGAGGCCGCGGCTGCCCGGGGCGCGTTCGGCAGCGGCAGCAGCAGCAGCAGCAGGGCCAACGGTGGTGGGGGTGGGAGTGGCGACGACGGCACGCCCCGGGCCGCCGACGCCCAAAAACAACCCGCGCCCCCTCCCCAGCCCTCGCCTGTGCATGCCCTCCCCGGCGGCGGCCTGACCGGCGGCCCCGCCGCGGACAAGGCGGCGGGGGCGCCGCCGGCCGGACCTGCACGGTCGCAGGCTCCACCCCCGCCTGCTGCCCTGCCCGTCTCCACCTCGGCGGGCCTGTCCGCGTTCAGCCGCCTCCTCGGCCGCCCCACCGCGGCAGAGGCAGCGGCCGCGGCTGCCGTCGCGGCCGCCCCGCCCGCCATCGTCGCGTGGGCGTCCTCCCCGCCCGGCCGGGCCGCGTGCGCCGCTGTCCTGGCCGCGGGCCCCCGCCTTCCGGGCGATGGCGCCCTCGTTTTCGTGCGCTGCCTGGCCGCCCGGGGACAGGAGGAGCTGCTGGCCGCCCCGCCCCGCCTGTGGGCGCTGCACGCGGTCGCTGACGCGGCCGCGGCCGCGGGCGGGGTGGACGCGGCAGCCGCAGCAGCAGCAGCGGCGTCCGCGGCGTCCGGCGGCGGGTCCGCAGCCCTGACCGCCCCGTCCACCATGCTCCTCCGCGCCGTCTGGTCCCGGGTCTGGGCCGCGGCGGCGGGGCACCTGGCGGCGGCGGCCTGCCACCCAGATGGGCGGGTGGCGGGCGGGGCGGGCGCCCGGCTGGCCGGCCTGGTGGACGCCCTACTCGCCCGCCGCCCGCCCGCCTCGCCCGCGGCGCAGGAGCAGGCGTTGCGGCCCCTCGTTGCCATCGCCCGGGGAGGGGCGAGGCCGGACGCCCGCACGGCGGCCGTCAACGCGGCGGGGCGGGCGCTGGCGCTGCACGGCCGCTCACTCGCCCCGCCCGCCTGGCGGGCGGCGCTTGCCGCGCTCGCCGCTGGCGCGGCCGACCCGGCGCCCGGTGGGGGCGTTGTATCGGCCGCCCTGGACGGCGTCGGGCCCGCGGTGGAGGCCCTGCGATCGACGGGCAAGAACGCTGCCGGTGTGCTTGAGCGGGACGCGGCCGTGAGGGGCGTCATCGCCGTCCTGGGCCGCGCCATGCGCAACCCGCACCCGCCGGGCGACGCCCTCGCCATCGCCGCCGCCTTTGGCCTCCAGGCCGTCGTCCGGTGCTTGGCCGACTCTGCTGCGGGCGAGGCAGGGGGCGGTGATGCGTTGTCGCCCCCCTCTCCCGCCCCTGAGACCGCCTGGGATGAGGCGTGGGCGGCGTTCGGGGTGGTCGCCCGCCACGACCCCCGCCCGGCCGTCGCGGACGCCGCGCTCGCGGCCGCGGTGGAGGTGGCGGGCGAGAGCGCGGCGGCGTCCTCCTGGCCGCCCGTCGCCTGGCGGGCGTTCGGGGGGGCCATCATCCGGTACGCGCTGGACCTGCCGTGCGTGCCCGGGTGGGAGGGGGTGGGGCTGGCGGAGGACGGGACGGAGGGCGGGTGGCCAGGGCAGGGCGGGCAAGGGGAAGGCGCCCCGCCGCCGCCCCCTCATTCCTCGCCCCGCCGCGTCTACCTCGCCCCGCGCCCGGTAGGGTGGAGCGAGGAGGGTGCCGCCCGCCTGGTGCGGCACCTGGGCGCCCACGCCCGGGCAGCCGCCCGCCTGGTGTGCGCCCCGCCCACGGCCTGCGCCGCCTCCCTGGGCGGGTGCCTGGGGCCGTTGCTGGGCCTGGCCCTGCGGTGCGGGGCCGCGCCCGACCCCCGCACGGCCGGCCTGGGCGCGGCCCTGCTGGAGGAGGTGGTCGTCTCCCTGGGCGCCGCCGCCGCCGCCGCCGCCTCCCTCGGGCACGGCGCGCCCTCCGCCGCCTGGGACGCCGTCCTCTCCGCGGTCGCGACCGCCTGTCGGGCGGACGTGCGGGCGGGCCTGACGGCCGGGGACGGCGTGCCGGGCGCGCCCCCGCCGCCAAAGCCCTTTTTCACGCCCCCGGGAGCGCTCGGGGGTGGGGGGGGGGTGCTCCCTCCCGCGCTCGCCGCCCGCGCCGCCGCCCGGGCGGCGGTGGCCGCGCACCGGGCGGTCGGGCGGGCCCTGGTGCGGGCGGCAGAGGAAGGCGGCGGTGGCGGGCCCGGCCCCCCGCCGCCCGTCGCGGCCGCCCTGGTGTCTGAGCTCAAGGCCGCGCTCGCGCGCGCGGCGTCGGCCAACGCCGCGTCCAGGCGGGCCGCCGCCGCCGCCGCCGCCGGTGATGGGCCCGCGCCCGCCGGCGGTGACGACAACAACCCGCTGCCCACCCCCGACCCCTGGGCCGCCCCGCCGTCCCCCGCCCTGGCCCGCCAGGAGGTGGAGGCCGGGGCGGCCCTGCTGGCGGCGCTGGGCGCGCGCGCGGCGGCGGGCGTGCCGGGCGCGGGCGGGGAGCTGGCCGCCGCGGCCCGGGGCGTCCTCCGCGAGGCGGCGGCCGGCCTGACCGCGGGCGGCGGCGACGGCGGCGCATCGCCTGCCAGCGCCGCACGCCGCCGCCGTGGGGGCGCCCCCGACCCAGCGGCCTGGGTGGACGCAGTGCGGGCGCCCCTGATCGTGTGCGCACTGGGCGCACTGGGCGGCGGGAAGGGGGCAGAGGGGGGCGGCGGTGCCGTGCCCGCCACCTCTCTGCCCGCCGTCGCGGTCGCGGAGGTCGCGCCCTTGGCGGCGGCGGGGCATGGCGGCGTGCGGGCGGCCCTGGCGGCGCTGTTAAATGAGCGGGTGGGGCCGGCGCTAGTGTGACAAGGTAGAGAGAGCCCTCTTTTTTTTGTCGCGCTGCATCACAATTCATTTTTCGCACACGCACGTGCCTCACCGTACACGCGCGCACTCGCACCCAGAGCCAGCCTAGCTCCGCACGTGCGTGCACGTACACACACACATTCCTTCGGCACACGGCCACGCTGCCCGTCCACGCTCCGATGGCTGCACTCGCGTCGCAGCCGACGACCGCCGCTGTCGCCCCGACCGGCGCGGCCTGCTTCAAGTGCGGCAAGCGCGGGCACTGGTCCCGGGATTGCGCTGCGTCTAAGGAGGACCAGGACTTGCACCGGGCGGCCAAGGAGGCGGCGGACGCGGCGTTGGCGTCGGGCCTGCCGGCGGCCGGGTGAGTGTCAATTGAGAGAGCGGTTTCTTTTTCAAAACCCCGCGCTCGCCTGGTGCTGGGGGAAAACAAAAACAAAAAACTCTCACGCCCTCTCTCTCCCCACTCTCCACAGCCCGCCGCCCGCCAAGCGGTCCCGCAAAGTGACCCTGGAAGACCTGAAAGCGGCGGAGGGCCTGCCCGAACTGTACGCGACGCTGCCCTCCCGCTTCCGCCGCCTGGCGTCTGGGCGGCGGGGCGAGGAAGGCCCTGACCTCGCCCGCCTGGTCGACCTGTACGCGGCGTGGGGGCGGCGCCTGGCGCCCGCCCTGGCGTTCCCGGCCCTGCTGGACTCGCTGGAGGCCCTGGGCCGGACGGGTGCGGTCAAGCTGGAGCTGCGCGAGCTGCGGGCGCAAGCGCTCGCGCCGCTGGAGCGGGTGGGCACTGAGAATGCGGATGAGGGCGGCGGCGCTGGCTTGGTGGGCGGTTGGTTGGGCGGGGGGGCCGGCCCCGCCGCCACCACCACCGTCCGCCCCGCCTCGCCCCCGCCCGCCTTCATTGGTGGCGGCGGTGGCGCGGACGCGGATGATGAGGCGGCCGCGGCCGCGTTTGACGACCTGGACGATGAGGAGCTCATGGAACTGCAGGCTGCGCCTGCTGCGCCTGCTGCGCCTGCTGCTGCGCCGCCTGCTGCTGCGCCGCCTGCTGCTACCGTGCCTGTACCGGAAGGGGATGATGAGGACGCGCTGGTCGCCCTGTTCGAGGGCGCCAGCCAGGAGGCGGCGGCGGAGGCCGTCGGAGGGCCCCTGCCGCCACAACCACCAGCACCCAGAGCTGCAGAGGGGCCGCGACAAGAGCAGCCAGCGCCGGGCGCCACCGCTGCTCCTCCCAAGCTGCCGACCTTATCGATGGCGGAGGAGGAGGAGGCGCTGGTCGCCCTGTTTGCGAGCCAGGTGGAGGCGGAGTGAGGAGTCACCTGGCGGGGTGAGGCTTTTGAAGAAAGAAAAAAAAGGTGGTGGAGGTCACACACGCCTTCGTCCTCGGGCGCGGCCTGCACTCTCTCCGCGCGCGCGCTGCACACACAACAAGGCTCCTCCCGACTTCCGCACACACGCACACAAGGGTGTAGCCATGGATGTGAGTCATGCCCTGCTGGCTCAAAAGTCCATTGAAATGGGGGTGTGGCGGGCGCGCGCGGCCGCGTTCTCCCTCACATTCGCAACGGCTCTTCTCACCTTCCCCCGCCCCCCCACAAACAGGTCGACCGCGACACCTTCCCCGCCGCCCTGGCCGCCCTGAAGGCCGCCCTCGCGTCCGCCTCTTTTGCCGCCCTCGACCTAGAGATGACGGGCACCAGCCCCCCCCCGGGCTCGGGCGCCCCGCCGCCCGCCCGGTGTGACGACGCCCCCGACAGGTGGCACGCGCTGGCGGCCGCCGCGTCCGCGTACCTTGTCCTCCAAGTCGGGGTGGCCGCCTTCGCCTGGGACGAGGCGGGCGCGGCCTTCACCGCCCGCACCTTCAACTTCACCATCTTTCCGTACACCCCGCCGGAGGTGGTGGCGGCGGCGGCGGCGGCGGCGGCCCCGCCAGCGGCGGCGCCTGGCGGAGCGAGCGCGGCGCCGCCGCCCGTGCCCGCCCCCGCCCAGCAGCCCCCCCTCCCCCCCGCCCCGCCCTTCCTCGCGTCGCCCGCCGCCCTGGCCTTCCTCGCGTCCGCCGGCTTCGACTTCAACCGGTGGGTGCGCAAGGGCATCCCGTTTACGCCCGCGGCCGCCCGGGACGCCGCGGCGGGGCGGGCGGGGGCCGCCGCGGCCCGGGCGCGGGACCGGCCGCCCATTGTGCCCACCCGCCCGGCCGACGTGGCGCTCGTCGCAGGCACGACCGCGGTCGTCGAGGCCTGGCTGGCGGCCGGCGCCGCGGCCGGCGCGGCCGCCCCGCCGCTCGCCCTCCCGCCCGTCAACGGCTTCCAGCGGGCGCTCATCTATGAGCTGTTGGACCGCCTCAACGGTGGGGCCTGGGGGCGAGGGGGTGGGGGCCCGGGCGCTGGCGCGGGTGCCGCCGCCCCGCCTCCCCGTTTCATCGCTGAGACCGTGCGTGTCCCGGGCGCTCATCGCCGGGCGCCGGCCGGCATCACCCTGACCCGCGTCACCGGGGCGGCCGAGGCGGACGCCCGGGCGAGTGCGCGCGACGCGGCGGCGGCGGCAGGCCTGGACGCCGCCGCGGGCGCGGCCGCCGTCCTGGACGCGCTGCGCGACGCGCGCCTGCCGGTCGCGCTCCACAACGGGGCGCTCGACCTGGCGCTCACCATCGGTCACCTGGGCGACGGGCCGGCGGCCCTGCCGCCGACCTGGGACGCCTTCGCCCGCCGGGTGGGTGCCTGGTTCCCTGGCGGGGTGGTGGACACGAAGGTCCTGGCCATGGCCGTGCTGGGCGAGGACGGGACGAGCGCGGGGACCTCCCTGCGGGCCGTCTATGACGCCTGCTGTTGCGGGGGCGTGGGGGTGGCGGCGGCAGGCGGCGGCGGCGGCCCTGCGCCACCCGCCACCGCCCCGCCCTCCCCCTGGGTGCCGGCCCCGCCCCCGGTGCACGCGCCCGGGTTTGATCGGTATGCCTCTGCCTCGGCCGCCTTTGAGCATGAGGCCGGCTTCGACGCCTTCATGACGGGCGCCGCCCTGATCGGGTGCGCGCGCGCGCTGGCCGCAGCGGCCGCCCGGGAGGCCGCCGCGCGCGCGGCGGCCGCCCTCAACCCGCGCGCGCTGGTGGCGGCCCTGGAAGCAGCGCCCTCCTCTTCCAGGCCGGCGTCGGCGGCTGCCACCTCCCCCCCCTCCTCCTGCCCGCTCGACCTGCCGTCCATTCTGGCCGCCCACGGCGGCCACCTCTTCGCGTTTGCGTCCGACCGGGGCGTCATCGCGCTGGGGCCGTCCCCGCCACCCCCGCCGCCGTCCCCGCCCACCGCGCGCGACCACCTCATCTACATCGTCCCCTTGCCCCCCTCACTGGGCTGGGGCGGGGCGGGGCGGGTGGTGGGGGAGGCGGTGGCGGGGCTGGGGCTGCTGGCGCCTTGTGCGCCCGCCACGCAGGCGCTCGTTCAACAGCCCCGCCTGCGCGTGCTCCCGCGCTGCGGGGGCGCGGCCGCGGTGGTCGAGGTGTTCGAACTGCACGACACCAGCAGCAGCAACCCGCCCCTGCCGCCACCGGCGCCCGCGCCACCATCATCCGTCGCTGAGAAGGCGGCCACCCTCGCCACCGCCCTGGCCGCGCACCCGGCCCTGGTGGGCTGCCGCGTGCTGAGCGCGGTGGGATATGAGGCCTGGGTACGCGAGGAGTGCGGGGGTTGGGAGGGCGCGACCGCGGCGGCGGTGGCGGCCCGCGACGCGCTGGCCACGCGGGGTGGGGGTGGGGTGGGGGGGCACGGGCCGCCCACCGTGGGCCCTGCCCCGCCCTCGCCCGTCCGGGCGGCCGCGGGGCGGCTGGCGGAGCGGTGGGTGACGGGCGTGCGCGCGCGGAAGCGGGCGCGGGGCGAGGAAGGGCAGCCCCCGCAGGAGCGGTGTGTGGTGATGTGAATGTGAAAGTGTGTGCCCCAGGCGGAAAAGGTGAGACAGTGAAGATAAAAAGAGGCGGCCACTCCCCTCCCCACAGCTAGCCCACGAAAAATAAGGGGCGTTGCAGCACGCACGCCGCCCTGCACTCACGCATGCGCGCACTCACCAGAGCTACTGCCCGCTCGTCCATCCTCCTGGCCCGGACGGCGGCGCGGCGGGTGTGCGTGGTGCCAGCAGCGCTCCCGCCCTCATCAATGCGCCGGCCTCAGTTATCTTCCCGCCAGGGGGGGGGCGGGGGGGCCAACACGGTGCAGTCGCCAGGACGTTATCACCTGGCCACCACCACAGCAGCGGCCACCGGATGCTCAGCCGACTTCCCGGGGCGGCGCGTGAAAGTGTCGCACATCCTGCTGCCCCCGTCCACCCCCGACCCGGACGGGGCCATCGCAGCACTGGAGGCCGAGATCGCCGGGGCGGCCGACCCAGCCTCCGCCTTTGCTGATGCCGCCCGCCGTGTCTCGTCCTGCCCCTCGGGACCCGCGGCGGGGGGTGACCTGGGTTGGGTGGCGCGCGGAGCGACGGTGCCGCCATTTGAGGACGCGGCCTTTGCGACGGCGGCCGGTGCCCTGTCAACGGCTGTCTCTGATTTTGGGCACCACCTCATCACCGTCACGGAGGAGGAGCGCGGGCCGGTGTCCGTGCGGCAGATGGGCGTGCTGGACCTGAAGGAGATCCTCGGAGGCGGTGGTGGCGGTGGTGGAGGAGACGGAGGTGACGCGGCGGAGGCGGCGGAGGCGGCCGCGGGCGGGGCCGAGGTTGAAGGCGGAGGAGCCGCGTCCGCGTCGCCCGTCCAGCTGGTGGACGTCCGGGAAGCCCACGAATTCGAGACGGCGGCCCTGCCCGGCTTCACCCTGCGCCCGCTGTCCGCTTTCGACGCCGCCGGCCTGGACCCGGCCCTCAAAACCGTCGTGCTGTGCCACCACGGCGTCCGCTCCCAGCGGGTTGCCAACCACCTGGTATCCGACTGCGGCTTCACGGACGTGTGGAACGTGGCGGGCGGCAT
>Ga0315274_10004273_pt1 | contig 21038 bp, 8 predicted proteins | sample YL17G02_20_MG_FD_203700 | JGI IMG/M metagenome (GOLD analysis project Ga0315274, IMG submission 203700) | Sediment microbial communities from Yellowstone Lake, YNP, Wyoming, USA - YL17G02_20 | ecosystem: Environmental > Aquatic > Freshwater > Lake > Sediment | place: USA: Wyoming | collected...
TCGGCGGGCGCTGCAGACAGCCGAGCTCGATGGGGTGGTCGTCATCCTCGACGAACTCGGCCTTTTCCTTGCCGGCAAGGACAGGCGCGGGCTGAATGCCGATGCGTCGTTCCTCCAGTGGCTTGCCCAGAGGAGCGCGACGAGCCGCTGCTGGCTGGTCTGCGCGACCCAGCGCGGGTTCGAGGAGGTGGGCGATATCGACCGGCGTACGCTCCGTCAGTTGAGGGATCGCTTCCGGACCGGGTTCACGCTCGACCTATCCGGCATCGAGTGGATCGTTCAGCACAAAGTCGCTCCTCGGCGAGATGCCGCCGCGTTCACTGCCGCGGTGGAGTCGCTGTGCTCTACCTATAGTGAGCGGGCGGGCGAGGAGCTGGTGTCGCCCACTGAGCTTGCTGCCACCTATCCTCTGAATCCGCTCTGTCTCAAGGCGCTGCGCCGAGCGGCGGAAACGTGTCTCTCCCGCACTCGCAGCGTCGTCAAGCTCCTTCAGCAGGCAGCGCGCGACGAAGCCTGGCTGCAGCTTCCCGCCGCCCGCCTGATCACCCCGGACCTGGTCTTCGACGTGTTCCGCGACGAGTTGGGAATGAGCGTCATCGGGCGCAAGCAGCTGGAAGCGCTCGAAGCTGTGACCGCCAACGCGAGCCGCATCGCGCGCGGCTCCGAGCACCACCTCATCCGCATCATGAAAGCGCTCTGCATCCTTGGTGTTGGTGAGCTGCGGTGGAACGAGCAGATGCTGCGCGCGAGCATGGTCGGGTCCGAGGACCCACGTCTGTGGGAGAACGCGGCGACGCTCCGCTCGGCCTTGCAGGCACTCTATCTCCGCGGCGGCTACGTCGAACGAGTGAGGAGGGAGGATGGTGACGAGCACTTTGTCGACGTCTCATCGGGAGCGGCGGAGCAGATCAGGCAGCGCCTGGGCGAGCTGACTGCCGAGCTGCTCCCCGAGGATTCCCGCGTGCTGAGGTCAGCGCTGGAGGCATGCCGCGCCGCGGCCTTCCCCATCGCCGCGCTGGCCGAGCCGCGCAGCCTGGCTATCAGGTGGCAGAACGCTCGGCGGCTCGTGCATGCCGTCTGCGCGGACTTGCGCGAGATCAACACCGCCGAGCTCGCGAACCAGGTGGCGGCGCTGGCCGCGCCGCTGTCACGGGAGGACGGCTGTCTCCTCCTGGCATCGCCGCTGGGGGAACCGGCTGACCAAGAGAGCGCTTGGCATGGATTGCGCGAGGCGACCCAGGGCCGCTTCTCGGCCGCAGTTGTCGCGTGGATCCCGGCGGCATTGAGCGAGACCGCCCGCGAGCATCTCGTCGAGCACTCGGCTCTCAGCATGATGGTCGCCGACAGGACGCTCTTCCGCAGGGCCGGCGACGAGGTCAGGCAGAAGGTGCGCGAGCGATGGGCAGCGTCCGAGGCAGAGGTGCGGATGGTGCTCCAGCGCGCCTACTACGAAGGCCGGGTGATCGGCGCCGACGGCCGCGAGCTGATCGACCGGGCTCGCCTCTGGGCGCTCTTCGGCGACTGGGAGGCGACGCTCAGCGAGGTGTTCGGGGGACTATTCGCAGCGTTGTTCCCGCAGTGTGCATCGGTCGCCCCTGCTCAGCCGCTGTCCGGGCGTCTTCACACCAACCAGATCATCGACCAGTTCATCCGCCCCGCCGAGGTGTTGCTCCCTCCGGCCTCGACACTCGAGGCCCACGTGAGCGCGTTCGCAGCGCCGCTCGGCCTGGTGCGCGCGGAAGGCCGTCGAGTGCGCTTGGTGCTCGACAACGCTGAGCTGGTTCAGTCGGCGCTCGCGGCTACGCCGGAGCCGATCGGTGGCGCCGAACTCTCCCCGGATGAGGCGATCGCTGTCAGCGACCTCATCGGCTGGCTGGGGAAGAGCGAGTGGGGCCTCACGCGCGAGCAGGGCGAGCTGCTGCTCGCGGCGCTGCTGCGGACCGGCCATCTCGTCGGGCTCGATGCGTTCCTGCAGCCAGTGCGACTCGACCAGGTCGCCGCGCCCCTTGGCGATAACCTGCCGTTCGTCATGCGCGGGGCAGCGCTGACCGGGGCAGTCGCAGAGATGGTCAGGGCGTTGTGGCAGGCGGCCTCCGGCCGCGCGGACGCCGACTGGAACCTCCCCGCGCAGGAGAGCGTCTGGGGGTTTTTCATCGGTTGGGCGCGGGGCCTCGCCGAAGGCTCAGTCCAGAGCAGCGAAGCCATCACCCGCGCGGCGATTGAGCTTGGCCACCCGGTGGAGAACTGGGACTGGGCGCGAGAGGCCCTCGGGGGCGCTGAGGCGCTGGCGCGCGCGGTCGACCCGTCGCTTTCGTCTCGCCAGGGCCTGGCGTCGGTCGCGGTGGCGGCCGAGCGCTTGCCAGGAGGCATTCAGCAGACATGCAAGCTGCTGGCCGATTGGCAGTCATGCAACCGCTTCCTGAGCAACAGGTTGCCCGCAGTCGTCTCTCTGCGCCAGCTCATCGCGGGAATCGAGTTGGGCTCTGAGGATGGCCTGCTGGCGCGCGAGCAGCGCGCCGTCCTGGCGGACCTCGACTCCTCCGAGCGCGTCGCCCGGGCGACAGACCAGGTGACGGAGGCGGCGCGAAGATGGCTGGACAGCTACCGGCGGCACTATCTCGCGTGGCATGCCCGCGCGCACGCCGCGGCGCGGTTCGAAGCGCTCGTCGCGCTCCGGCGTTCGCCGCTGCTGGCCGTCGCCACGCGGCTCGGGCAGGCGGGCCTGGGCGCTGAAGAAGCGGCGGGCATCGAATCGGCGATCGTCACGGCGCTGGGCAGACGATGTCTCGTGGGCGATCCCCTGCCCGACGGTCACACGGTCTGCCCGCTCTGCGAGCTCGGCTTCAAGCAGGAGCTAGACCTCCCCGACCACGGCGAGCGTGAGTCGCGCGCGGGGCAGGTGCTCGAGGCGCAGCTCGTGGGGCTCGCTTCTCACAGCGCCATGCTTCGGCGCCGCATGGCGGGCCTGACTGACGGGCGCGTAAAGGAGGCGGTTGCCGCGCTGCTGGACGTCGGCGCAGACGCCACCCCGGCCGACCTCCTTTTTCTCCTCACCGATGAGATCGCGGGCTGGCTCCGGCAGCAGCTCGGCCAGCCCCATGCTCGGAAGCGGGAGCTCGCGACCCTGGCACAGGCGCTCCAGGGGAAGGAGCTGACTGCGCGAGAGATCGTCAGGATCGTACAGGAGTGGTTGGGGACGGAGGGTGATGAGGTGATCGAGATCGGGTGAACAGGCCGTAGGGGTGCGCGCCCGCCCTACGGGGGCTGAAAAAAGTGGTGGTGTGGAGTTGACAATTGGGTATGCTGGGTGTACACTGGCCGTTCGTGCCGACACTGTTTGGGGAGTGCCGACAACCTCCGGGGACAGGTGATCAGAACCGTCTCGCCGTTCACGTACCCTCTCGCTGAATCAAGCTAAGAGCCGGTCAGTTGGAACCGTGTCGCCGCGCGCGGGGTCCAATGGCCGGCTGAGGGCGCGTGTGGGTCTGGGTGAGTCGTGCCGGGCGTGGTGGGCCTTCCACCGCTGGTAAGGAGACATACATGGAAGTCATTCGGGTCAAGGGGCGGATGCCTCGTCACAGCCGAGTCGAGGCCGACATACCGAACCTGATCGAGATCCAGCTCAATTCCTACGATTGGTTCACCCGGGAGGGGCTGCGCGAGCTGTTCGTGAGCTTCTCACCGATCGAGGATTTCACGGGGAACCTGGCGCTGTCGTTCTGCGATCCGCAGGACGGGGAGCCCAGGTACTACCTGGGCGAGCCGAAGTACGACATCTACGAGTGCCGCGACCGCGATGCCACCTTCGAGGCGCCGCTGAAGTCGCGGGTGTGGTTGCACCATCGGCGGACCGGCGAGATCAAGGAGTCCGAGGTCTACCTGGGCGAGCTGCCGATCATGACCGAGAACGGCACCTTCGTGATCAACGGGGCGGAGCGGTGTGTGGTGAGCCAGCTGGCGCGGTCGCCGGGGGTGTACTTCAGGGACACGATCGACTTCAGCGGGCGGATCCTCCACAGCGCGCAGGTGATCCCGAGCGAGGGGGCGTGGCTGGACATCGACTCGGACGCAAATGCCCTGGTGTCGGTGAAGATCGGGCAGGCGCATAAGTTCCCGGTGACGACGCTGCTGCGGGCGCTGAACTCGATCAACATGGCGCCGGGGAGCGAGAGGATCAAGTGCTCCAGCGACGGGGACCTGATGCGGCTGTTCGGGGAGCCGGTCGAGCCGAAGCGGCTGACCAGTGACGCGCTGGTGGCGCGCCGGGCGTGGACGCGAATCGTCGACTCGGACACAGGTGAAGTGCTGGCCCTGCCTGGACAGCGGATCAGCCGGGAGGCGGCCGAGCGGATCGTGCACCTGAAGCCGGAGGGGCTGGAAATCGCGGCGCTCCATCCGCTGATCGACGAGACGATGGACAAGGACCCGACCCACTCCGAGGACGAGGCGTTGATTGACATCTACCGGCGGGAGCGGCCGGGCGATCCCGTGACACCGGAGATCGCGCGCAATCGGCTCTCGGGGCTGTTCGCGGACAGCCGCCGGTACGACCTGGCGCGAGTGGGGCGGTACAAGCTGAACAAGAAGCTCGGCCTCAGCCTGCCGCAGAGCGTCCGGACGCTGACGAAGGAAGACCTGATCGCGATTCTGCGCTATCTGATCGCGCTCGGGGATGGGGAGTCGAAGGTGACGGTGGACGAGATCGACCACCTGATGAACAAGCGGGTGCGGTGTGTGGGCGAGCTGCTGCAGAACCAGTTCCGGATCGGGTTCCTGCGGATGGAGCGGATCTCGCGGGAGCGGATGACGAGCCTGGACCCGGAGCAGGTGACGCCGCAGTCGGTGATCAGCACGAAGCCCATCTCGGCGGCGATCAAGAGCTTTTTCGGGTCGAGCCAGTTGAGCCAGTTCCTGAGCGAGGAGAACCCGCTGGCGGAGCTGACGCACAAGCGGCGGCTGAGCGCGCTGGGGCCGGGCGGCCTGAGCCGGCAGAGCGCGAAGCTGGAAGTGCGCGATGTGCACCACTCGCACTATGGCCGCATCTGCCCGATCGAGACGCCGGAAGGCCCGAACATCGGGCTGATCGGATCGCTGGCGATCTATGCCCGGCTGGATGAGTATGGGTTCATCGAAACCCCGTACCGCCGGGTGAAGAACGGAGTGGTCACGACCGAGATCGCCTACCTGACCGCGGACGAAGAGGACAACTACCATATCGCGCCGGCGAGCGTGCCGGTCGACGACGGTGGGCGGATGCAGGCCGAGACCGTGAGCGTGCGATACCGGGAGTCGTATCCGGCGGTGCCGCCGACGGAAATCGACTTCGTGGACCTGTCGCCGAAGCAGATCGTGTCGGTGGCGACGGCGTTGATTCCGTTCCTGGAGAACGATGACGCGAACCGCGCTTTGATGGGATCGAACATGCAGCGGCAGGCCGTGCCGCTCGTTCGTTCGCAGGCGCCGCTTGTGCGAACCGGCGTGGAGGGGCGAGCGGCACAGGACTCGGGCGCGGTCATCCTGGCGCGGGCCGACGGGATGGTGACGTCGGTGGGCGCCGGCCGCATCGAGGTGACTCGGGCGGACGGAACGGTGGACGCCTACCGGCTGCAGAAGTTCGTGCGGTCGAACCAGGGGACGTGCATCAACCAGAAGCCGATCGTCCGCAGGGGCGATTTCGTGACCGCGCGGCAGGTGATCGCGGACGGTCCGTGCACGGATGCGGGCGAGCTAGCTCTCGGCAAGAACACGATCGTGGCCTACATGCCGTGGGAGGGCTACAACTACGAAGACGCGATCGTGCTGAGCGAGCGGCTGGTGCGCGATGATGTTTTAACCTCGATCCACGTGGAGAAGTACGAGATCGAGGCGCGGGAGACGAAGGTCGGCCCGGAAGAGATCACGCGCGACATCCCGAACGTCGGCGATGAGGCGCTGAAGGACCTCGACGAGGATGGCGTGATCAGGATCGGGGCGCAGGTGCGGGCCGAGGATATCCTGGTGGGCAAGGTGGCGCCGAAGGGCCAAGAGGAGCTGACCTCGGAGGAGAAGCTGGTGCGGGCGATCTTCGGCGAGAAGGCGGCCGAGATGCGCGACACGTCGCTGCGCGTCCCGCACGGCGAGAAGGGGAAGGTCGTCGACATCAAGCGGTTCTCGCGGATGAAGTACCGGTGCCAGAAGTGCGACACCGAGTACCAGGTGGGCAAGAACCAGCACCGGCACTATTGCGACCGGTGCGGGGGAGAGCTGAAGCGGGAGCCGGGCGACGAGCTGCTGCCGGGGGTGAACCAGTTGGTGCGCGTCTACATCGCGCAGCGGCGTAAGATCATGGAGGGCGATAAGCTCGCCGGGCGCCATGGGAACAAGGGCGTGGTCGCCAAGATCATGCCGGAGGAGGACATGCCGTGCCTGCCTGACGGGACGCCGGTGGACGTGATCCTGAACCCGCTGGGCGTGCCGTCGCGCATGAACATCGGCCAGATCCTGGAGGCGCACCTCGGGCTGGCGGCGGCGGAACTGGGGGTGGCGTTCGAGAACCCGATCTTCGAGGGGGCCACCGACAAGGAGATCATGGAGTACTTCGCGGGGACAGCCCAGCGATTCCGGAGGCGAGCACTGCGCCAGTATGTGCTGGAGCAGATGCGACTGGCGGATGGTTGGTTCGACGGCAAGAAGGGCTACACGGAGATACTGGCGGACTTGGCTCAGTTCCTGTCCAAGGGCGACCCGGCGGAGCTCGAACGCGCGGCCGAGTGGGTGGCGGCCGACCCGACGGAATGGGCTGAGATCAGGGGCGCGGAGGCGCGCGCGACCTACGTCGTTCAGCTGATCGAGAGGCGGGTCAACGAGATGACGGGCTTCAACCCGGAGACAGGCAAGTTCTGGCTTCACGACGGCCGGAGCGGGGAGCGGTTCAACCAGCCGATCACGGTCGGCAACATCTACACGATGAAGCTGATCCACCTGGTCGAGGACAAGATTCATGCGCGCTCGACGGGACCGTACTCGCTGGTGACGCAGCAGCCGCTGGGGGGCAAGGCGCAGTTCGGTGGTCAGCGGTTCGGCGAGATGGAGGTGTGGGCGCTGGAGGCGTACGGCGCGGCGCACACGCTGCAGGAGATCCTGACGATCAAGTCCGACGATGTGCTCGGGCGGGTGAAGACGTACGAGTCGATCGTGAAGGGCGAGCCGATCACGGAGCCGGGGATACCGGAGTCGTTCAAGATCCTCATCAAGGAGCTTCAGAGCCTGGGGCTTCAGCTCACGGTGGAGTCGGAGGAGGCCGAGCCGGTGAGCCTGGAGGGTCACGAGGGGGAGGAAGTGCGGGCGTAGGCAACGGCATTTCACCGCAGAGGCGCAGAGGACGCAGAGAAGACTCCGCCGCCTACGGCGGAAGGGCGAACGGGGATGAGATGATGTTCTGGGGCAGGAGCGATCCGCCTCCGCCAAGGCTGCAGCGGACAAGGGTCCTGCCGAACGGAGTGATCAGATGGTAGCTACGACACGGTTTAACCAACTCAGGCTTGGTCTGGCATCTTCGGAGGAGATTCGAAGGTGGTCGAAGGGCGAGGTGAAGAAGCCCGAGACCATCAACTACCGGACCTTCAAGCCGGAGCCGGACGGCCTGTTCTGCGAGCGCATCTTCGGCCCCACGCGGGACTGGGAGTGCCATTGTGGGAAGTACCGGAAGATCAAGTTCCGGGGCATCACCTGTGACCGGTGCGGGGTGGAGGTGACGCGAGCCAAGGTGCGCCGGGAGCGGATGGGGCACATCGAGCTGTCGGCGCCGGTCTCGCACATCTGGTATCTCAAGGGCGTGCCCAGCCCGATGAGCCTGCTGCTGAACATCTCGCCGCGGCCGCTGGAGAAGGTGATGTACTTCGCCTCCTACATCGTGACCAACGTCGACTACGAGATGCTGACGAAGAGCGCGGGCCTGATCCAGGGTGTGGTCGAGAAGCGGAAGCAGGTGAGCGCCAAGCGTCTGGCCGAGCGGATCGACGAGATCAAGGCCGAGCGAGACGACCGGCTGGCGAAGCTCAAGTCGGGGCAGCTGGATGAAGAGGTCGAGCCCGGGGATATCGCCGATGCGGCGGAAGGCCAGGTGAAGGAGGAGGAGCGTTCGGCCGATACGACACAGGCCGAGCTGGAGCTGGGGATGAAGCTGCTGCTAGGGCCGAAGGGCGATGCCGATCCGGGGCTGACGAAGAAGCAGCTCATCACCGAGCCGGAGTACCGGGCGATCGTGCGGGTGGTGGAGGCGACTGCGGCGGAGCACGGTCGGGAGTACGAGCAGTTGTTCACGGCCGACCTTGGCGCGTCGGCGGTGCGCGAGCTGCTGAAGGAGATCGATCTGGAGGAGCTCTGCCGGGAACTGAGGCAGGAGATCAAGGAGACCACCGGGCCGAAGCGGGCGCGCGCGATCAAGCGGCTGGAGGTGGCGGAGGCGTTCCGCAAGAGCAAGAACCGGCCCGAGTGGATGATCATGGATGTGATCCCGGTGATCCCGCCGGAGCTGCGGCCGATGGTGCAGTTGGACGGCGGGCGGTTCGCCACGAGCGACCTGAACGACCTCTATCGCCGGATCATCAACCGGAACAACCGGCTGAAGAAGATCAAGGCGCTGCACGCGCCGGAGTCGATCATCAACCACGAGAAGCGGTTGCTGCAAGAGGCGGTGGACGCGCTGATCGACAACGGCCGGCGGAGCCGGCCGGTGACCGGGTCGAACAACCGGCCGCTGAAGTCGCTGTCGGACATGCTGAAGGGCAAGCAGGGACGGTTCCGCAAGAACCTGCTCGGCAAGCGGGTCGACTACTCGGGGCGGTCGGTGATCGTGGTCAACCCGCACCTGAAGCTGCATCAGTGCGGGCTGCCGAAGGAGATGGCGCTGGAACTCTTCAAGCCCTTCGTGATGAAGCGGCTGGTGGAGCGCGGGTTCACGACCAATGTGAAGACGGCGAAGAAGATGGTCGACCGGATGCGGCCCGAGGTGTGGGACGCGCTGGAGGAGGTGATCCAGAATCACCCGATCCTGCTCAACCGGGCGCCGACGCTGCACCGGCTGGGGATCCAGGCGTTCCAGCCGACGCTGGTGGACGGGAAGGCGATCCAGATCCACCCGTTGGTGTGCTTGCCCTTTAACGCGGACTTCGACGGCGATCAGATGGCGGTGCACGTGCCGCTGTCGACGGCGGCGCAGGCCGAGGCGCGCATCCTGATGATGTCGACGGAGAACCTGTTCTCGCCGGCCGACGGCCGGCCGATGGTGACGCCGACCCGCGACATCATCCTGGGGTGCTACTACCTGACGCAGAAGCGCGAGGCGACGCCCGGGAGCGAGAAGTACTTCGCCAACCCGACCGAGGCGCGGCTGGCCTATGACATGGGGAAGCTGGACCTGCATGCGGACATCCGGGTGCGGGTGGACGGCGCGCTGCTGGATACGACAGTGGGGCGGCTGGTCTTCAACGAGCCGCTGCCGCCGAAGCTGCGCTACGTGAGCCGGGTGGTGGACGAGAAGGAGCTGAGCCGACTGGTGCGCCAGTGCTACCGGCATTACGGGACGGCGCGCACAGTCAAGCTCGTGGACGACCTGAAGGAGCTCGGGTTCAAGTTCGCCACGATCGCCGGCATCACGATCTCGATGACGGACATGGACGTGCCGCGGGCCCGCCGCGAGGACATCATCGCGCGGACCGAGGCGGCTGTGAACCGGGTGAACGACGACTACGCACGCGGTTTGATCAGCGCGGGCGAGCGGTCGGACAACGTGTGCCGGCTGTGGAATCAGGCGTCGGACTCGGTGTCGCGGGCGATCCTAACCAACATCGATCCGTTCAACCCGATCTACATGATGGCGAACTCGGGTGCCCGAGGGACGCCGCGACAGATCACGCAGATCGCCGGCATGAGAGGCCTGATGTCCGACCCGTTCGGGCGGTTCATCGAGGACCTGCCGATCAAGTCGAACTTCCACGAGGGCCTGAGCGTGCTGGAATACTTCGTATCGACCCACGGCGCGCGCAAGGGCCTGGCGGATACGGCGCTGCGCACGGCAGACGCCGGCTACCTGACCAGGCGGCTGGTCGATGTCGCGCAGGACGTGATCGTGCGGCAGTTGGACTGCGGGACGGCCAACGGCATCTGGGTGGCGGCCATCCGCGACGGCGCGGAGGAGATCGAGCCGCTGGAGCGGCGCATCGATGGGCGGGTGGTGCCGCAGGACGTGGTGGACCCGCGCACCGATCGGATCATCCTGAAGGCCGGGCTGGAGATCGGCGAGAACACCGACCAGCCGTGCGTGAAGTGCGGCGGAGACCTGGAGAATCACTATCAGTGCCAGTCCTGCGGCGAGCTGATGACGGAGGCGCAGGTGACGGAGGACTACCTGCTCAGGCTCAGGCCGCAGGAGGAGGTCGAGCCGGAGCAAGCTCGTGCCGAACGGGATGACCTGCTGGAGCGGGCGCAGGCGCTGCTGCGCGGCGAAGAGGTGGAACAGGACGAGGAGGAGGTCGGGCAGGAGCAAGCTCCTGCCGAACAGGATGAAGCCGAGGGCGAAGAGCTCGGGGATGAGTTGAACACGAACCACAGCCAGGTGCCGGCGACGCTGCTGCTGGAGGAAGGCTCGTGCGCGAAGTGCGGCGGCGATCTCAGCCTGCTGAAGGTCTGCGCCGGCTGCGGCGAGCAGTTCCCCGCGCATGAAGTGGTGCCTTCCCTGGCGGCAATCCGCCGGGTGGCGGAGGAGATCGACACGTTCCACCGCCGGGTGCGAGAGATGAAGGAAGGCGAGCCGGCGGCGGGCGACATGGCCGACCCGTTCACGGGAGAGGTCGTCGTCCAGCAGGGCCATATCGTGCGGGGCACGCATGCGGCTCGGCTGCGGAAGCTGTGGCAGGAGCTGGCGGACAAGGGCGGACTGGGCCGCGGCGAGGTGCTGGTGCGGTCATCGCTGACGTGCGAGCTGACGCAGGGCATCTGCGCGGCCTGCTATGGGCGCGACTTTGCGACTAACCGCATGGTTGAGGTCGGCGAGGCCGTCGGCATCATCGCGGCGCAATCGATCGGCGAGCCCGGCACGCAGCTCACGATGCGCACGTTCCACACCGGCGGCGTGGCCGGGCAGTACCTGACCGGCGTCGCCCAGGTGAAAGAGAAGAAGAAGGACACCCTCAAACAGCTCTGGGGCGACGTGCGGGCGGGCATCGTGCGGCTGAGCCCGAGAGAGGATGAAGAGGACGAGCCCGTCGTTACGCCGCGGCGGCGCACGACTCGGAGCAGGGCCAAGACCGCGACGGGCGAGGAGAGGCAGGGCGTCAGCCTCGACCCGGACCAGAAGCGCGTCATCCAGCAGCTCGTGCGGGTGATGGAGGAACAGGTCAAAGGCTTGCTGCGGGTGGTCGAGCTGTTCGAGGCCCGGCGGCCCAAGGGCCAGGCGATCGTCTCTGAGGCCGACGGCGTGGTTGCGAGGATCGAGACGCCGGGTGTCAAGTGGGTCATCATCCACTCGGAGCAGCCGGTCGACCCGGACCATCCGGAGCGGCTCTACGGTGAGGTCGTGCCGGAGGATGTGACCAAGCGCGACGGCACGGTGCTGGTGAAGGCCGGGCAGGAGTTGACGCCGGCGTTGCTGGCCGCGCTGATTCAGGCGAAGGTGCACACGGTGGCGATCGAGCGCCGTCACCTGGTGCCCTATCGAGGGCTGCTGCCGGTGAAGGAAGGCGACCAGGTGCGGGCCGGCGACGCGCTGACCGAGGGTCCGCTGGATCCGCAAAAGGTGCTCCAGATGCAGGGCGTTCGGGCGGTCCAAGAGTACCTGGTGCGGGAGATCCAGGCGGTCTACCGGTCGCACGGGGTCGACATCAACGACAAGCACATCGAAACCATCGTCCGTCAGATGCTGCGCAAGCGGCGGGTGGTGGATCACGGCGATACCGAGATGCTGCCCGGGAAGATGTACGACCGGTTCTCTTTCGATCAGGTCAACCGCGAGATACGCGAGCGCGGCGGCCAGGAGGCGACCGGCGAGTGGGCCCTGCTCGGGATCACGGAGGCATCGCTGGCGACCGAGAGCTGGCTGTCGGCAGCATCGTTCCAGAAGACGACGCGGGTGCTGACCGAAGCGGCGATCCAGGGCAAGGTCGACAACCTCGTGGGCCTGAAGGAGAACGTGATCATCGGGCGGCTGATTCCGGCCGGCACCGGCATGCTCTCCTACCGGAACCTGCGGGTGCAGGGACCTCCGGGAGAGTCGCTCTACCTTCCTGCGGATCGGGAGGCCGAGCTGCTGCGGTCGGCGTTCGGCGACTCGGACTTCTCCGCGCCGGAGGAGGATCTCATTCGGGATCTGTCCGACGTCCGATTGCCCTCACCTGATGAGGAGGATGCGGAGCCGACGGAGGACGAGGACGCGGCGATATAGAGAGTCGAGCAGTCGAGAGTCGATAAGTAGAGAGCGGCGGAGAGATCCGCCGCTCTCCTGTTTCGGAGAACGGCCGGAGTGGCCTATCGATGCCGGCGCGGACGGCGAAGGGCGTCGGCGGCCTGGGCGAGGTGGGTGAGGGCAAGGGAGGCGGTTTCGCCGGTGACGGGGTGTGGGCTGTACCGCGCGAGAAGGAAGAGGTCGGTGAGGGCGCGGACGGGGGGTAGGACGGCCTCCGGGAGGCGGTGGGAACGGCGGGCAGCAGCAAGCTTCTCCCGAACGGAGATGGCCGCCAAGTACTCAGACGGAGTCTGGTCCGGGCGGCGGGGGCGGCCGCGGCGGGCGAGGGCGCGGGTGAGTCGGACATAGGCGCGAACGACGATGGCGCGAGGATCGTTGCGGTCGAGCGCGAGCTGAGCGAGGCTGGCCCGCCGGCGGACGAGGAGAACGATAGCAGCGAGAAGGGCGGCGACGATGATGGCGCCGAGGCCGAGGTCGACCATCGGATAGCTGCGCAGGAATACCTGCGCCGCCGCGATCGCCTGCGCGAGCGGTGATAGCGTAACGGGGCCTCCGCCGGGGGTCGCGTCGACGCTCACCCAACCGAGTGGCGGTTCATAGATCTCCGCCCAGGCGTGCCTGTCCGACTCGCGCAGCACATAGCGATGCGTCTCGGCATCATATTCGCCGCCGGCGAAGCCGGTGACGAATCTGGCGGGGATGCCGGCCGCCCTGGCCATGACCACAAAGGCGGTGGCGAAGAGGTCGCAGTAGCCGCGCTTGGAGGTGAAGAGGAAAAAGTCAGCGGCGTCCTCGCCGTGCGGGACGGCTGGGGCGTTGAGGGTGTAGATGCAGTCGCGCTGCAGATAGGAGACCAAGGCCTGCACCTTTGCGTCGATGGAGGTCGCATTGGTGGTGAGCCTGCGGGCGAGGTCGGCGACGCGGCGAGAGCTGAGGGGAATGCGAAGGGAGGCGTCGGCGGCGGCCTCGAGAGTCGAGAGGCGAGGAGGCGATCCCCCTTCGCCGAGGCTACGGGGGAGATGGGAGTCGGTGAGTCGAAGACCGCCCGAACTACTCTCGACTCTCGAATCTCTGCTTCCGGCCGTGTAGGCCAGCGTATCGGAGGTGACGTCATACCGCGTGCCCGCCGGGAGAGTGGCGCCCGGCGCGGAGACGCAGCCGAACTTATCGAGGAAGAGCCCCCGGGGGATGAGCACGGCGAGGAGGCGAGGGACGACGGCTTGCTCGACCTGGCCGGCGCCGTAGATAATGAGGGGCATATCTTGCTCAACGCGAAGCTCGTGAGTGGCGAGCGCGCGCGGCGAGGCCGGCGGGAGGAATCGCTGGACATCGACCTCGCCGCGGATGATGCGCACTGGGGTGGGCTCCTCATCCGAAGAACGCCAGGCGCTGCCGGTATAGCTGTCGAAGACCTCGCCCCGCCAGAGGGGAGCGGGGTCGCCGGTGAAGCTCAGCACCGGCGTTGCGGCGGGGGCGATGGGGCCCTGGCCGACGGCGTAGGTGCGGGCGGCCTCGACGGATCGGCGGCCCTCGGCGAGGCCAAAGCGCCCGCCGCCAAGCGACATCATTGCGAGGGGCCAGTAATACTGGGTGCCATAGGTGAGCACGGGAATGTAGATAAGGGTCCCGAGCCCAAGGATGACCGCGATGAGGGTGCCCAGGAGTGACCAGTGACGGCGCCGCCACGACGACATATCCGGGACGGCACCAAGGGTGCGCCACCGCGCCGGTATGCCTGAGAGCATCATCGCTTGGCCGAGGGCGGCGAGCGCGGCCGGGAGGAAGACGAGGAAGCAGCCGAAGGCGACCCCCTCAATGCCTCGGCCTCCCGCAAGGCCGAAGAGCGTGACTCCGGGGACGAGCGCGAAGGGGAGCATCTCTCGCCTGATGAGCAGGAAGGAGAGCGCTAGGAGGAGGACGGCCATGCGGAGCGCGAGGCTGAGGCCGATGTCGCCCTTGGCCTGGTAGATCATACCGACTTCCTGCTCCATCTCCCAGGAGATCAGGGCCTGAAGGGCGCTGGCAGCGAGAACCCCGCCGAGGATGCCGATGAGGGCGCGACGGTTCGGCGACCAGTCGCGAGTCCGCCAGCTCGTCCAGACACCGGCGATGGCGAGCGCGGCGCCGACGCCGCCGACGCGGGCGCTGCCACTGCCCCAGCCCGCTGCAAGGAGCGCGGCGCCGAGCGCGGCGCCGGTAGCGAGGTAGAGCAGCGCCTCGTCGATATCGGTTCGGTCTCTAGTTGCGGCAACCGACGACATCGGTGACTGCCTCTATGAGGATTCGTGTCGTTGCCACTCCACGAATCCTAACTGTAAATGAGGACATCGGTCAGTGCCTGTCTCAGATCGCCGCCGCGCCGAAAGGTGACGACTCTCACGCCGATAGCCCTGAGAGCGTCCGTTGCGTCGCGCGGGTCGGGGGCCTTGGGGTAGAAGCTCGGCGCGTCTAGCAGCAGCACCGAGACGGAGGCGCGCCGTCTCACGAGTGCAGCGACAGCGCCTGGGAGCGCGCCATCGGGCCGGGCGGTGATGATGACGACGTTCTCGTCGAGGGTGAGGTACTGCGCGGCCCACGACACGAGGGCGGAGGGAGGTGTTGGGCTATCCGCCTTCACGCGAGCGAGGAGCTCGAGGATGTCGTGCTCCCGCTGGGCCTGATCGACGGTGACCCACTGCGGGCCGCCCGAGAAGGGAACGGCGAGGTGAGCAATGCCTTCGCCGCAGAGGGCCCAGTGGACGAGCGACGCGGCGGCCCGGACGCCGACCTCGAGGGAGGAGTCCAGGCCGGAACCGAACTCGGAGCCAACGGAGGCATCCAGTACGACGACAACCTCCTCGGAGGCGCCGCGATCGAACTCGATGACGGTGAGCCTTCCGTGATGGGCGGTGGCCGGCCAGTGGATGCGGCGCAGCTCATCGCCCGGCCAGTAGTCCCTGATGCTGTAGAAGTCCAAGCCGGACTCGGAGCCGCGGGCGCGCTCGCCCGTGGACTGGCCGCGGGCTTCGACGCCGACGCGGCTGACACTGCCGTAGAGCTCAACCGGTCGCGGATAGACGACCGCCTCGGCGGCGGCCTCGAAGGGAACATACCGCTGGAAGACGCCGAACGGGTCGGAGGCCGAGAGCTGGAGCGGGCTCCAGGTATAGACGCCCCGCTTGAGGGCGCGGGCGGCATAGGTGAGGGTGACCTGTTCACCCGGCCAGAGGCTCGGGACGGCGAAGTCGTGCTCGCCGTCGGCCTGGACGAACTCAGGCAGTGAATCGTTGACGTCGAGCAGGAAGCGCGGGAAACGCCCCCGGTTGGCCACTTCGAGGTGGATGGACATCGGATCGTTTTCGAAGACCCTAGAGGATATCTCGCGGCGCAGGGTGAGGGCGCGGATGGACATGCGGGAGGCGGCATAGGTGACCAGCATCACGGCGATGAGCACCGAGAACATGAAGTACTCCGCGGCGGCGTTGTGGGTGAGAGCCAACATGCCCATGCCGCCCGCCGCAGTGAGAATGGCGAGTAGTTGCAGGCTCATGGTTGGAGCGTCTCAATCCGCAGATTGCACGGATTGCCTCAGCCAGATCGTAACCGCTCAGGGATTCGGTCGTGCTCTATCAGGTCCTCCAGCGTCTCGCGCTCGACGATAACATCGGCGCGACCGTCGGCGACGGTGACGACTGCCGGCCGAGGGAACCGGTTGTAGTTGCTGGCCATGGAGTAGTTGTACGCCCCGGTCGTCTGGACTGCGAGGATGTCCCCGGCGGAGACGTCCGGGACATCGAGATCGGGGATAAGGGTATCGGTCTCGCAGTGCTTGCCGGAGACGGTGACCGTGCGGGTCAGGGGCTGGCTGGCCTTGTTCGCGACGATCGCGGAGTACCTCGCGCCGTAGAGGGCCGGCCGCGGGTTATCGGAGAGTCCGCCGTCCACCGCGACGTAGGTTCTGATGCCCGGTATCTCCTTGACCACCCCGATGGTATAGAGCGTCACCGCGGCTTCACCGACGAGGCTGCGGCCGGGCTCCTGGATGAACCGAGGGAGCGGCAGGTTGTGCTTGGCGCATGCAGCTTTCACGGCCCCCGTGACCGCCTCCGCGTAGTCGTCCAACGATGGCGGCCGGTCGCTCGGAAGGTACCTGACTCCCAGGCCGCCGCCAATGTCGAGGTCCTCGATAGTATACCCCAGCGCGTCTTTCAGCTGTGCGGCGAAGCCGACCACCATCTGGGCGGCCTCGACGAAGGGCGCGGTGTCCAGGATCTGGCTGCCGATGTGGCAGTTGATGCCTCGAAGGCGCAGGTTCGGGGCTTTCAGCGCCCTGACGACGGCCGCCACCGCCGCACCATCGACGATGGGGAGGCCGAACTTGGTGTCGACCCGGCCGGTCTGAATGTGGGTGTGGGTGTCGGCGGTGACGCCGGGGGCAATGCGGATGAGGATGTCGACGACCGTACCGTAGGAGGCGGCGACGCCGTCAAGCGCGTCGATCTCCTCCACATAGTCGATGCCGATGCGGCCGACGTGGTGGGAGACGGCCATCTCCATCTCGCGCCGGGACTTGTTGTTGCCGTGCATGACGATGCTCTCGGGGGCGACGCCGGCCTGGAGGGCGGTGTAGAGCTCGCCGCCGGAGGAGACATCGACGCCGAGGCCTTCCTGTTCGACGATGCGGCAGACGGCCATGGTGGTGAAGACCTTGCTCGAGAAGGAGATGTGGACGTTTGGATAGCGCGACTCGAAGGCGGCCCGGTAGCGGCGGCAGGTGTCGCGCAGACAGGCCTCATCGAGCACATAGAGGGGGGTGCCGAACTGCCGCGCGAGCTCGACCGCGCTGCAGCCTCCGATCTCGAGGATGCCGTCTGCAGTGATCCGTTGTGTTCCCAGAAGCATGTTGTTCTCCAGCCTAGTCCGGCGGCGCTGCTGATGTGCCAGGGGCGCACGCGCATGGCCGCCCTACAAGTGGCAGGAGCAAGCTCCTGCCCAACGAGAGACGCCAGACTCGCTGTCTGCGGTCTGGCGTCGTGGTCCGGGTCTCGGTTTGGGGTGCTACTCAGTTACCCGTGGACACACGAACGCCAGCCGGGCGCTTGCACTTAGACATCATAGTGTTGGTGTGGTAGGCGGCGTTCATGTGTTGGGGAGAGAATAGCGGAAAGGGGGGAGGGAAGTCAACTGACGCAGATGGCAGGAGCTCCCGCTCCTGCCCAACAAGCGGCGCGCAGGCAAACGACGACCCTCCGCAAGGCCGGCGGGCAAGCCTGCGCGTCCCTACAGGAACGACAACGGCCGGGGCAGGAATGCCCCTCCCACAGACAACGCCCTTGCCACGTCAGGATTGGTGGGTCGCGTCGACCACGGCGGCCAGGCGCGCGAAGGGGCGTTTGAGGGGGCGGTAGAGGCCGCGGTAGATGGGATAGTATTTGCGGTAGATGGCTGAGGCCCTGCGGTCGGGGCGGGTGGGTTCCTTGGTGCGGATGGTGGCGGCGCAGGCGGCGGGGACATCGGGCCAGACATCGCCTGCAACTCCGCCGAGGAGGGCGGCGCCGAAGGCCGCGCCTTCGTCGATCGCCATGGCGACCAGCGGGGCGCGGAAGACGTCGCTCTGCATCTGCCTCCAGAAGGCGCTGCGCGAACCGCCGCCGGTGCTGCGAATCTCGTTGAGGGGGAGCTTCATCGTGCGAAGGATCTCCAGCGAATCGCGCAGGCCATAGCAGACTCCCTCCATGACTGAGCGCGCCATGTGGGCCTTGGTGTGGCGAAGGCCCAGGCCGAGGAAGACGCCGCGCGCGCTCGGGTCGGCATGTGGAGTGCGTTCGCCTGTCATGTACGGGAGGAAGATCAGGCCCTCGGAGCCGATGGGCGCGGCGGCGGCATTGGTGGTGATGATCTCGTAGGGATCGACGCCGCGCTGGGCGGCCTCGGCCTTCTCTTCCTGGCACAGCTCGTCGCGGAACCAGCGGAGTGAGCCGCCGGCCATGAGCATGACGCCCATCGCATGCCACTGGCCGGGGACGGCGTGGCAGAAGGTATGGACGCGAAGCTTCGGGTCCATCTTCGGGTGGTTCATCGGCGAGAAGACCGTACCTGACGTGCCGACTGATACCTGGACGATGCCCTCCTCTATCACGCCATTGCCGACCGCGCTGCAGGCGTTGTCGCCACCACCGCCGGCGACGGGCAGGCCGGCGCGGAGGCCGGTCTCGGCGGCCGCAGCCTGGGAGATCGCGGCTGACGCGACCGGTGACTCATAGACCTTCGGGACCATGTCCCTCGTGAGGCCGAGGCCGCTGAGCATCACATCTGACCAGTCGCGCCTGGCAACGTTGAGGAGCGAGGTGCCGGCAGCGTCGGAAACCTCCGTGGCGAACTCGCCGGTAAGGCGGTAGCGGACGTAGTCCTTGGGCAGCAGGATCATGCGGAGCCGCGCGTAGTTCTCCGGCTCGCTGTCGCGGAGCCAGACGATCTTCGGGGCCTGGAAGCCGGTGAGGACGGGGTTGAGCGTCTCCGCGACGACCTTGTCGAAGCCGACCGTATCGTGGATCCATTTGCATTGGGCGGCGGTGCGCTGGTCACACCAGAGGAGCGCCTCGCGGATCACATTGCCGGAGGCGTCGAGGAAGACGGAGCCGTGCTGCTGGCCGGAGAGGCCGAGGCCGCGGATGTCATCGGGCCGCGCGCCGGAGGCGGCGAGGACGTCGCGGATGGCGGCGACCGTGGCGCGCCACCAGTCGTGCGGATCCTGCTCGGCCCAGCCGGGGCGGGGGGTGTGGAGGGGGTATTCGTGGGTGGAGCGCGCGATGACCCGGCCGGTTGGATCGATGAGCACGGCCTTGGTGCCGGTGGTGCCGACGTCGACGCCGATGGTGTAGGCGGGCATGGGGGTCTCCTTGGTCGGTCGGGGAGGATTTCGTAGGACAGGGGACGAGCTCCTGCCCTACAGAGCCAGGCGGGCGTGGGCACGCCCGCGCTACACCGGCGGCTTCCTACGCAGACAAGGGACAAAGCTGCTGGGCCAGGCGAGGATCTGGAGGGTGAGGAGGAGCAGGATGCCGTCGCGGATGAGAAGGTCCCAGCCGAGGGTGTGGCCGCCCATGAGCGGGAAGAAGCAGCCGCAGCTGATGTGAAGCCCGCGCAGGAGAGCGAGGGCGCCGGCGACCATGAAGATTGCGAGCATGCCCGCGCCAACGAGGGAACTGCTCCGGGGGAGGACGCCGGTCACCAGGAAGGCGCCTACGATCAGCTCGATCCAGGGCATGGTTATGCCGGCGAGGTTGACAATGCCAGGGTCGAGGAGGCGGTAGCCCGCGACGAGGCGGGCGAAGTCATCTGGGCGGAGGAGCTTGGGGATGGCGGTATAGACGAAGATGCCGCCGATGATGAGTCGGCAGATCGCGCCGAGGGCAGGGTGGCCGAGGATTGCAGTGGCGCGGGCCCTCATGGTTCGGAACCCTTCGTGACGGGGTTGCCGGCATCGGCCCAGGCGCGGTAGCCATCCACCATAAGCCGGGTGCCGAGGAAGCCGTACTCGATAAGGCGCTCGGCGACGTGAATGGACTCGGAGCATTCGGCGCCATCGCAGTACACGATGAGGAAGGGCGAGGCCTCGATGCGATCGGCGAGGTTGGGGAATGTGTCGTCGAGCTTGTCGGAAGGGAGGCTCAGCGCGCCGGGGATGTGGCCTTCGGCGTACTGGTCAGCGGGGCGGGCGTCGAGGAAAAGCGCCAAGTGCTTGTCGATGGCGGCGCGGGCGTCGAGGATAGTGATGGGCTCGAGGCCTTTGGGCAGGGAGAGAGCAGGAGCAGGCTCCTGCCGGATGGGCCCTGCCGCCGGGGTCGGTAGGAGCGGGATGCCGCGGGGTGAGAGGTGGTTGACGGCGATCCCGAGGGCGGAGCTCCCGATCACGATGGCGAGCGCGCCGAGGATGACGATAAGGGCGTCGCTGTGACCGGACCTACTGTGGGCGTGCCCGCTCAGGGGAATCTCCTGCAACGATCTTGCCATAGACCGGGATGCCGATCTCGCGACTATGAAGGAGATCGGTATGAACGGTCAATCTGGCATTGACGCGGCCGGGCTTGTCGAGAGGGCCAACGGTGATGGTAAGGCGGTACCCCGAGCGATTGTCGCCGAGCGGCTGAGGCTTGGAGACCTGGACGTTCGGGTTGTCCGAGGTTACGCCGGTGATCTTGAAGGACTTCACATCCACGGGTGTGATCTCGACGGCGCGCTCGACCTTCTCGCCGACCTTGACGCTGCTGCCCAGGTAGACGCCGCCTGGCTTGACCTCGACTTCCACCTTGACGACGCCCACCATGGTCAGTGTGACGCGAGGCTGAGTGGGATCGTTGGAGTCGACGGTGACATGCTTGGTGACGCGGTCGCGGTAGCTGCCCGAGCGGAATGTGACCTTGACCGAGCTTGCTGCCCCCGGGGCGATCTCCTTCGCCTCAGAGAGCGCGGCGGTGCAGCCGCAGGTGCTCTTGACGCTCTCGATCTTGAGGGGGGCATTGCCGGCGTTGCGGAACGTGAAGACGTGTGTCACCTCCTCGTTCTGATAAACGGAGCCGAAGTCGAAGGTGATCTCGGGAAACTCGATGCGGGGTTGTGG
>Ga0315274_10004274_pt1 | contig 21037 bp, 16 predicted proteins | sample YL17G02_20_MG_FD_203700 | JGI IMG/M metagenome (GOLD analysis project Ga0315274, IMG submission 203700) | Sediment microbial communities from Yellowstone Lake, YNP, Wyoming, USA - YL17G02_20 | ecosystem: Environmental > Aquatic > Freshwater > Lake > Sediment | place: USA: Wyoming | collected...
ACCGGCATATTTTTGTCCATTTGAACACATATACTATTGCCTATCAAAATCGGATTGCAATTATAGACTTTCAAATTTAAGCTTGTCAAGATAAACAAGAAAAACAAGACAAAAACCGCTTTGTTTTGTGTTTTTAAATAAGTATTGCAAATAAATAACTTTTGCGCATAAGAGCTTATTTAATAATAAGTTACAAAATATTACCTATTTAAAACGGCTTTAAAATCTCTTTAATAAACCCGAATACATATAAAATTTATTAATTGTTGCACGAAATTATTATTGACAAGTAAACAGTTTTAATGGTACAATATCTTCCGATAATGTGAAGGTTAAGTGGAGCAGATACAAGGCACAAAACGTCTTATTAATGGCGTTGTAAGTGATTATAGAGTATTTTAGTCGATTACACGCAGAAAAGAAGAGGTATAGGCAAAAAAAATATCGTGTTAGACAGGCGTACATAATACGGTGACGGTCGTCTGGTGCGTTGCCAGGCGAATCCACACCCGGCATTGTGTGATGGATGCGTGTCGAATCACGAGAAGTTGGTTTTTGGCTTGTAGCCAAAAAGAAGAAGAAGAAGAGTTTTTCGATTTTTGAAGAAGGAGGAAGTGAAGATGAAGACGCGTATATTATTTTTGATGGTTTTTGTAGTGGCTGTATTGGCGGTAGTTTTGCCGCCGGTAGCGCAGGCCATGGTGTTGGATAACATGACAAATGGTGCCATATTGCGTCCACCAATTGAAACTGGACGCTGGCAGGACGAGCGAGGCTCCGATCCCCCCCTACACCCCGGAGCCCTGAAGAGTTCGGCCTTTAGCTGCGATTGCCCGCTCTGCGTTTATGATGGCTCAATGATGATTGATTACGGCTATTGGGCAGATCCAGAACTCCCGGCACCGCCAGGAGATCCGTACGACCGTGTTCCGCGTGGGTATTTCGAATTAAACCCAGAGCATCCAGAGTATGCCCCGGCACTGCCCGACCTTACCGGCCTGAGTTTCGAATTCTGCTGGTGGAAGGGTAATGCAAACGGTCCTGAACACGTTCGCGAGTTACAGATTTATTCGCCGAGCGGAATGGCACGTTTTGCTGTGGCTAACGGAGGTGAAGCTGCTCTTGATGATCCCCATTATACCGGGATGCAGGCAGGGTGGCAGTGTGTTACGACGGCCCCTGTAGGGTCGGCTGGCTGGACGTATGAAGGCACCTTTGATGCTACCAACGTAACAACTATCGATTTCTGGGTCAGCTGTTGGCATCAGGCTTGGGAAGAGAATCCCCCAGGAAACTGGTACCCAGTTGAACCACAGCGTATGCCAACCGGAACGCCGGTTTACATCGATTGTTTGCAACTAATTCCCGAGCCGGCAACTATGTCGTTGCTTGGACTTGGCGTGCTGGCGTTGCTAAGGAGACGCAAAGCCTAAATTGGTAAGTAGTAAGTATTCGTAGTAAATATTCGGCGGCGGCACAATAAAAGTGCCGCCGCCGGATTGTGTATGAAGTGGAAAGGTGTGTGGTGTGGGCGGACAAGGCATTGGAGTTGGAATGTTCAATGTTGTTTATAGGAGATAACAAATGAAATTATCGAAAACATTATGGTGTGTGTCATTTATCGTTACAGCAGTATTTTTGATGCCGGTGTTTGCAGAGACGCCGGTGGGTCAGCTCGATTCGATGAACAATATTGCAGCTACGGGCTGGGCTGACCTTTGGGCGTCGGGCTATATGCTTCAGGCACCTCCCGGCGAGGTGAACGAAGGCACAGGCTCGATGAAGATTGATTTTACACTTTATCCTGGTATTTCACCATATACTCCCAAGTATCACTGTAAGCCACAGAGGACTTTTAGTCCGGTTTTAGATGTTAATTATCAGAACCAGGCTATTACGCTGTGGGTATGGAGCGCGGATGTCAATGACTCAAGGTCTCAAACTGCGAGTTCAAGACTCGAGACGATTATTTTGTATGACAATACCTGGCTCCTCGGCGCCTCCTTGCGTAATACTGGCACTTTCACTGTGCCGCCTCTTAAGAACGTTGGCTGGAATAAGGTGATAGCTCCATTTAGGAACTTTATGTGGAGGGCCGGCGATTCTCCAGGAACTTTTATGAACCCCGAAGACGCCAACTGGTTTTCGATCACCAGAATAAGGCTCTTCACGACTTGTGAGGCGGATCCTTGCGGCAGCGCGATTTATATGGATGATCTGCGGCTTGAGCTTGCTCCTGCTCCTCCTTTTACGCCGCCGTGTCAGATAGCTTCGTGCGATAATATTGTCGATGATTTGTGGGATGAGACCCGTGGCAGCGGCCTTATGCTTCAGACCCCCCCGGGCGACGCCAACTTTTACGAAGGCACTGGTTCAATGATGATTGATTTTATTAATTTCACTGGTTGGGACTTTACACCAAGCTTGTATTTTATTCCAGCTTTAGATTTTACTGATGATTATAACGACTGGGCTATTACGGTGTGGTTGTGGACCGACAAAGTCCTTGATTCAAAACTCAATGAGATTATTTTGCATGACGGTGCCTGGAATCTGGGGCGTTTCAGGGTGCCGATGACGCTGAGTGTAGGCTGGAATAAGGTGACAGCCAGGCTTGATGAGTTTCTTTGGAATGTCACAGGTAATGATGTTGATACTATTTCACCTGACGAAGTCAGGAAGGATGCGATTTTATCAATTGAGATGTGGACGAGCTGTTCCTGGACACCAGGCAACAATATTTATTTGGATGATTTGCGGTTTGAACCGGCTGTTGAGGCCCTAAGCGAAGCGAAAGTTGTCAATGCTGATTATGGCACAATTACCGTGGACGGCAATGCGGCAGATTGGGCGGCTCTTGTTGACAGCGATATCCTCGATTTTGACCTTCAAGCAGTTCCGGACCCTAACGGCAATCTCCATGTTAAGTATCGTCTCGCATGGGATGCTAACTACCTCTATATTCTCGTGGAAGAAGAGCCCGGTGATGGTACTGCCAGTGAAGCAGCAGATCTTGCTGCCTTTTCTGATCCTTATCTCGGCGCGTCAGAATACTATGACAGTCTTGCACTGTTTTTCGACTTTAAGAATAACCGGTACCCAGGCATAGGTGCACATATCAGCTTTTACTTATTCCTTGGACTGAGCTCGACAGAGCAGACAGACCTTATGTTTCCCTGGACCAACGGCAGGTGGGGTGACCAAGGCGGCCTTGATCTCGCTGCCATAGCTAATGGCTCCGTGAGGACGAAAGGCACTCTGGGCAGTCGTATTATAGAGGCAAAGGTAAGTTGGAGCGATCTGGATACCCGCATAAACAGCTGGCTTCTGCCTGATGGCGGCCTTGCAGCCGCTGTCAAACCGGGTTATATCTTCGGCTGCGACCCGCGTCTTTGCGATACTGAGATAGAGGATCCTCCGTGGAATGCCGAAAAAGGCATCGCATGGTTAAGTAATGGTCAGCCAAGCGGCAGAGACACTTACAGCACAGATGTTCGGCTGGTATATTCGGCCGGAGACCTCGACTTCGATTATGATGTGGATTTTGTGGATTACGCACAATTTGCAGAAGAGTGGCTCAACGACGGCTGTACCAATCTCAATGATTTCTGTAATGGCGCTGATATCATAATCAACGGCGAAGTAAACATGGAAGACCTGGCCAAATTCACGCAGAGATGGCTGGACTGAGAAGTAGAACAGGCGATTAAGAATGCCTGGTTTTGTGAATGACCGGATGCGGTGGCGCTAAAGCGCCACCGCGTCGGCCGTTAAGCCAAAGGATGAATCGCATATGAGAAAAAAGGCATTTACCTTAATCGAGCTGTTGGTTGTGATCGCGATAATTGCGGTGTTGATGGCGATTCTAATGCCAGCGCTGCGCAAGGCACGCGAGCAGGCCAGAAAGATTGTCTGTCAGAATAATTTGAAGACGATAGCTCTGGGAGACCAAACGTATGCAAATGACTGCGATGACTGGCATGTTCCCATACTTAATGGGTCTGTTCCGGAGAATTGGTTTTGGTTCCAGAATCCGCTGTTTATCAAGATAATCGCTATGAAGGACAGGTATAACCCGGAAGGTCCGGGTGCGATGACACTGCCCAAAGATTACAAGTGTCCCACGGACAGGCGAACAGTTGCCAATGGCGGTCTTTATGAAGGGGATGGGATCCCGAAAGGCGTCAGCTATGGTATGAACCAATCGTGTATCCATGGGCAGGGTCGCAGGTGGTATTATTATGGAGGAGAGTGCGGGCCTGGGCCTGGATTGGCGCATTGCCTAAAGGTATTGCAGGTGGAAAACCCGAGTGCCAAGATTTTCTTTATAGATGGACAGTGGTTTGCAGTGTGTGTGGAAGGGTCTGATTATAAATTGGTCTGGGACATAGCCGGTGATAAGATGGGGGCCTTAGAATGGAATACGACGGCATACAGGCACAGTGAAGGCGCTAATATTGCTTTCTATGACGGCCATGTGAAGTGGATGCCGAAGGAACAAATATATCCACACCCTACTAATAAATTGGAGCAGAAGCGTCTTCTTAAGGCACTATGGTATCCAAATTCAAAATACAACTTGGATTGTCCATGAGATAATCGCGGTAGGGGATGTAGATGAAAAATTCATGTTCGGCAGTTGTTGCGTAAGAGATGGCTCTTTGGGGAAGCAGGAAAGTACGCCTGTAAACTAAAGGAGCTAAACGAATGAAAGCGGAAAGGTTTGTGGTGCGTGCAGACAAGGCATTGGAGTTGGAATGTTCAATGTTCTTTATTTATAGGAGATAACAAATGAAATTATCGAAAACATTATGGTGTGTGTCATTTATCGTTATAGCAGTATTTTTGATGCCGGTGTTAGCAGTAACGCCGCTTGGTCAAATTGATTCGTTCGATAATATTGTCGGGACAGGGTGGACCGAGCCGACGCTTACGGGACTGATGGAGCAGGACAACACGACAAAACATGAAGGCAGCGGCTCAATACGGGTAAAATTTGAGGACCGCGGCCCTGCGGAATGGGATGTCGATCTTCAGAGGGTGATATCTCTTAATCTGGATTATAACGAACCAGTGGCGCTGACGTTCTGGGTGAACCACGATGCCAATGCCACAAGCGACGAGTGTGTCAGGGAGTTGAAAGTTTTTCAGGGCACCAACGTTGTCCGCTTTGCTATCCCGCAAATGTCCGCAGGCTGGCATAAGGTTGTGGCTCTGACAAATCTTTTCACAGTTGTGGCCGGCAGCAGCTTTAACTGGGCTGCGGTTGACAAAATTCAGTTCTTTTGCAGCACATGGGACAAACCAGGCGGGTCAGTACGGATTGATGATTTACGGCTTGAGCTTGTTCCTTTGCAAGCGAAATTGTACCAGATTGATTCTATGGATAATGTTATTGACCCCTGCGATCCCGACCCTGACAGTAATGACAATTTCTGGCATGATGGTCGTGAGACTGGGTATATGAAGCAAGAAGTGACCGAGGTGAACGAAGGAACAGGCTCGATGAAGATTGATTTTACGATGTTTCCCAGCGGCAAGGAGGATGGATTTGACATTGAGCCGAAAAGAAATTTTCAAACAGACCTTGATTTTACTCATCACGAAGACCTGGCTATTACTATATGGGTTTGGACGGATACTACCACTCATTCAAAACTCCGTCAGATCCTGTTGTATGACAATGCCGGTCATTCGCTGCGTTTCGAAGCACCAGTTTCGGCAGTCCCAGGCTGGCGGAAGGTGATAGCTCCCCTGGACGACTTTACACAGGAGGGGGGTGAACCAAACTGGGCTGCAATAGGCGAAATGGGACTGTGGGCGACCTGTTATCCAGCTCCTCCAGTACCCCCAGTAGGCAAAGAGATTTATATGGATGATTTGTGTGTTGAGATTGCCCCTGTTCGTCCTGAACCGCCGTTCCAGATGGCTTCGTTTGATGATATTGCGGATGAGGGCTGGTATGACGATCGCGGTACAGGCTATATGCAGCAAGAGGTAAACGATGTAAATATAGAAGGGACAGGCTCGATGAGGATTGCGTTTGCAAATTACCCTGGCAACAATCCAGGCGAGAAGACCGATATTTCGGTGCGCTTGGGCTTCGTTCCAGCTTTGGATTTCAATGATATTTATGAGAATTGGGCCATTACCGTATGGGTATGGAGGGACCCTGCCGGTGATTCGCAGGTCAACCAGATTATATTGTTTGACATTGGAGGTAATGCCGGACGTTACAATGTGCCGCCTACGGCCACCGCCGGCTGGCAGAAAATAACAGCTAATCTGGCTGACTTTTTATGGGAAATTGATGATGGGTCTGGTATTTGCATTGACCCTAACACTGCCCGTTGGGACAAGATCCTCTTTATGGAGCTGTGGGCAAGCTGTTCTATAGACCCGAACACGAGCTATAGCGACGTTTATTACGATGATCTGCGGGTTGAAGAAGCTGTCGAACATCTGAGCGAAGCGAAAGTCTGCAATGCTGATTATGGCACAATTACCGTTGACGGCATTACGGCAGATTGGGCGGCTCTTGTTGACAGCGATGTCATCGATTTCGACCTTGCGGCAGTTCCGGAGCCCAACGGCAATCTGCATGTTAAGTATCGTCTCGCATGGGATTATGACTATCTCTATATACTGGTGGAAGAAGTTCCCGGCGACCTTGTAGCTACAGAAGCAAATGTGGTCGTGTACCCCACCACCGTTCCCTGGAATTTGAATGACTTGACAGGCGGCGACTACTACTATGATAACCTGTCGCTGTATTTCGACTTTACCAACAACCAGCAGCCCGGCGCCGACGAAAGTATTTCCCTGTGGCTGTTCCTCGGTCTAAACTCAAAAGAAAAGACCCCCCTGATGATGGCATGGTGCAACAGCGACCTCAGCTCTCAGATGAAACATAGAACCCCGGCCGTAGCTAACGGTGCATCAGTAACCAAAGGCACTCTGGGCCATCGTATCACAGAGGCAAAGGTGAAGTGGACCGATTTGGTGGAGAGCACCGCAAAGATAAACAGCTGGCGTCTGCCTGAAGGCGGCCTTTTAGCCGCAATTAAGCCTGGTTATATCTTTGGCTGTGATCCGCGTCTTAACGATTATGAACACGCCGATGCGAAGTTAGTAGACCCGAACGTTGAACGGAACTCGGCATGGCTAAACGGAAACGTGGAGGGTCCCCCAAGCGGCAGGGACATTTACAGCACTGATGTTCGGCTGGTATGGTCGGCCGGAGACCTCGATCATGATTGTGATGTGGATTTTATGGATTTGCAGGTGCTGGTTGAAAATTGGCTCGATGACGGCTGTAACAATCTCAATGATTTCTGTAATAGCGCTGATATCGTAATCGACGGCCAAGTGAACATGAAAGACTTTGCCAAATTAGCTCTTAGATGGTTAGAATAATAAGCGGTTAGTACAGGCCTTTTTTAGAAACCTGTTTTTGAACGATGGCAGCAGTGGCGTCTCTAAGGACGCCGCTGCTGCCATAAATGTGAATAAAAATAGGAGACATCGCATATGAGAAAAAAGGCATTTACCTTAATCGAGCTGCTGGTTGTAATTGCGATAATTGCGGTGTTGATGTCGATTCTAATGCCAGCGCTGCGCAAGGCACGCGAGCAGGCCAGAAAGATTGTCTGTCAGAATAATTTGAAGACGATAGGTCTGGGAGACCAAATGTATGCAAATGAGTCCGATGACTGGCATGTACCTGTGATAAACGGGCTTTCTAAGAACAATGAGCATTGGTTCAAGAATCCGCTGTTTATCAAGCTAATCGCTATGAAGGGCAGATATAACCCGGAAGGTCCGAGTGCGATGACACTGCCCAAAGAATATAGGTGTCCCTCGGACAGGCGGACAATTGCCAGTGGCGGTTTTTATGGCTTAGAAGGCACCAGCTTCGGCATGAATGGCATGGGTCTTTATTCCCAAACGGGTGGATGGCATTATTATGAGAATGATAGCCCTACTCGCCCTCGATTGGCGCATTGCCTAAAGGTAACGCAGGTGGTAAGGCCAAGTAGCAAGTTTTTCTTTATGGATGCAGTATGGTATGTAGTGCATCGTGACGATGCTGCGTATAAGACAATCTGGGACGTGTACGGCGACAAGATGGGGTCTTGGGCGTTCGATGCGCCGGCATACAGGCACAGTGAAGGCGCTGATGTTCTATTCTATGACGGCCATCTGAAGTACCTGCCGAAGCAACAGATTTATAAATACGGTTCATCTCCCGACGAGGCGAGGAGGCTTAATGACCAGTCGTGGCTGCCGATTCCAGGCCAACAGTACATAGACGAAGAACCTTTATAGGATTAACCCTGATAGTTGTGCAAGGACATAGAAGATGAAAAATTCATGTTCAGCAGTTGTCGCTGCAATACTGGCCGTGATATTTTGTGCAGATGTTATCATTGCGGCACAAATCAATATACCACGGGTCGAGCTGATGCCGAATATGCCTGCGCCGTATCAAATGCGGGACTGGAAGCAGGTGGCGAGGGATTATGATAATTACGTTTTCAGTTTTACCCGCACGACATCGTCGTCAGATCTGTGGTGGAAAGTGTATCCAGTAGTATGGTGGGATACTGAGCATCGAAATTTTTCGTGGGATACGTTCGGTATGCCGTCCTATATAGGGCATCCCAGTATGCACAGCGGGGGCGCTCATGAGGCCATAAATTGTCTGGGGGCCGTGCTGGGCGGGGCGCTGGCGGGGATTGACAAGAGCCATCAGTTCGTTGCCGCTACGGGGCTGTATTATAACTTCGTGCTGATGGAACAGCAGTACTACAACCTGGCAAACGGCGAAAATATGGTGCTGAATTACACATCCACCGATTCGGGACATACTTTCTGGTATGAAGTATTTCCCCCTCTTTTGTTTTGTCAGTTGCTGGCAAAGTATCCGGGCACGGGTTCAATGGAAACGCTGATGAACAGCATGGCCGATCGGCTGTATAACGCAGAGGTTGCGATGGGCGGGAGCGTATCGCCGTGGAACGTGCCGGATTTTACTCATACAGCCTTTGATTTTGACACGATGACGCCTTATGATGGCGATTGGAAAGAGCCGGATGCGGCGGCAGGTTATGCGTGGCTCGAATATATGGCGTATGTAAAAGGGGCTGAACCGCAGCATCTGACAGGAGCCGAGTGGGGCATAGAGTATCTTGAGGGACGCAGCCTGAGTCCGCTTTATGAGGTACTGCTGCCGTATGGGGCATACACGATTGCGAGAATGAATGCGGAGCAGGGGACCAGTTATGACCTTTATAAGATATTAAACTGGTGTTTTCAGCCGAGTACGGCACCGGATGCGCGGTATGGATGGGGTGTAATTGCGGATAATCCATGGGGTGGATATGACTGTGACGGTCTTGTGGGTTCCGTGACCGACGGCTGGGGATATGCGTTTGCGATGAATACGTTTCAATGGCCGGCAGCGCTTGCGCCGATACCACGGTATAATCAGGATTATGCGCGGGCTATCGGCAAGTGGATACTCAATGCCGCCAATGCTGCACGGTTGTTCTATGCCAACGGCCTTGATGCCACTCATCAGTCGGATGAAGGCTGGGCATATACCTACGACCCGTGTAACTGTATTTCCTATGAAGGCCTGCGGAAACAAGTCACAACTGTAGTCGAAAAAGCTGTTTCCGATTACAACACTGTGTATGGCACGGTGACAAATAATTACACATACACGTTTGGTAATGATACTATATATGAAATATTTAGGGAAGTGACGGTAGGCAGCGTCGATAAGCTCGAGCACGTCTGGCAATTTAACATCACGCCCGGCTCAAGTCATTCGTTCAATTTGGATGGTCACTATCATGATTACGGCGATGTAGACAGCGGTTTTGTCTTTTCCTACGCCGCCTCGCCCGCAGGCCCCTATACAACGATGTTCACGGTGGACAATACAACCAGCGACGATTCTTACAGCTATCCCCTGCCCTCAGGTCTTAGCGGCACAGTGTATATAATGGCTAAGGACACAAATTCCACAGACAATGGCATATCCAATGACAGACTTCATATCGATAGTATGTATGTTTTTACTGAATTGTCCGCGGTATCACCGTATGCGACAGGTGACGGGTTTAACTACGGCTTTGCAACAAATTTTGCGTTGTATGGCGCATCGCATGTCGGGATGCTGGGGGCAGTAGTTGAGACGACAAACGTAGAGAAGATTCTCCAGCTTGATTTGCTTGCGACTGATTATTACCATACCGAAGCTTATCCGACATATCTCTATTATAATCCATACAGTACGGCGAAAAACGTGCAGATTGATGCGGGCGACTGCCCTGTCGATTTGTATGACACTGTTTCGCAGACTTTCCTGAAGACCAATGTCAGCGGAGTAACGAATTTTAATATCGATGCTAATTCGGCAGTGGTGATTGTCCTTGCGCCGGCGGGCGGTCAGGTAACCATAGATGGCAACAAGAAACTTATAGACAATGTTGTGGTTGATTACAAGACCAATACGAGTTTTACCACCTGTGCTCAACTTCAGGCATCGCCATTGCGTCTTGCCGGCGACATCGTCGGCGATTGTATCGTCGATATGCGAGACCTTGCAGAATTAGTGGAGCAATGGCTTGAACAGGGTACCTGTCTCGGCAGAGCAGATATTGATGGTAACAACACTGTTAATTTTAGTGACTTAGCGATACTTGCCGATGATTGGCTTAACAACAACAATCCGTAGTAAATCCAATTGCCCGTGGTATACAAATATTCATCAAAACCAGAATCTGTTGCAAAACTGTTGCAGTAGTCGATCTCAGGTTTTCGAAATTTTTAACCGCTGCGGCAGTTGCTATAGCACAGACCGGCCCGGAACTTACCTTTAAAAATAATTTATCGCCGGCCAGAACGCGTCCAAAAGCATAGTGTTTTGTCCTGGTAAAACGCGATTCAATCCGCTTCGTGCCGGCCAGTATCGCCTCAAGATAAGGCCTCTTCAATACCACTAAATGACAATTCGCCATAACTCCACACCGCTGCGATAACCTTACGTCTGCAATCTCAGCCTCTCCACGGACGACCCCTCTCATTGATGCCGGCCAGCACCTCTTTGGCAATTAGCGTATCCTCCACAATCTGGAAATCGAACATCCCCACTGTGATAAAGTCGGCACCGTTCTCAAAGGCATACTTAAATCCGTCTCCCGGCCCTATAGCACCCGCAGCCAATGTCTTAAAGGATATCCACGGCACTTTCACCCCCTTCATAAACTCTATCGTTTCCTCCGGATTAAGGCAAAAAATGTTGTCATGAAATTCGTTGTGGTCATCATACTGCTGGTCATCAACACTAAACGGCTTGCGGTTCTCTCTCGGGTGGGCGGACCAATATTTGTCGTGGTGCAGTGTTTTGACATAGTAATCCAGCTTTATTCCCGCCTCCTCAAATTCAATCGGCACAAACAACGAATGACAGCCAACCCCCGCCAATACCTTGTTTTTCTTGATGTGCTCCAGAGCCTTCTCTAACACATCTATACGCCCTTTTTGTACACTGAAGTCACAAACCGCGCCGTGCAGATATATCGTCGCGGCCCCTTTGTCGATGACCTCGTCAATATTGGCCTTCGGATTCTCATCACGGGGCTTAACCGATGCTATCGCTTGAATCTTTCCTCCTGTTTCTTTCTTGTATTTATTGATAACATCTATCTGGCTGCAGTCTATCACAATCGCATTGATGCCCTGCTCCTCAGCCAGCGCCAGCGTCTCAAAAATCTTCTCTTCGGTATTATAGGCCTTGAAAAGTCTCGACACATAAATCAAATCCCTCGCGTGTGCCCAGCCGCTGATTAAATTGCCGCCGAGAATCAGCCGGCTTATCTTAAGCTCACCAATCTTACCAACAGGCAGCTTAACGCCCGATTTATCCTTCTGCTTCTCTTTCTCAATGTCAATCCCCTTTTCCATCGTCGCCAGCAGAATCTTCTCTTCAAGTCCTGCAAACCCCACATCGCCCCCAGCAGCAAGAGACCCCTTCAAGAAACCCCGACGATTTAATTTACCGGACATATCCTTAACCTCCTGAACAAATTTGGACGAAAACCAAATCTTCTCCCGCCAATACTTCTAAATCAAAAACCTATCCCTGCACCTGTCCAAAATATAATACCGGCGATTGAAAGAGTTTCTAACAAAAAATTTGAACATCAGCTTATCTCAACATCAAGCTGGGCTAATGCAGCCTTAACCTGAGTGACACTCTGAAAATAAATCACCTTAAGGCCTGCCTGTTTTGCGCCCTCAATATAGGTCAGCCTGTTGTCTATAAACACCGTTTCGCTCGCTCTAACCCCAAGCCTTTCCAAAGTACGCTCATAAATCCTCCTCTCAGGCTTCATTGCCCCCTCGACGCACGAAAACACAAGCACGTCGAACATATCATACCCCTGCCGATGAAAGTACTCCATCGTTGCAGTTTCAGCATTGCTTAAAAGTGCTGTCTTGTAACCGTTCCTGCGAAGCAAAGACGCCAACGCAAACATATCCTCCTTAGGCCGGTACACTGCCTCAAACGCCCGTCCCCATAGTGAAAAGCCCTTCGGCGCCACAACTTTCAATTCGCCGCAAACCCTCTCCCAGAAAACATCTTCCGTGATACTTCCCGTCTGGAAGTCGGCCCAAAATTTCTTATGTGTTTTAATGTATTTTTCCTTCCTTACCCCAAAGGCCTCGGCACAATACTGCATCAGCCCGGGCTCCGGGTCATCTATCAAAACACCTCCCCAGTCAAAAATAACTGCTTTTATTTCTGCCATTGCATATAAAAGAAATTATTATCGATTCTCATTTCGCCTCAAAACGATACAAAGGTTCCACTTACATATCAAGTTTTATTTAAACTCATAAATTACTTGCCTTTACTCTTTGACGTTTGCTTATTGTAATTTTATAATCAAGGCAAGCTTATAAGGACAAAAGGATGGAACCAATTCTAATCGCTGTAGTTATTGTTTTGATTGTATTTGTCTTGGGCCTTTTAGTTTGGCTTATCGGTACCACCTTTGCTAACAGAAAAGAAACCGCTGCCCATACCGCCAATATCGGTCTGCTCCAGTAGCAGCTCGAGGCCCTAAGAACCGCTCAGGATAAAACTTCAGAAAATTTGCAAAAGTCTTTACAGGCAGGCCAAACCACACTTACCCAGAGTTTGCAATCCAGCCAGCAGGTTCTTATCCGGCTAAACACCCAAATCGGTGAGTTACAGGGTACTAACAAACAAATGCTCCAGATTGGAACCGAAGTCAGACGCCTGCAGGATATTTTAAGCTCTCCCAAGCTGCGAGGCCAGATGGTAAAGATGGCTGGATTTGGAATCTGGATGGTGTTAGGTGTGTGCCGGCGCTTACAAACCAGCTTGCAAAAAACTTACAAAAAACCCTTACTTTGATAATACGCCCTTGTCCCCGATTGGCCACGATGGAGCGCAAGAAAAATCTTTTGCTGAGCAAAACATAGGACAGACTAAGTCTTTACAAACGGCAGGATTAGGAACGGAAAAAGAATTGATGTCACCGAATGGCAACGGCTCAAACCCCAACACGCCCGGCGGGATTCGAACCTGCGACCTACGGATTAGAAATCCGTTGCTCTGTCCAGCTGAGCTACGGGCGCTCACTAATATATGTCCGGCGAGGAGCACGTAATTGCACTTTGATAGCTTTTTCCGTTCGCTATATTATATTTTACCGGCTTTTGGGTTGTCAATGACATCAGGCTACCCTGCTAATCCTTCAGATTCCACTACAATACTGAATCTCCCTGAAAAGTATAGCTATTTTGGGTATTTTACCCGGGTTCTCGTTTCAAGACAGCCAAAAACTCAACTATCTTACCTTTAGCTCGTTGCAAATTGCCGTTTATCTTCTTGCAATACGAACTTACAAAATGTAGATTATCAGAGGATTGTTCGGAGAGGTGGCCGAGCGGCTGAAGGCAACGGTTTGCTAAACCGTCGTACTGGTGAATGCTGGTACCGCGGGTTCGAATCCCGCCCTCTCCGTTGTGCTGCTTACTTTGGGGTAGGCAGGATTCGAACCCCCAAAGGGTGTGGGAAAAGAGTTTTCCCACGTTGTCGGGGTGACAGGAGCGAGCGCAGCGAGCGACACCAGAGGGGCAGAGCCCCTATGGAAATTCGCTTCAGCGAATTTGGGTTCCAATCCCGCCCTCTCCGTTGGTTTTAAATAAAGAACCAAAGTATCCGAGGGGGGAAACAAGGATACGATGTTCCTTTCCGATCCCAAGGAAAATCCTGCAATTTCTTGACCGGCAGGCAAAACGAGTATATAATCGTGCTGTTTTTCGGGCACTTAGGCTTTCGTTGAAGTTGGAGGTATAAAAATGGCTTGGAATACTATAAGAGAAAAGAAAAGCGAGGTGAAAGGTATGGCAGCGAGTAAAATTGTTGAGGTGCACCCATCGGGCAAAGCACCTTCCGACATTTCCGGCGAGGAAAATATGAAAAGCGGGTTGAACAGGAATAGAGAAAAAGATTTGGCCATCGGTATGGAAATATTAGATTTGGATTTCCTGTTGAGCGTTGTTGAGAATACCGAAGGCAATGATAAGAACGATGTGGCAATGCGGAGACTCACTTTTGACGAGCTCCTACGGAGAGAGCAGCTGGACACCATTGACAGCAATGCGCTTAAGGTGTACGCAATGAACGAGGGCGAACTTTACGGTAAGGTTATCCAGTGCGAGGCAATGAAGGTACTGACAGAAAGAACCACACGCAAGAGCAAACATGGCGGCTAAACAAGGAGGTTCAGTGGTATCCTGATTATGCCGGAGTTTTGAACTTTTTCTTCGACTGTACATTTTCGACAGGCCTTTGGTTATGACGGTTTACCTGTGCGCGGACTTGCCTATGTCGGGGTCTACAGCAAAATATGAACGTTCTTTTAACACAAACAATCCTGGCTGCTCGCAACAGCGAGGGGGATGATACCATCTGGGTGCAAATGCTGGTCATCGTCATCCTGGCGGTTTTCCTCGGCATCTTCAGCCTCGCCAAAGCAAGAGCAAATAAGTCCAAAGGGTATGACCAGCCTCCGTCTCAGCAGAAACTTGTCGGTAAAACCTTCAAAGACTTACCCAGGAAAAGAGAGAAAGATTTGCACAGCGGTATGGAACTATTAGAACTGAATTTCCTGCTGAGCATCGTTGAGAATATCAATGGTGGTGATGATGAGAAAGATGTGATTATCCGCAAGTTCAACTTTAAAGAGCTCCTACGGAGGGGCAAACTCAATCAGGCTGACAGCAAGGCGCTTAGGAAATACGCCATAAATAAGGGTAATCTTTATGGCAAGGATATTCAGTGCGAGGCAATGAAGAACTTGGCGGAAAGGACTGCCAGGGGCGGTAAACGCAGCAGCTGAAGGTACAATCAGTTAGCGAACTTGACGCAGAAGCGAAGCGAGACAAAGCCGATTAAGTCAAAGCACATCTTAAAAATGAGAGTGCTGGGACTCGAACCCAGGACCTACGCATTAAAAGTGCGTTGCTCTACCGCCTGAGCTACACTCCCGACATCCACGAGCTTAAAGAAATTTCCCAAAAATGTCAACACAAAACGTTCCCACTTGAAAATTAAAGGCGAGTTTCCGGACAAAGCAAACTGCAAACCTATCGTTGACACTTTTGTCTCCTGAAGGTAGCATAACGGCTTGGAAACTGTTGGAGTATTGAAAAATGGTTGACGTAACTTTGATTACCGGCGACGGAGTTGGCCCGGAAATTGCAGAAGCTGCACGAAGATGTGTTGACGCCACAGGTGCTGCAATCAACTGGGAAATCGCCGAGGCCGGCTCAGATATAATGGAACGGCAGGGGACCCCTCTGCCGGATGCCACTATTGAATCAGTAAAAAAAAATGGCGTTGCGTTAAAAGCGCCTGTCACTACACCGGTCGGAAAAGGCTTTAGAAGTATAAATGTGCATCTGCGCCAGACGCTTGATTTGTATGCGTGTCTGCGACCGGCCAAAAGCTACAAAGGCGTGCGAAGCAGATTCACCGGTATCGACCTTGTGGTTGTGCGGGAAAACACCGAAGACCTCTACGCAGGCATCGAATTTCAAAAAGGAAAGGAAGATACCGCCGAGCTTATAAATTGGTTAAATAAACACAGCAGCCGAAAGATAACCGCAGATTCCGGCATAAGTATAAAGCCGATTTCAGTTAGGGCCACGAAACGTATAGTTCGCTTCGCATTTGATTACGCCCGCAAAATGGGGCGCAAAAAGGTAACATCTGTTCACAAAGCCAATATTATGAAATTCTCAGATGGTTTATGGCTTGAGGTGAGTCGAGATGTCGCCAAGCGATATCCTGATATCGAATTCGAAGACCGTATTGTTGACAATATGTGTATGCAGTTAATTCAAAAGCCCGAGCTTTATGACGTCATTGTGCTGCCGAATCTTTACGGCGATATAATAAGTGATTTGTGCGCCGGCCTGGTCGGCGGACTGGGTGTGGCGCCAGGGGCAAACATCGGTGACAAGATAGCCATCTTTGAGGCGACCCACGGCAGCGCACCAAAATACAAAGGCCAAAATAAGGTCAATCCCACCGCCCTGATACTCAGCGGCGTGATGATGCTAAGACATATAGGCAAAACAAATGAGGCAGACAAGCTCGAAAACGCAGTGGCCGCGGTAATCGCCGAAGGAAAAAACGTAACTTACGATATGAAAGAAGACCGCAACGACCCAACCGCCGTCGGCACAAGTGAAATGGCCGACGCAATCATTGAAAAAATAAAAAGCGAATAGTCAACAACATTTTACGACTAACAGCCAAACACTAAGGGCTAAATACTAAATTGAACCAGCAAGTTTATCGTAACTTAATCTCGGGCAGAAGCACCGGTCTGCCTGCAGCACTTTTGCGCTTCTTCATGGGAGTCGCTGCGACAGGTTACTCGCTCGTTGTCAGACTGCACAACTTTTTATATTCAAAACGGTGGCTGGAAATACATACCGCTGATGTGCCGGTTATAAGCATTGGTAACATAACAGCCGGCGGGACCGGCAAAACACCGCTGGTAATCTGGATATGTAGATTCCTGCAAAACAAAAATGTTCCCTGTGCTATCCTGACCAGAGGCTATAAAACACGAGGGGCGAGGGGCGAGGGACGAGGGACGATAGACGAGCCGGCAATTCTCACCGAAAGCTGCCCACAGGCCAAAGTGATTGTAAATCCCAACCGTGCTGAAGCTGCAGCCGAAGCTGTTGATAAGTTCGGTGCAAAGGTGCTGATTATGGACGATGGTTTTCAACATCGCAGATTGCACAGAGACCTCGACATCGTAACAATTGACGCAACCTGCCCTTTCGGCTACGGGAAACCGCTGCCCGCAGGCCTGCTGAGAGAGCCTGTCGCTTCTCTCAAGCGAGCCGATGCGGCTGTTGTTACCAGATGCGACCAAATTTCTGAATCCGAATTAAGCCGAATTGAAAAGGAACTACAATTAATCAATCCGGATATGGTAATTGCAAAGTCGATACATAACCCAATCTGCGCAAAAACCATGACCGGCGAAAAAATCACCATCGAACAGCTAAAGGACAAAAAAATATTTGCCTTTTGCGGAATAGGCAATCCGGATGCCTTTTTAAGCACAATCAGGAACACCGACGCCAATCTGGTCGGCTCAAAAATCTATAATGACCATCATCGCTACACCGACAGCGATGTTGATGATATTCACGGTCAAGCTAATCGTTTAGGAGCAGATTTGATACTGTCAACGCAGAAAGACCACACGCAATACGCAATACGCAATACGCAATACGAGATACCTTTCGCATATTTGGCAATTGAGATAAAATTCGCATCTGGAGAGGATAAATTAAAACAGTTGATTGAAGACGCATTGGCGGGTAAAATGCACTCCTGTAAAAACAATAGTCAATAATAAATAGAAAGTAATAAGTTAATTAGATGTATGAAAAGCTGCTAAAAACGGTAACGAATCTCGGCTCACCGGAAGTTCTGGTTGTCGGCGACTTTATGCTCGACGTTTATATCTACGGCGATGCCTTAAGGATAAGTCCCGAAGCACCGGTGCCTGTATTGAAAGTTACTAAAACCGAGTATAGTTGCGGCGGAGCAGGCTCTGTCGCTGCAGACCTTGCTGCATTGGGTGCTATACCGGTTTGCCTGGGAGTTATTGGAAAAGACCGGAACGGTGAAACTCTCAGGAAAAAATTGACAGAAGCCGGAGCTGATATCACAAACCTGCTTACATTAACTGACCGTCCTACCACCAGCAAACAAAGGCTGATAGGCCTGGCACAGCATCGTCATCAACAGCAATTATTCAGGATGGATGAAGAATCCACAGAAACGTTATCTGATGAACAGTACGAAAAGATTCTGCAAGTTTACAAAGACAAATTGCAGCAAGCTGACATTGTTTGTCTCCAGGATTACAATAAGGGTTTGCTGAGTTCATCGATTTGCAAACAAATGATACAGTTAGCGAAGCAAGCGAATAAAAAGGTCCTTGTTGACCCTTCGCTTACAGGTGACTACTCAAAGTACACCGACGCCACGCTCATTACGCCGAACAGGCAGGAAACCTCAATGGCGGTTGGGTTCGAGATAAAAACCGTAGAGACGGCAGCCAGAGCAGCACAGACTCTTGCCGAGAAATTTAAAATCGAGGCCGTAGTAATTACACTCGATAAGGAGGGTGCATATCTTAGAACGCAGGAAGTAGATGAGCTTATACCCACCAGGCCTCGCAGCGTTTACGATGTTACCGGTGCCGGTGATATGGTTTTAGCAACGCTTGCGATAACTTTGGCGGCTGATTGTGACTATAAAACGGCTGTGCAGCTCTCAAACATAACAGGCGGCATCGAGGTGGAAAAATTCGGGGCAGCAACGGTAACTATCGAGGAAATTATCAATGAAATCACCGGCAAAAGCGATAAAGTCCGTCCGGTCAGTTCTTTGATTAAGCAGTTGGCCGAGCATCGAAGGCAAAATGCGATTATAGTTTTCACCAACGGCTGTTTCGATGTGGTTCATAGAGGGCATATCGAGTTCCTGAAATTCTGCAAGCTGCAAGGCGACATTGTCGTGGTGGGATTAAACAGTGACAGCTCGGTAAAAAACATTAAAGGGCCCGACCGACCGATTAACAACCAGTACGACAGAACGGCCGTCTTGGCTGCATTGGAAACAGTCAATTATATTACCGTTTTTGATGAGCCGGACCCTCTTAACCTAATCAAAGAAATAAAGCCCGATGTATTAGTGAAGGGACAGGATTGGGCACAGAAGGGCATCGTCGGCGCCGAATTTGTCGAATCTTATGGCGGTAAAGTCGTTCTCGCACCGCTGGTTGAAGGCAAAAGCTCAACCGCAACAATCAAAAAAATCAGGTCGCTGAAAAGATAGCTAATGGATAAGGACGTGAGAAAGAAGATTATAGAAACGATAGAAGCACACAAGAAAGCGATTACCGAGCTTGAGGCCGGTGGCATTGAAACAATCGCAGCCGCCGCCGGGATAATAACAAGAGCGTTAAAGCAAAACGGCCGTCTTTACATCTGTGGCAACGGCGGCTCAGCAGCAGATGCTCAACACATAGCAAGCGAGCTGGTGGGCAGATTCGAGCACGAACACAAACCACTGCCGGCAGTTGCGATGACGACCGATACATCAATAATAACATCGATTTCCAACGATTACGGATACGAAAATGTGTTTGCCAAACAGGTCGAAGCGCTCGTTAAAAAAGGCGATGTCCTCTGGGCCATTTCGACCAGCGGTGCATCAGCAAATGTCATTGCCGCCGCTAAATTGGCAAAGAAAAAAGGTGCTGCTGTACTGGCTTTTACAGGCAGCAATGGTAGCAAACTTGAGCAGGTGGCTGACATCTGCTTTTGCGCCAACAGCAAATCAACAGCACGAAGTCAGGAAATTCATCAGCTCGGCTTTCATATAATTTGCGGACTCGTAGAAGATAGTTTCCGCAAATAGTTAAATTAATGGTTCGACTACGCTCACCATCCCGAGCGAAGTCGAGGGATTGTACCTGAAGATGTCTAATAAAGCGATATTCTTAGACCGCGACGATACTTTAATCGAAGACCTCGGTTATATCAATCATCCCGACCAGGTAAAGCTGCTGGATGGTGTCGATAAGTCGCTTATCGAGCTTAAAGCTATGGGGTATAAGCTGATTGTTGTCTCGAATCAGTCCGGCGTTGCACGCGGAATTGTTTCTGAGGAGGCTCTCGGTGAAATCCACGATCGACTAAAACAGCTGCTGGCTGAAAAAGGAGCACCTTTAGACCGCATTTACTATTGTCCCTATCATCCAGATGGCGTTATTGAAAAGTACCGTAAGGAAAGCGACCGGCGAAAGCCAAATCCGGGAATGCTGCTGGCTGCCGCCGATGAGATGGATATTGACCTTACTCAATCCTGGATGATTGGCAACAGCAGCCGTGACATCGAGGCCGGTTTGCAGGCCGGCTGCAAAACCATATTAACAAATGACGCTTCGCATTATAAACAGCACAAGCCCGGTGAACCAAATCCGGACTATCGAGCCGTAAATATAAAGGAAGCGGTAAATATTATAAAGAAACATCATCGTTCAGCCGGTGAAAACCCCGTTCAAAATCAGCCGCTCCCACAACCCTTAACCAAACCACTATTACAAACCGCCGAAGAACCACATCAGCCACAGTCTGCAGAGCCCGAAACAATCCCTGCCGAGCAAAATATTTCCGCTAACAGGACCGAACAGTTGCTCGACTGTATTCTGGAACAGCTTAAAGGTATACGGCGGAACGATATGTTCGGTGAATTTTCCATAATGAGACTGATGGCCGGTATTGTGCAAATTATCGTCCTGCTTTGTCTGTTGATAAGTATATGGTTCCTGATGAGCCCAACTAGGCAGGACAATGCGGTGCTGATTACGCTTGGGTTTGCTGT
>Ga0315274_10004275_pt1 | contig 21037 bp, 18 predicted proteins | sample YL17G02_20_MG_FD_203700 | JGI IMG/M metagenome (GOLD analysis project Ga0315274, IMG submission 203700) | Sediment microbial communities from Yellowstone Lake, YNP, Wyoming, USA - YL17G02_20 | ecosystem: Environmental > Aquatic > Freshwater > Lake > Sediment | place: USA: Wyoming | collected...
CAGTGTCCCAAAACCAAACGCATAGGTAGTAATCACAAACTCATCATAGGTTTTCAACAGTCGTTTCCCAACAAAAGAATAGAGTGCCCAGCAGAACGCAGACAGCAACATGAGGATGCCGCCGATGAAAAAAAGATTATCAAAGGTCAGCGCCTGTTTTGAGATATCGGAAAACATTATGACGATAACCCCGATAAAAGAAAGAACAATACCTGCCACCCTTTTTCTTGTCAGGGTTTCATGCAGAAACAAGCCGGAAAGAATCGCGATGAAAATCACGTTGGTGTTAATGAGCACGGATGCGGTTGGGGCATTGGTGAAATGAATACCAAGGAACTGGAAGAGATACAAGAGAGTCACTCCTGTCAGTCCAAGGACGACGAGCCATGGGAGTTCCTTTTTTGGAAGCAAGAGTGGTTTCTTTCGTAATAAGGCAATCAGTATCATCAAGGGTGTTGCAACAAGAAACCGGAGAAACCCCAGATCAATGGGGTCCATCTGCTTTGTGGTAACATCGACGACTATAAACGATCCTGCCCAGACAAATGAAACAAGAATGAGAATCACTGCAATGAGGAGATTCTTGTTCATGGGCACCGATAAACAATGACGTGGTTATTAAACGATATCCTATGGTTCGTATCACAAAAATCTTTGTAGAATGTGGTTTGGGTAAGGAGTGTACAGGACCCTGGTACTTGGTGTACAACAACACGCTTTAAAGAAAACAGACAAAACAGGTATTGAGGAGTGGTTAAAAATGATGATTGTTGGTCAAGTATCAAGCCCCGAGGAAGCAACTGAAGTGGAATTTATCGCAAAATCCTTTGTCGTCGCAAACCGCGCACGCGCCCTTGCGCTACAACTACGAGAGGTGTAGGCAAATGGCGAAAAAGACAAAGAGGAAGAAAAGTATCCCAACCGACATCCCGATTTTCTGGGTGAACATCGTGGAAACAGACTCTGATGCCTCTGCGGTCTTATGATTTTACGACGTCGACCGGTTTTTTAGGATTTTTTTTGTTGTTTTCCCATTATCTTTTTGATCGGAATCGTTGATTTTTTTGCCGCTTTCAAGGGTTCCATCGGTGAGTCCTTCATCAAGGAGAACATCGTACTCCACCTTGTATTCGCCAGGGTCACCCTCTGAGAACTTGAAGTTTTTCTCTCGGCATAACGCAATCATCGGGTAGTTATCCTTCAGGACGACACCATTGACCTTTATCAAGTTCTTATCTTTCGCGATTTCAATGAGGTAATCAAGGAACTCAGAACCGAGTCCTTGTCGCTGCCATTCATCTGTGACAACGAGCGCGAATTCTGCTTCATCAACTCGGCTAGGATCAAGGATAAGTCGAGCGACACCAAGGAGTCGCTTTTTCCCGTTTTCCTCCATTTCTGCGACAATTCCAATTTCCCTGTCGTAATCGATATTACAAAATTTCGTACGAACCTCGTGGGGCGTGTCTTTGATAATTCTGAAAAATCGGAATCGCACGGTTTCTTCAGAGAACGTCTTGAACATCTCCAGCCACATGTTTTCATCCTCTGGTTTTATCGGGCGCAGGAGAGCTTTCTTTCCATCTTTTAGTGTGATAGGTTTCATGTACTTGGTCGGATATGGTGTAATGATGAGGTGCGGATGTTTCTCTGGCTCAGGGTCAAGGATTATCCGCGCGTCCACCGCAATGAGATCATTTCCCTGCGGAATCAAGGGGTTGATATCGACTTCTTTAATCTCAGGATGATCGATAAGCATCTGTGAAAACTTAATCATGGTTTCTTCGACTTTCTTCATATCAACAGGCGGGATGTTTCTGAATCCTTTTAACAGCTCATATGCCTTTGTTTTTTCAATAATACGCTGTGCTAAGGTCTGGTTCAGAGGGGGAAAACCGATTGCTCTATCCTTAAACAACTCTGTGTAGATACCACCTAATCCAAAGAGAATCACCGAACCAAACACCGGATCTTTTTTTGACCCAAGAATCAGTTCATACCCATAGTTTTTCACCTGCTTCTGAATTGTTACTCCAAGAATCGTCGCATTCGGGACTTTTTCTTTCGCCCGTTTCGTCATCGCTCTGAATGCTGTTTTGACATCATCGCCACAGCGTAAATCAAGGACGACGCCACCGACATCACTTTTATGGCTAATCTGAGGGGATAATATCTTCATTACGATAGGGTACCCGATTTTCTCTGCTGCTTTCACTGCTTTGTTTTCATTTTCTGCAATCATCGGTGTTGTCGAAGTGATCCCATAGAGTTCGAGAAATGTCTTTGCTTCACTCTCATTGAGCATGGTTCTTTTCTCTTTGGCTGCCGCGTCTAAGATTTTTTTGATTATCTCTGTATGAGCCGTGGTTTTTATGTTTAACTCTTCAGGAGTCTCATACAGTTGACCTAAGTGACGTTCATAATGATACAAATACATGTAGGATTCAACCGCTTCATCAGGTGAAGCGTAGGTTGGGATATTGTTCCGGTTGAGGATTTCTCGTGCGTGATACACACTTGCCTCACCGATAAATGAGGTGAGTATTGGTTTGGTTGATTTACGGGCAATATCAACAAGCCGGTCTGCGAGTTTCTGCGGGTCAGCCATCACCTGGGGAACACAGAGAATCAAAAGACCATCGATGTTTTTATCCTCAAGACAAATCTCAATTGCTTTCTGATAACGCTCCTCATCGCCATCTCCGATGATGTCAACAGGGTTGCCATGACTCCAATGTATCGGCAACACCTTATTGAGTTTCTCAATCGTCTCTGGAGACAAGGCTGCAAGCTTACCACCTTTCTCGATGATTGAATCCGTGGCAAGGACACCAGGTCCTCCGGCATTGGTCACAATCGCAATGTTCGGCCCTATCGGACGTGGCTGTTTCGCAAGAATCGAGGAGCAATTGAATAAATCCATGATATTCATAACACGGACAACACCAGACCTTCGGAAAGCAGCTTCATAGATGGCGTCTTCACCAGCAAGAGCACCTGTATGTGATGCAGCTGCTTTTGCTCCTTCTTTGAACCGACCGGATTTAATCACAATAATCGGTTTTGCACGCGCGAACCCTTTCGTCGCACTCATGAACTTCCGTGCATCAGTAATCGACTCTATATACAGAACAATGCTTCTGGTGTGAATGTCCATCCCAAAGTAATCAATTAAATCACCGAAATCAACATCTAGCATAGAGCCAACAGAGACGAACGAACTAAAACCGACCTTTGCCGCCGCAGCCCAGTCAAGGATCGCACCACACACCGCACCACTCTGAGAAAGCAATGCGATAGACCCTTTCTCCGGCATGGAACCTGCAAATGTCGCATTCAAATTCAGGTACGGCATGATGAAACCGACACAATTTGGACCGATGATACGCAACCCATATTTTTTCTTCAGATCTAACAGACGTTGTTCACGTGCGACACCCTCAGGTCCGATTTCCTTAAATCCCGCAGAAATAATGAGAATGCCTTTGATGCCTCGTATCCCGCATTGCTCGACAACATCGCATACAACAGTTGCTGGTGTTGCAATAATCGCAAGATCAACAACCTTCGGTACGTCATTGACAGACGGATACGCTTGAACACCCTGAACACTCTCACGTTTTGAATTCACGGGATACACAACACCATCATATCCAGATCCTATCAGATTTCTGAAAATCCTATATCCAGCAGATCCGATGGTTTCACTCGCGCCAATTACCGCGATACTTTTTGGTTTGAAGACTTTATCAAGATTTGCACCATTCATTGTGCTTCCCTCCATATAATGAGCTGTAGAGCACCGAAGCGAGGAAAGTTGAATCGATATATAAGAGTATCGCCACCTCTGATTTTTCATGCAAAATAAAAGAAAAAAAGACGAAAAATCTGTCGTTAAGGATGTTACGTCTTTTGCTCGGTCATGTTTTTATACGCTTTATAATGAGTAAGAGTGCTTTCTTCGAGTTGTTTATGTAACTTCGCAGCTTCCTCGGGGAACGTTTGAACCAGCGCAGCGTATCTAACTTCACCCATCAGGAAATCATGGATAGTACCATTTGGTTGTTGGTAATCGAGTTGGAACGGGTTTTTTCCTTCTGTTGCAAGACGTGGATCATACCGATATAACGGCCAGTATCCTGATTCCACCGCACGTTTTTCTTCGTCCTGGGTTTTTCCCATACCTGCTTTTATCCCATGGTTGATACAGGGTGCGTATGCGATAATCAGCGAAGGACCATGGTACGATTCTGCTTCTTTGAGTGCTTTCATGAGTTGATTTTTATTCGCGCCCATCGCCACAGAGGCAACATAGACATATCCGTAACTCATCGCGATGAGTCCTAGATCCTTTTTCTTGGTCTTCTTTCCAGACTCAGCAAACTTTGCGATAGAGCCAACCGGTGTTGCTTTTGAGGACTGACCACCAGTATTCGAGTACATCTCGGTATCAAACACTAAGATGTTGATGTCCTCGTTCATGGCAAGGACATGGTCAAGACCGCCGTAGCCGATATCATACGCCCAGCCGTCCCCACCAACAGCCCAGATTGATTTCTTTGTCAGCATGTCACGGGATTCCCAAATCTGATTCAGCACCTCGTCGTGGTGCTCTTTTTCAAGCAAAACTTTGATTTTATCGCCGAATTCTTTGGATTTATCCGCATCGTGCATGTTTTGTAGCCAGCTTGTGAATTCGTCTTTTAATTCTCCTTGGGTTTTTTGAATCGTTTGGGTGATGAGATCCGCTAGTTTTGCTCGTCGTTGCGCTGTCGCAAGCATCATGCCAAAGCCGTACTCGGCGTTGTCTTCGAAGAGGGAATTTGCCCAGGCTGGACCAAAACCTTTGTCATTTACAGTGAACGGCACTGAGGGGGCTGAACCACCCCAAATCGAGGAGCACCCTGTTGCGTTTGCGATGATCATCCGGTCACCAAACAGCTGCGTTGCAACCTTGAGGTACGGTGTTTCACCGCAGCCGGCACATGCGCCTGAGAACTCAAGTAATGGTTTCTGGAATTGAGAGCCTTTAAGCGAATATTTGTCAAATCCACCTAAACGAGATGGAATCGTTTCCGCATAGAGCTGTAAGGGTCGTTGTGTTTCCATCTGTGTAGCAATAGGTTTCATAACCAATGCTTTTTCTTTTGCAGGACAGATATCAGCGCAGTTCCCGCAGCCCATGCAATCTTCTGTGTAGACCTGCATTCTGAAGAAGAAATCTCCTGCTTCTTTTCCCACTGCTTTCTTTGCGTCAAATCCTTTCGGTGCTTTGCTCAATTCGTTTTGTGTCACAAGCACCGGTCTAATGGTCGCGTGTGGACAGACCATTGCACATTGGTTACACTGGATACATTTCTCCATAAGCCATTCAGGGACGTTGATGGCGACACCTCGTTTCTCAAACTGTGAGGTCCCCGCAGGGAAAAGACCAGCTGGGGGGAATGCACTCACCGGAAGTTTATCTCCTTGTTGCGCGAGCATCGGCCGCATGACTTTTGTGATAAACTCTGGTTCGTTTCGTACTACTGTTTTATCAGCTGGCAGGTTTGACCACGAGGACGGATAATCGATTTCTTGGATGCCTGCTGATGCCGCGTCTACTGCTTTCCAGTTCATCTCAATTACTTCTTGTCCTTTCTTACCATAGGTTTTTGCAATTGCCGCTTTAAGGTATTTCATCGCGTCATTAATCGGCAGGACATTCGACAGTTTGAAAAAAACGGTTTGCATGACCATGTTGATCCGACCACCCAGACCGATTTCTTCTGCTATTTTCACAGCGTCTATGTTGTAGAACTTCAGGTGTCTTTGCGCAATGGTTTTCTTCAATGAATTCGGCAGACATGTCTCCATATCTTCCAACGCCCAAGGTGAGTTTAGTACAAATGTTCCACCATCACGGATACCCTCGAGCAGGTCATATTTATCAACGTAGGATGACTGATGACAGGCAATATAATCAGCCTTGTCCACAAGATAGGTTGAGTGGATCGGGTATTTTCCAAACCGGAGGTGAGACATGGTGACGCCACCAGATTTCTTTGAGTCATAGGCAAAGTAGCCTTGGACGTACATGGTGGTGTTATCCCCAATTATTTTAATCGCGTCTTTGTTTGCACCAACGGTTCCGTCAGAACCCATCCCCCAGAATTTACAGCGGATGAGTCCTTCTGGAGCAGTGTCAATCTGCTCACCTAACGGAAGCGATGTCTTGGTGACATCATCTTCAATACCCACAGTGAAGTGGTTTTTTGGTTGTGTTTGTTTAAGGTTATCGAAGACTGCTTTTGCCATGGTCGGGGTGAACTCCTTAGAGCCAAGACCGTATCTACCGCCGACGACCGGGATATCCATTTTTCTATCGTGAAGGACGGTTGTCACATCTAAGTATAACGGTTCTCCAAACCCGGTGCTTTCTTTGGTTCTATCAAGAACCGCAATCTTTGTTATGGTTTTTGGAAGGATGTTTATGAAATGATCTGCAGAGAATGGTCGGTAGAGCCGAACTTTGATTAACCCGACTTTCTCGCCTTTTTTATTTAAATATTCGACGACTTCTCCAGCTGCCTCACAGCCAGATCCCATCATGATAAGGACTCGGTCTGCATCGGGTGCACCAACATAGTCGAATAAATGGTAGGATCGTCTTGTCAATTTGCTGACTTTCTGCATTTCTTCTTCGACAATAGCAGGCATAGCCAGATAGTATGTATTTGATGCTTCAGTGACTTGAAAATAGATATCAGGATTCTGTGCGGTACCTCTTTGGTGCGGATGCTCTGGATTAAGTGCACGCTGTCGGTGTTTTTTAATGGCATCCCAATCAACGAGTTTTGCGATATCTTCGTAGTCGATCATCTCGATTTTTTGGATCTCGTGAGAGGTACGGAACCCGTCGAAGAAATGGAGAAACGGAATACTTGCGTGAAGCGTAGAAAGGTGTGCGACCAATGCAAGATCCATCGCTTCTTGAACGGAATTTGATGAAAGCAAGGCAAAACCTGTTGCCCGTGTCGCCATGACATCTTGATGATCACCGAAAATGGAAAGCGCTTGGCCTGCGATAGCACGACCAGTCACATGGAAAACGCACGGCATCAGCTCCCCTGAAATCTTATACATGTTGGGGATCATAAGGAGTAAACCCTGGGAGGCAGTAAATGTTGTCGCACAAGCACCAGCGCTCAGCGCACCATGCACCGCACCAGCTGCCCCACCCTCAGATTGCATTTCTGATACCTTGAGGACCTGGCCGAAAATGTTTTTCCGTCCGTGGGCAGCCCACGCATCAACCTCTTCACCCATCGGAGACGATGGGGTGATAGGGTAGATAGCAGCAACGTCGCTAAACGCGTACGCGACATGGGCAGCAGCAGTATTTCCATCAACACTTTTTATTATAGCTTTTTTCGTATTATTTTTTGTTTCCATCATAGTTTGTTGTTTGGTCATGAAAAACACCTCATGAGAAGAAAATCTCATATTTTTCATTCATCGAGTCGGAGACCAACTAACCGGTATCCTGGCTCGATAGATAAATATTTGGTTATCAGGAGAAGACGGGTCAGAGGTTCCAGTAATCACTAAGGTTTTGTTTCAGCTTCTGAACAGTGTTGTAAACCTCTTCTTGGTCGGTATCAGGTATTTCCTCTTCTTCTAAGAAATCATTGTTCCCAAGAAGTCCACAGAAAATATTATAGTAGGATTTAATGCAGGCGACACTATTATACCCTCCACCAAGGAGAACAAGAAGCTTCCGACATGTTTCCTGGGAGAGCCCCGCAACACTTTTTGCCAGATGATAATACGTCTGATAGGTAAGATTCATATCGGCAAGTGGGTCTGCATGATGAGTATCAACACCGGATTGATAGAGGATGATGTCCGGTTTGAATTGCCTGGTGATTGGTGGGACGATTTCTTCAAATGCCTTTACATAACTTGCACCACCAGTACCAGGAGGAAACGGAAGATTGACGGTATAACCTGCTGCATCTTCTCGACCGATGGTTTCGACACGCCCGGTACCAGGGTATAACGTCCGGCCATCTTGATGAAACGACAGGTTCAAGACTGTTTTATCATCAATATAGATATCCTGGGTACCGTTCCCATGATGGACATCCAGGTCAATGATCATAAAACGTTTGAGTTTTTGTTTTTCACGGAGATATTCAATCGTTACCGCGATATCGTTAAAGAAACAAAACCCTGAGGAGTGCCCCTTGCTTGCATGATGAAAGCCTCCGAGCGGGTTTACCGCTACCTCATATCCTTCAAAGAGTTTTTCACCTGCACACATACTTCCGCCAGTAGCAAGACTTGCCACCTCAAAAATCCCTTTTGGCGCAGGTGTATCTTCTGAAAGCCATCCACCGGTTAGACTGAGCTTTTTCACATGCTCCACATAAGAGGGATCATGTACTTTGAGTAAGTCTGCTTCTGTCGCTTTTTTCGGGGTAAAAACTTGAAACTCAGAAAGCACGCTTTTTTCTTTAAGAAACGACATGGTGTTCTTTGGTTTATCACCGATGAGTGGATGATCAGTTCCTAGGTCATATTTGTTGAAATCCTCATGATACACAATTGCTCGTTTCATAGTGACCGATAGGGAAATCGCACGGTATGTAAAAAGGTTCCCTCCCGTCTAGAAATATTCACAGTTAAACACATATATCTGTTCAGTATTTACATCAAACACCTATTTACCTCTCTCGTGGGGGATCGCTTCAACAACACATTTGCATAAATTGCGAAGGAAGGCACGTAGATTCCCGTGACATCATGGTGACGATAATGACCACCGAAAAAAAGAAAAAAGAATCCAGCAAGAAACTCCAAATAGCATTGTATTGGGCGGCAAGCTGTGGCGGCTGTGAAATCGGGATGCTTGACATTGACGAAAAAATCCTAGATGTGACCGCTGCTGCTGATATCGTGTTTTGGCCTGTTGCTATTGACACAAAATACAAAGATGTTGAAGCACTTGAGGATCAAAGCATTGACGTGTGTTTTTTCAACGGTGGTATCCGTAATTCAGAACAAGAACACCTTGCAAAACTCCTTCGTAAGAAATCAAAGGTTCTTATCTCATTTGGTGCCTGCGCGGTAAGCGGCGGGGTACCAGGTCTTGCAAACATGGCGAATCGCGAGGAAGTCTTCAAAACTGCGTACCTGCAGAACCCTTCCACGGAAAACCCTGAAAAAACACTCCCGAAAACCAAATCAAAGGTAAAAGAAGGCGATCTTACCATCCCTGAATTTTACGACGCGGTAAAACCCCTTCACCAAGTCGTTGAAGTCGATTACTATATCCCTGGTTGCCCGCCACCACCATGGTTGATCCTGGATGCGTTTAACGCCATAATAGAAAACAAGCTTCCTGCGAAGGGTTCCGTTCTTGCGCCCCTTAAATCAGTCTGTGACGAATGCCGGTTTAAACTCTCAGAAAAGAAGATTAACACGATCAAACGTATTTACGAGCTGGAAAAAATCGAGGAGAAATGCTTCTTAGAACAGAGCGTGATTTGCATGGGACCTGCGACACGGTCTGGGTGCCGTGGCAGATGCATGGAAGGTAACATGCCGTGTACCGGCTGTGGTGGAATACTCCCCAACGCTCTTGATCAGGGAGCAAGTATGATTTCCGCGCTTGCCTCAATCCTCGGCGTGGAAACCGAACAAGGGATGAGCGATGAAGAGATCGACAAACTCATCGAAGAGGTACGGGATGTGGTCGGAACATTCTACAAATACACGTTACCCGCGTCACTGATTAACCGGAAGGTGATGAAATGAGAACCATAACGATTGACCCGATCACCCGGTTAGAAGGCCATGGGAAAATCAGCATCTTCCTTGATGAACACGGTGATGTCGAAAACGCGTACCTACAGATCCCGGAGCTCCGAGGATTCGAAAAATTCTCAGAAGGACGACGCGCTGAGGATATGCCGCAGATCACCTCTCGTATCTGCGGAGTCTGCCCTGTTGCTCATCATATTGCTGCGGCGAAAGCATTGGATGCAGCATTTCAGGTCGACCCGCCCGCGGCAGCAAAGAAACTCCGGGAGCTGTTGTATTGCGGATACATTATCTATGACCATATCCTACATTTCTATTTCCTCGGGGGCCCTGATTTTGTGGTTGGCCCGGAAGCACCAGCTGCAAAAAGAAACATCCTCGGTGTTATAGAAAAAGCAGGAATTGATGTTGCAAAGGACGTCATAAAACATCGGGCGTACGGTCAGAAGATCACCGCAATCCTAGGCGGGAAAGCAACACACCCGGTCTGCGGGCTTCCCGGTGGTGTCTCCAAGGGACTGGTAAAAGACGAGGTCAAAGAAATCAAAGACATGGTTGCTTCCTGTAATACCTTTGCAAAATTCACCTTGAATTTATTTGATGATATTGTGCTTAAAAACAAAGAGTATGTGGATCTTATTCGCTCTGACCCGTACACGCTGAAAACCTACAATATGGGTCTCGTCGACAAGCATAACAAGGTCAATTTCTACGATGGTATGATCCGAGTTAGCGATCAAGAAGCAAACGAGGTCGAAAAGTTCGAAGACAAAGACTATACACAACATATCGCAGAGAAAGTCGAAGAATGGAGCTACATGAAATTCCCGTACCTGAAAAGCATTGGATGGCAGGGACTTCAAGACGGGAAAAAAAGTGGTATCTATCGCGTTGGTCCCTTAGGAAGGTTGAATGCGGCTGAAGGCATGGCAACCCCACAAGCAGAGAAAGAATACAAACGCATGTTCGACACCCTGAGGGGAAAACCAGTGAACTCAACACTTGCGTTCCATTGGGCACGACTCATCGAGCTGTTGTATGCAACCGAACGAGCCAAAGAACTCATTGAGGATTCAGAGATTACCTCTTCACATATTCGAAACCCGGTCGGAAATCCAGGCTCTGGAATCGGCGTGGTTGAGGCGGCACGAGGAACCTTGATTCACGACTACAAACTCGACAAGAACGGGTTAGTTGAGAAAGCAAACCTCATTGTTGCAACCACGAATAATGCGGGTGCAATCACCATGTCGGTTCGTGATGCTGCCAAAGGCGTAATAAAGAAAGGAAACGTCAATGACGGGTTGCTCAACAAAGTCGAAATGGCGTTCCGTGCGTACGACCCGTGTTTTGGGTGCGCGACGCATACACTGCCTGGTGGGATGCCTTTGACCGTGAATATTTATGATCACAAGAAGAACCTCTCAAAAACAATCTCACGAGTCTAGGAGAACACAATGAAAACGATTGTGCTTGGTGTCGGAAACCCGATTCTGCAGGACGATGGTGTTGGACTTCATGTCATCAATGAACTACGCGAACATTTGAAAGATTCAAGGGTAATTCTTGACATCGCATACACGGGGGGAATGAATCTCCTGGACATGATCCGCGGGTTTGACAAAGTAATCCTTGTTGATGCAGTCAAACAGGAAGACAGCAAAACAGGCGAGGTCAAACGTTTTTCACTGACTGAAGCACCTGCTGTTCATACCTGCAATCCTCATGATGTCTCACTTTCTGAAGCATTGCTTCTTGCAAAACAACTGGGAGAAGAACATCTCCCTCAAGAGATCGTGGTAATCGGCATCGTCGTGAAGAACACCGTTGATTTTGGAGAACAGCTCAGTAGAGAGGTTGCATCTGCGGTACCAACCGCTGTTTCCTTGGTTCTCACTGAATTAAAAAATATGTAGAGGAAAAACAATATGGTAAAAGAATTCGAACCAAACATCCTTGGATTTCTCTGTAACTGGTGCAGTTATGCGGGAGCTGATCTAGCCGGGACAAGCAGGATGAAGTATCCTTCGAATCTGAAATCAATTCGAGTCATGTGTTCTGGGAGAGTTGACCCGGCGTTTGTCCTTGAAGCATTCAGAAAAGGAGTTGACGGAGTGCTCATCGCAGGGTGTCATCCTGGTGACTGCCATTATCAATCTGGAAACTATAAGACGAACCGCAGGGTTAAACTCCTAAAAAAATTATTAGAGGAACTTGGGATTGATCCAAAACGAGTACGGTTTGAATACGTCTCTGCCTCGGAAGGACAAAAGTTTGCAACGGTGGTCACTGAGTTTGTCGCTGAAATTAAAAAACTTGGACCAAATCCCATTATCACACATAAGATATAATAAAGAAAAAAAGAAATAAGACGACCATATAGGTCGTTTGTATTTATTCAAGAACGTGTATGTTTTTCTTCATACAAATTTCTTTGAGCTCTTTAGGCCAGACCGTGGCACTCACTTCACCAAGGTGCGCTTTTTTCAACAGGTACATATAGGTTCTTGACTGGCCAATCCCTCCACCGATACTTAACGGGATTTTACTGTTGAGAATCGCCTGGTGGTAGGGGAGTTTTAGGAAATCTGTTTGACCAGATAACTCAAGTTGCTTTTTCAGAGTCTCTGGAGTTACCCGGATACCCATTGAGGAAAGTTCATGTCGTCGTTGTGTCACTGGGTTCCAGACGAGAATATCTCCGTTTAAGCCATAGGTTTGTTTGCCTGTTTCCTTTGAGGTATCGGTGATCCAATCGTCGTAATCCGCGGCGCGCATCTCATGAGGATACCCATCCTTCAATACCGAGCCAATACCAACAATGAAGATCGCAGGGTGATCCTGAAGGATTGCGGTTTCCCGCTGCTTTCGAGGAAGATCAGGGTACATTTCCAGGATTTCTTCAGCGTGGAAGAATTCAAGTGTGTCTGGGAGATTTGGAATAGTCTTGGATTCGAGTTGTGGGAATTGATCAATTACCAGGTTTTCAGCACCTTTAATCACTTTCCAGATTTTGTTGACCGTGTCTTTGAGGTATTTGAGGTTTCTTTGTTCTTTTGTTATGACTTTTTCCCAGTCCCATTGATCCACATAGGAGCTGTGATCATGGTCAAGGAAGTAGTCTTTCCGAACCGCACGCATATCGGTATTCAGACCCTCACCTACTTTCATATCAAATTCTTTGAGTGCCATACGTTTCCATTTCGTTGCTGCCTGTACGACTTGTGCTTGGATCCGCTTCTGAAGCCCCAGCCCACATGGGAATTCAACAGGTGTACGTGAACCGTCTCGGTCAAGGTAATCGTTCACCCCGCTTTCCTTATCGACAATGAGAGGAACCGTGACCATCATAAGGTTCAGTTCGTTTCCTAAGTTTTCCTCGATGTAGTATTTTGCTGCAAAAATGGCTTTCTGTGTTTCCTTTGGTGTCAGCAACGACTTATAATTCTTTGGAAGTACTTTCTCTACTTCTTTATAGGTGCTAATACCAGGCCCAGCGAGATCCGCTTTTTTATTTGACATCATATTAATCAAACCTTCTTTCAGGCAAAACAAAAGAGATATTTAAATCTTTATCCTAAATATAAGCGGAAAAACAACGCGATTTTCATAAAAAGAGAGGAGCGAGAGGGAAACCCTACTGTTCCACTTGCTGCTCCACTATCGAGACAACCGTGACGTTCACCACTAATCGTTTCCCTGCCAGCTGATGATTTAAATCCAACGTAAACGTCTGCTCATCCATTGCGACGATCGTACCAACAAAAGATTTCCCGGTAGGCGCATCAATCTTAATGCGCGAGCCAACCTCCAGTTTCACCTCAGGTTTAAACACGGTCTTTGGCACCTTAATGACAAGGTCATCCATATGAGGACCGAACGCATCATCAGGTTCCAGCGTCAAGACCTTTGATTCTCCCTCAGTCACATCCTGTAATACTTTCTCAATTGCAGGAAAAAACTTCCCTTCTCCAACCACAATCTCAATGAGGTTCTCTGTATTATTTTTATAACAAAGCTCACCAGTTTCTAATTTCGCCTCACATAAAATCTGAACCTTATCCCCTTCCTTAATACGCTTCATAGGCTCTCCGTCCGTACACGTATCCCAACAAACAAAAAAAACACACTACTCGGAGCATTGGTGCATCAATTTCATCCGTAGGATACAAGTTCCTATCGCATTACGATACTTAAATATTTGTGTTTTTATCAGGATTAGAGCGGACACAAACCAGTAGGACAGCCTCCCGCATAATCGGTCGTGATCACGATCGGTTTTCCCGTACCAAGATATAAGACTTGCTCAGGTTTACTACCGTACCGGTACACCGTGATCCCTTTACATTTCAACTTCCAAGCAAGCAGATAAATATTTCTCACGTCTTGCATCGTGGAATCCTTTGGGAGATTCACGGTCTTACTGACCGCATTATCGACATGTCGTTGGAACGCGGCTTGCATCCGGACATGAAACTCTGGGGAAATATCAAGCGAGGTCACAAAGATTTTTTTCAGATCTGCAGGAAGTTTGATATCCTGAATGTTCCCGGTTTTTGAAATCTTTCGAATCAATTCATCTGAATACAAGCCACGTCGGATCAACTCCCGTTTGAAGGTCTCGTTTATCTCGGGCAATTGCTTGCCTTCCATTACTCGACGTAAGAACGCTAACGCAAACACGGGTTCGATACCCGAGGAACAACCGGCAACGATACTGATAGTCCCTGTAGGTGCGATCGTGATACAGGTCGCGTTTCTCATCGCAGGATACTTCTTCTGCCAAGTACTGTGCTCAAAGTTCATAAACGACCCACGTTGTTTCCCAAGCTCCACTGATTTTTCTTGTGCTTCTTTTGCAATAAACGTGATGAGCCGCTCACCAAGCCGTAGCGCCTCCTTACGGTCATAGGGCATCTTAAGCAGGAACAAGAGATCAGCAAACCCCATCACACCAAGACCGATTTTCCGATGCGCTTTCGTGATCTTCTCGGTTTCTTTCAACGGATAGTTATTCGCATCAATGACGTTATCTAAAAAATGAACCGCAAGTCGTGTGGTCATCCGAAGTTTCTTCCAATCAATTTTCCCGTTTTTCACGATTTTTACGAGATTGATGCTTCCCAGATTACATGACTCGTACGCAAGCAACGGGACCTCACCACACGGGTTTGTCGCCTCAATTTCACCAACATTCTTCAAAGGATGTCTCCGGTTGATCTCATCAATGAACAACAACCCAGGATCTCCGGTCGCCCATGCGTTCTTGACAATCATATCAAACAAGGCTGCTGCATTGATCTTCCGAACAATCTTCCCACCGTTTATGCTTCGTAAGGTGAGTGTTTCGCCTTTCAACGCCTTGCGCATGAACACATCAGTGGCAGCAACCGAGATATTGAAGTTCGTGAGCCGTTTCCCTGATTTCGCGGTCACAAACTCCACAATATCAGGATGTATGCAGGAGAGGATGCCTATGTTTGCCCCACGCCGTTTCCCCCCCTGTTTGATCACATCTGTTGTACTATCATAGATACGAATGAACGAGATGGGACCACTCGCAACACCCTTGGTGCTTTTCACAATCGCACCTTTCTCCCGCAGGCGACTAAAACTAAAACCAGTTCCACCACCAGACTGCTGAATCAACGCCATATTCTTTAGAGTCGTGAAAATACCCTCAAGACCATCCTCAATCGGCAGGACAAAACAAGCTGACAGCTGTCCGAGTTCAGTTCCCGCGTTCATAAGGGTCGGCGAGTTCGGAAGAAACTCAAGGTTACACATCGCAGAAAAAAAATCCTCTTCGGTTCTCTTCGAGTTTGTTCCATATTTATTATCCACAGCAGCGATTGCCTTTGCGACACGTCGGAACATCTGTGTTGGCGTTTCAATAATATTGCCAGCTTCGTCTCTCAAGAGGTACCGCTCTTCAAGCACTTTGAGAGCGTTGACCTCAAGTTTCAGATCATCCCGTATTTTGAAATACTGTTTTATTTCTCGTGCAATCCCCCGTGAGCGTCGATACAACGAATAGACTTTATACACTCGTTCTTCTCGTTGTTCAAGGATATCTTCAACGGTTTCTTGAATCTGTTCAATATCGGGGATACCATCCGAGAAAGTTGATTTTTTATCGTGGAGAGAATCAACGATTTGTTTGGTGAGGAGTTCGGCTTTTTTTCTGTTTTTCATATCTAAAGCAAGCATTGCCTTCTGAATAGCGACCGTAATTTTTTCTGCATTAAAAGCAACAAGCTCCCCAGTCCGTTTCCGAACATGTGTGATAATCATATGTTCTAATCGTTGTTTCGTTATAAAAACATATATGACCAAACGTTTATGCCTGACTATATAAGAATATCATAAAAAGAGGAAATTGCTATACCATCGTAAAGCAGAAGGTGATTGTATGTTCCAAGAAATAACCTACTATCTGATTGGTGGAATTCCCTTTATTGTCTATTTAGGGATTCTGACATTTATCTTGTTTTTTATAACGGGGATGATCGCGATACTCAGACGGAAAGGAAAAACAAAGATCCCTGTACAATGGCATTTTCGTCTTGCATATCTCTCACTTACCCTTGGAGGTATTCACTTTATTCTAGGAGTTTTTTCATATATATAAAAAGATATATTACATTTCCATAATGTTAAAATAACTCATTACCATTCGCACATCTATCAGTAGAGATAGGGAGATTATTATGAAGACTCAGAAAAATAGTCATTTACAAAAGCAGGTTTTATTTTGGAGATGTAGCGTTCCTATCATTCTATTTTTCATAGCTTTCATTGTCATACCTTACACGGTTTGTGCCAATGCGCCATCCGGTATGACTGTATCATACAACCTTGAAACACAAGACCTGCGGGTGACTATTACACATCCGGTGAATGACCAAACAACCCATTACATCAAAGAGGTAAAAATAGAGAAAAACGGTGTGCTGTATAATACATCCCTTTATGAAAGTCAACCGGACCTAAACAGTTTCACCTATACCTATACAGTCAATGCCACAACCGGTGATATTATTGATGTCACTGCATCATGCATACAAGGTGGTTCAAAAACTATACAACATACTATCGCAATAAAAAATGGTGAAAGTAAAAAATCTACTCCAGGCTTTGAGGTTATAATACTATTGGGTGCAGTTCTCATCACCCTAACCATGTTACGAAGAAAATAGATTCAGTGGCGCCCCTGCAGATCCAGCAGTCCTTTCTCAAGAACTTCTAACGCGTTCTGTAACGTTCGTTCATCAGAGCCATAGGATAATCGAATAAAACCTTCCAGGTTGAAAAACGTACCAGGATTTACTAATATCTTCTGCGTTTCAAATAAGTATTTACAGAGATCTACAGAACGGATATTCATCATATATTTCGGGAAACAAACGATTCCTCCATCGGGCTCAATCCACTCAAACAACTCTTTGTGATGGTTCATCCATTTTCTGAGGAGATCAAGGTTGGTTTTCGCTCGTTTCTGGAATCGATGTTTAAGGTCATCTCGAGCTTTACTTAGAATATGGGCAGTCATAATCTCTGAAGTATAGGACGCTGCAGCTGTTGAATGTGCTTTGAGCTTCTGGCATTGCACCGCTATTTCTTGTGGCGCGATGATCCAACCCGAGTGTAACCCCCCCAGACCAAATATCTTCGTAGCACTTGACGTCACCATCACATTCGGCAGCCCAAAGCAAGAAGGTTGTGAGGTAAAGGATCCATCGAGAAAGATTTCATCGACGAGCACATACGCACCATGATCTTCTGCGATCTTAGCAATCGTCTTGATTGTTTTTTGATTCGTCAAGACGCCACTGGGATTGTGAAGGTTCGTGAGTAAAACAAGCTTGGTTTTTTCGGTGATAAGGCCCGAAAGTGTTTCACTATCAACTCTGAACATATTTTCAAACTTTCTCGGCCAGTTAATTCGTCGAGCACCAAGCATCTCCGGGGTCAGCCACATCGGTTGATACCCGGGCTGTTCGATAATGAATTCATCTCCTTGAGAAAGGAGGGAAGAGAACGCAAGGAAGTTCGCCTCAGACGCTCCCGTGGTCGTTACGATATTATCTGTTGTGCAGTTATACATCACACTCAGAGTTTCTTTTAGCTCGTAAGCACCGTATTGTGCGTTTGAACCAAGATCAAAATTTTTTGGGAATGTAAAACCAGTATATTTTTGATATTCTTCCATGGTTAACCCATAAATGTTGCTGAATGCGAGATTATAAGTGGCGTTGGGAGCGTTCTGGAGCAACCATTCAAACAGGTCGATACGGGGAGCATTCATGGACGGAAGCATTGAGCATGAAGTATATTATGGTATGGAGAAAAAAATGAAAAGAAGGCGATATTCTTTCATTTGTTTTTTATGGTTGTTGTTCTTGTAGCAGTTGATAGAGATTGAAATAATGAGGCTCTGTCTTGAATGCCATCTGGCCATGGGTGGTGGCAAAACTCACCATCATATCACCTGTTGCTGCACATGCAGTCCACTGATTCCAGGACTCCGCCATCCCTGTTCCTTTCCCCAGTCTTTCTATCAACCAGAGGAGAATATTATCCCCCGCGCGGTACCCGTTTTGTAACACGGCCATGGTTCCATTCAGATCCAGGGTACCCCATGAAGCATTTATCTCATGACTCACCGAGGAATACAACTGGTACACCGCGAAGAATGGATAGTTGGTTTTTTTATAGAGCAGCAAGTTGAGAAGTCCCATAAATCCGGTCGGGTTATACCGTTTCCGTTGTTTCTCAGCAAGGGTCGAGTCAATGAACACATTAGTTCGTCGAACGACATGATCAATGCCCCAGAACGGGGTTTTGTCTTCAATAGAACCGTTATAGGTTCCAACATAGGTAAGGTTCGCTGATTGCTCCACGATGAACCCTTCTGGCGGGGTTGCCTGTGAGACGATAAAGTTGAATCCATGGGTACGATTCGTATTTAATATTTGTATCGCATCCGAAGCGTTTGTTGCATAGTCAAGGACTTCTTGCACGCGGAAATGATACGGAGTTCCCTGGAATGTCTGATCTTTGCTCCAGCAGATCTGAATACCAAGACACACCCCATGTTTATTCATGCCTCCACCAGTGTGAAACGACCCCGCTATAGAAGGACATAATGATGCAGAACCATTCGTTGGATTACGAACCACCAGCACCGTGTTTTCATGGGCGTACTTCTTGGTCACTGGGTCTTGAATCTTTGATGGGAGATCAAAACTCCGGGAGTGGTACAATTTCCCATCAAGAGTAGCAGAACCCCAAGCAGCTATCCCATAACACCCGTGATCCGCGTATTCAACCGCCATGATGGACTCAGCGATATCATTAAAGGAGATGTTCGCTCCATCGGCAATCCCTTGAATTTCCTGGATATATTCAGAGGGAACATATGGTTTGGAGATGTTCCACAATGCGAGCAAATCACTTCTTGTGAGATACTCCTCAGCAAAATGTAAAAAAGCGCGGACATTCTCCTGAACTTTTTCTTGCAGCAGGTGTCCGTGTTGAAACCCCATCTCGTAATTCGATCCGTTCACATGAAGGATCGTGACGTTCTCTCGTTCTTCAAGCCATGCTCCGTTTAATATGTCAGCGCGATAAGAACTCTGTTGTTCTGTTCGTGTGGTGTTGAGATAGTTTGCTTGGGCGATAGGAAGCGTAAGTAAGAGGCAGATGAATATAACCCATATATTTCTCATGTGAAAATTCCTCCATTCCTACAATAGAGGAACATCTTTATAAAAATGTTGGTGTAAGCCTCTCTCCCTTTGATTTTTTGAAAAACCCTCTAATGAAAAAAAATCATAAAAATTCTCCATAGGCTACTCTTTTAATATAACATGATTGTTTATCTTAGTGAAAGAAGAGGAGGCGACGAGAGTGAAAGGAAAAATCGTTCTTATCACTGGTGCAACATCAGGGATAGGCAAAGAAACCGCGCGGGGGCTGGCGCAGCTTGGAGCAACCGTCGTGATCACTACAAGAGACATACAGAGAGGAGAGCAAACAAAACAGGAACTGATACTCTCAACGAAGAATAACAACATCGACGTACTCTATTGTGATTTGGCTTCCTTTGCATCAATCCGAGTATGTTGTACTGAATTTCTGAAAAAATACGACGCCTTACATGTGTTAATAAATAATGCAGCAACCGTGGATTACCATCGAAGAGAATCAAAAGATGGTATTGAAAACACCTTTGCCACCAACTATCTTGCTCCGTTTCTCATGACGAATCTTCTGCTTGATGTGTTGAAAAAAAGCGCGCCAGCTCGGATCATTAATCTCACATCAGGACTACATTCCGGGACGATTCATTTTGATGATCTGGAATTCAACCAGGATTTTTCTGCAATGAAGGTGTACGGTCATTCAAAACTTGCGATTATTCTTTTTACAAGACTGTTGGCAGAACAACTCAAAGGAACCGGGGTAACAGTGAATTGTGTCAACCCGGGGATGAGTGCGACAAATCTGGGGAGAGACGCAGGTTGGTTTTCGGCTGGATTTTTTAAACTCTTCGGAAAAGAACCATCGATTGGTGCGCAAACCCCGATATATCTTGCAAGCTCATCTGATATCGAAACAATCAGTGGAGAGTATTTTGAGAAAAAGACAGTCAAACAGATAAATAAAGAGACCTATGATTTGAATGCTGCGAAAAAATTATGGAAAGTCAGTAAAAAATACGTCGGTTTGTAACCTGGTTTTCATTCCGCACCTTTCATATCATCTTCTATCAGTTTGTCGAGTTCCTTGTCAACCCCTTGCTCATGTGCGATCTTCTGCATGTCTGCGATAATGTTCTCCCAGATTACTTGCTGGGCGAGTGCGTAATCCCAAAGATCCAGGCGTTTCGGCCCGTCGCCTTTCTTGAAATCTTCTATGAACTCCTTTTTATCGTCCTCATTCATGGGTGCTCACATCATTTATTCTTCTTCCAGTACTTTACCTTTCTGCGGGTTTGTCGCTTGTGCGATCATGGACATTTCTGCGAGAGCTTCTTCCCAGATTGCTTCTTGCTCGACTGCGAAGTACCACATGTCCAGCTTTTTTGTAATATCTGCTTTTTTGAAATCGTCAAGAAACATCTTTACGTCTTCTTCTTTCACGATGAATCCCTACTAGCAATACGGAAATAGCAATGACATATATATTTCTTTATTGTTTTGTTCACATGACATCATTACTCCCC
>Ga0315274_10004276_pt1 | contig 21030 bp, 24 predicted proteins | sample YL17G02_20_MG_FD_203700 | JGI IMG/M metagenome (GOLD analysis project Ga0315274, IMG submission 203700) | Sediment microbial communities from Yellowstone Lake, YNP, Wyoming, USA - YL17G02_20 | ecosystem: Environmental > Aquatic > Freshwater > Lake > Sediment | place: USA: Wyoming | collected...
CATCCCTGACGCTGTTGCTTTTCGCAATTCGCCCGAAGCAACCTAAGACATAAACATCCATCCTGCATATCCACTAATGGCAATGACAAGTAGGATGGAGAGCCATAACAGGAAGTTATTCATGACTCAGCCTCTCTTTGACGATCTAATTCTTTAAGAATTTCTTCGGTTCGCTTGTTGACTGCGTCAGAACCTTTTCCAACAAGGGCTGGACACGCATTGGCGCAATCAATACAAATAGGCTGTCCACCAACTGTTTGAAGGTCGGCTTCTCCATCTGGGCAAAACGTGCATTTGTTTTCGTCCACTTTATCCATTTCATCCTGCCTTGTTTACAATTACATAATCAACATGGGAGCCGGGAAGTCCAGACTGTGAGACAGTATGCCAAATGGCGTGTTTAGCCTCAGAGCGAGAAGGGAATTCGTGGGCAGTGTTGACAGTCTTGTTCACGAATAGATATTTCGCATCTGGAAACCATTGACAAGGCTGTGCATCGGGTTCTCCATCTACCCACTGCATTACTACGCACAGTATCGCTGGAGTGGGTTGCATCTTTACGCGCTTCATCGTGCCTTTGAAGTGGAAGTATTTGCGTTTCAGCCGCTTGGGCTTGGAAGAAGTTGGATACCAGTCGTCTTTTGACTTCATAGTTCGTTGGTTTGGGTCAAAGTTCATATCAGTTATTCTCCTTTATTTGATGGATGTTCTTACAAGGTCAGTATAGCTTATTCCTACTTGCATTTCAAGGGTATTAAATAAACCGAGCAGGCACAAGGACTACAATTCGTCTCCAAATATCTTTATCTCTGCAATTCTACGAGCCTCAAACGCCTCTTCCGCAGTAGCATATGAGCCTACATTGATTCTTACTTGATACCTCTTTGTGTTTTTATTCAAATACACACCCTCAACACCAGAATTGTTTTTAATTGGCTTCTTTTTGTTTCTGACATTTTGACTAAGAGTGCAATTTCTTAATTCGCTTTTCTGGTTGTCAAGAGTGTCATGGTGGATGTGATCACAAACCATATCTATAGGCGTACTCATGATTTCTCTGTGCATCCATATGTGTACCCTTTTCCCATTCACCATTTTCGTTCGTCTTGCATAGAAATTCTCGCTCGACTTTTTATGAACAGCAGACCATTTGTGTCTCGTAAGTTCGTCGTAATCTTCATCGTCAACTTTGGCGAACATTCCATTCAATAACTTAATTTGCTTCATTGTATTCTCCAATAAATAAGTCCTTAAGTTGGCAGGCAAGCGCCAACTTAAGGACTTATTATCAAATTATATCACCTGCTTGCCCAAGTGAATTATTAAAACCGAGGGCGGCGAAGGAGCCGCCGCCCTCTCGGATAACACAAATTCATGTGTCACCCGTCATCCAATTACAAGTCTAACATATTTCAGTTTACATTTCAAGGCATATTTGGAAGATTGTTCATGTCAGAATGGTCAACAGAAATCTCTACATTAAGAACAAATAAATGTCCTTCATCCCAATATGCGGGAATGCCGGTATCGGTTTGAGTTGCAATAATCCCATCCTCGCAGCCCGGCATCGGGCACGGAACTTCACCAACGTCCTGATAAATATGCCCTTGATAATTTAGAGTCGCAGTCATAATTACTCCTTGTTGGGAAGCTTCTCAGCAATATGTCCAATACCACAAGTTTGGCAAACAACATATTCAAGACCAATGTTGTTCAATCCTGTCTCGGTAAGACGCAGGAAGCGAGACTTAGCATTTCCTTCACGCGACAACTCTGGCTGTTCAAGACAACCAAATTCCATCAATCCTTCAATGTAATAATTCATCGTTGAAGTGGAGGGAATGTCACACCCATCGCATACCTCTCTAATTGTTGGGGCTTGTTTGTGCATGTGTGTGTATTCATGGATGTATCGCAAGACCCGAATAGGTCTGCCGTCATTGCTAAAAAATCTTGCTTGGTGATTACTCGGATTCATTTGTCTCCTTGGTTCTGGAAGATGTGTTCTAATAATAAGTTAAACACCAATGAACGTCAAGAGGTATTGTCAAGGGAGTTCAAAAAGTAATAATTATTGATTTGTCAAGTGTTTTATTAAGACCAATATTTCATTAAGATTGTCGTCAAGGGACATAAAGTAATGTTTTATAATTTGTCAAGGGTGTTTTTAATGTAGATTAATGCCAGATTAAAAAACGTTCAAAAATCGGAATGTGGTTCGATGTATGGGTACGACTAGTAAGGGGTATCCTTGACGTTCCTGTGCGGTTTTAGGGCATGTATATCACTATATTCAAGACTTTTGACAACTTGACCAATTCGAAGTCAAAACCAGTTTCAAGATTGGTCTTAAAGTGGTCGTCTATTGCATATTGGATAAAATGGGTATGAATATAAAACCGAGAGACCAATTTCTCAGTCTCTCGGTTCATTCTATATCGGATTACTTGAGTCTAATTTATACAGAGTGACTTATCCCAATTCTTGACACGCCTTTCAGAACATTATTGTAGGTCGCCTTGGACGCAACATTTGCCAGCAAAACTAATAGAGGCATGATCAAAGCACCGAGCGAGGCGAGGGAGGTTGCCGCGGACTCGACTGAGGCAATGTCAACATTTATATCAAGAGCGCGCAAGACTATCACAACAACGGCTGTTAGGACAATCAATCCAAGTCGCCAATTGTCTGCACTGGCGTCAGGGAACGCCTTTGGCACAAACAGTTTTCCAAGTTGGATGATAAGCGATACAGCCATTCCAACGGCAGACGAGGCAAGCAGGGCAATAATTAGAGCATTAAGCATATCCATTTCAATCTCCTAAGTTAAGTCAAAGCTTTCACGTTAAATTTATTTTACACCAAAATTAGCAACGTTTCAACATCCAATCCTAACAATGTCAGCCAAGGGACTAGTCATAAGCATCGGTTCTTTTATGGGAAGAATCTCACCATTTTCAGAGATCTGAATTGCCTGCAAGCCAATTTTATTTATAGACAGTGGCAATTTATCCAAAGCATACCGAGTCTTTTCCTGCCAAGATGGAAGGATTATCCCGTGCATCGTTTTCCAGTTCTGAGTGTAGGTCGAATACACTGCATCGTGGGTGTGAGCCGTAAGAACAATGTCTGGAGGGACAATTCCTTCAATTTCGCACTTATACCAAATCTTTTTCAATTGCCTTGTCAGAGCCTCTCCACGAGTGGGGTAATCCCCAGCCACTCCACCTTGATGGTAAATCCAAATCTTTACACCATTCAAATGCAATTCCAAGAAACTTGAACAGTATTTTCCGTCTGGATATTGGTATGCGTTCAAGTCCATAGCAACCATGTTTTCAAAGTTACGGGTGTGTGAGTCGGTTCCAAAAACGTAGTACATACTATCTCCCCTACCATAGTCCAACCTTTCCTGCGTATACTCCATTAACTCCCTATGGGTATGCATCATTTCAGCCTCATCTATGGTAACAAGTTGCGGGGTATTATGATGGTTGCCCTCGACGGCATCCCCATCTTGAACAATTACTAACTGACTGTCTTTTCTAAGTTCTCGCGCCCAATCCAAGCATTTTTCAAAATGGTGCCAAATAGCCAACTGCTTTGAGTCCAGTTGGAAGTTTGGTCTATTTATGTAATTCCATCCTCCTATATCTTCAAGTCTTTCATACTTTCCATGTATCTTTCTTTTGTTTGGATGAAGGGCAGTCGTTCCTCCAGTGTGCATGTCTGCGAATGGTAGTAGAGTTATCTTCTTTCTTTTTGGTTCTTCCTTTGCTTGTTGCGTGAAACTTATAAGCAAATTACTCTCCTAAAGTTTATCAATCTCGCCTTTGTCAACGAACAAGGATATATCAGGCAAGGGAATGTTAGCGCTACGAAGTCTATTGATTAACTCATGGATATAGTCTTCATATTGCATACGAATTTTACGCTCTCGGTTTAATCCAACACGCAACTCCTCAATCGTAGCCCTGTCATCTTTTGCATTCTTTTCAAGTCGCTCAACAACGGCTTGAAGATTGTTAAATGCAGATTGTCGCACCGCTGTCAATGCAGTAAGAAGTGTCACCACAATTGCAACGAATGAAACTATTGCCGCCACGTATCCGATAATGTCTGTGTCAGTCGTCATGTTTTTTCTTCCTTTGAGAAATGAAATACTTCCTTGCAAAATAAGACAATACTTCCACGAACAGCAATAGTGTAATAGACCATCTGACTAGAAACTTCCTGACTTCATCTGGAGAGTTTGGGTACAGGGCGACTAATAAATAAGTCGCTCCCACGCAAATTCTCGCAAACGCTTCTTCATGCCGTTTTCTTGCAATAGCTAAAGCAGTGGCGATACTAGCCACCACAACTATGAAATACGGACTAATCAATAAATCAACGAATAGTTGCAAGACATCTTTTCCCATATCACCACTTTTCAGGAACGTAAGGACTATAGTGCATTCCATTTTCGAGCCTTTTTACGTCTGCCTTTGCAATTAAGTTCCATCCGCCAAAACTAGGAAGCAAATACGGAGTTCCGACAGCAGGGATTCCATTTAATTCGCATACTTTTTCAAGGTGTGGAAAACGAGCAACAGTCCACCTACGAACTCCATTTACTGGCGGAAGTATTTCACGGTCTACGCCACCCTGCTCTGTAAGCCATACGACCAAATAAGGCTTTTCGCTGATTATGTAATCAAGCGTCGGAGGCGGTTTCAAATAATCAAACGCCTCAACTGCGATAAATTCACTCCCAATATTTGAAGGCTGAATGTCAAGTTCATGCAGTAGCGCACCTGAAAACGCAAGACTTTTTATTGAGCATGGACTATGACTGTTTAAGTTCACGCCAAGAACATATTCACGCCCCCAAATATCATCTACGTTGTAGGCATGTCCGTCCGTCAGGGCGACATGATTTGCCCACAAGTCGCCATAAGCTTTCATCAATGTTCCTAGAGGGTAAACAGGAAACGAGTGAGGTGTTCCTTCTGGAACATCAATAGGCTTTCCAGTAATTACAGGGTCATTCGCCCACCAGCCAGTAATGTTGCCGTCCTGCGGAATACCACCTACAACATGACGCATTAATTCATAGTGGCGCTGTTGCCACTCTTTTGTGAGAGGGACAAAATCTGGGGGGCGCATCCCCCACATCATCACCGTAGCAGGAACTTCTCGGTTTTGGTACGATGTTAGTTTCTGGCGCGGATAACCTAAACGTTCAGCGTCAGACTTTACCTGCAACCACTTACCAGTTGGGGGAACAACAAGTCCGGTGTCTGACAGCTTTTTCGGAGAGCTATCAAACACAGAACCGTCGCTCATGGTGATTACCTGCTTCATTATCCAACCTTTGTGAAATTTGTCGCTTCCCAAACTGTGCCATCATCGAGAGTGACAACAGCCTTCGCGGGCTTGGCAGAGCCATTTGCAGGCGGAGTTACCACTACATCTGCAAGGTAAGTCACGCCTTTATAAATGCGTGGAATCCAATATCCGTTTGGAGCTTGCTCGAAAGTGACTCCATAATCCGCTGGCTTCAAAAAATTAGTACCAGTGACAGTTCCTTTTGTCTCAAAAGTCATATTCAAAGGAACCGACCCCATATTGGCACTATACATTGAAGCGGCTTCACGGTAACTTGCACCAGTTTTAATAACTTTTAGCATAACATCTTCTGTAGGTATTTCTGGTATTGATTCTATTTTCATTATAAATCCAATTATTTGCGCGACAGGGCGCATCTTGTAAGGATAGCCCGCTACAACTTCTTCGCCATAGGATTTATTCAATAAAGTCGGCACTCCATTATCCATTACCGAGAGAGTAGTGGATCCTCCACCATCAAGCATGACTGCAAACCAACACCCCAAATCTTGCAACACTTTTGCAGTCTCTTTGAACGTCATTCCAACCTGTTCGTTGTAATCCTTGCCATCAACGACAACGACAAAGAATTTGCTTTGGTCTTTATTCCACCCGCATGAAGTTCTAGCTCGATAGTCGTCGGCTTTATTTATTGTGGGAATAATCCCATCTTTTACAAGAACATTCGGAAATGAAAACGCCATGTTCCACAGACTTGCAGGTGGTCTGGTCGTTCCGAGAAGACCTTCTTTTGGAGCGTAAATAGTTTCCTCTACACCAAAAGTCCCATAAGGCTGACCGCTTGAAATTGCATATCCTCTAATGTCATTTCCTGTAAATCCATCACCATTAATCGCAAAATCGCAATCATACTTCGCCATCAACTTCGGAACATAGTTATTTCCTTTTGGATTCGGGCTTACGAATATATCCATCTTTGGCATTTCAAACTCAACGACATGGTAAGTCGTAAGACCTTGATGCTCCATGTAAATTTCGTAGTTTCGGTAAATCGCACCATCAAAGTATTCTCTTTCAGAAAGCAGTACAGGAAGATTTTCAGTATCAGGAATTGTTTCTTTTTCATTGGCAAAGGACTTTAGTTCATCAAGAGTTCCATAATAGGTGTTCACGTCGAGAACCTTACTACATCCGGGAAGCAAAATTCTATCTCCTGTGAACTGCCACATCTTCAAACTGCCCGGAACTTTATTTTCATTAGCGGGTGTAGGCTGTAAAGCAAGCCTCTTGCGCAGCTCGTCCCAAGACATGGACTCGTAACTGCCGAATTGTGCAATGAAAGCCGCCCACCAATAGTCACCTTTATCCCAAGGGGTCATAATTTCAAGATAGCCCTGACCTGTATAACTCATTCGATTAAGTCCAGCGTCATCAACTAATTTATTGAATTTTGCAACCTCAGCACCATAGACAGATGGAGAGTATCCAGCATACTTTACTTCCAAGTCAATAAAAACCGCACCGCACTCAAGCGGTAAGTGAGACATCAACCATTCGTAATTCTCATACCCACCTTTCCATGGATTGTAGACAAAGTAAACCATGCGGACAGGAAAAGCCTCCGCCTGTTTCCAGTAATCAGCAAACCCATCATCCATGTGGTGTCCACCACTCATATCATTCAAACGATAAATACACCCACTCACTCCATTAGCGAGTAAAACTGGAATGTCAAGCTTTCCACCACTTTCCCACATATCAATGAGTAAGAGGGGTTCTGTCATGGCTTCCTCCAAAGCGTGATTAGAATTTTATTTTTCATCTGTCCTTCAAATCTGCCCACATCTGATTACGCATTGCAATCACCATGCGGGAAAGGGCAATCAAAACGACTAGCATTTTATCCATGATGTTTAGCAGGGTGACAAATGCCGCCCGCGCTGTTGCAAATGTCAGCGTTGCTGGTAATGATGTTCTACCTGTTTCGAGTGGCACGCCTATGTTTGTATTTATCCATGCCAGCGTATCCGCCTCTGTCCAAGATGACCATGACGGTATTGCTTTAGCGTTTGCCCTTGCGTTTGTCATTCGCAAAATCGCCTCATTTTCTGCAAGTTGAAACGCTGTATTATTTTCCACGTTATATGCAATCAGGGCGGCTACGTCCGCTCTGTTTGTTATGTCGCCATTTTTGTCCCACACCCTCTCTGTGTTGCATCCGACATAATCAATGTTTGCGCTGGTCAATTGCGAAATTAGCATTTTTACGTTTATCATCTTTGCCTCAAAATAATATCTGCCCAGCCATATACGTAGCCATGGGATCAGCACCGCCAGACCCTCCTTTTACACCTCCAAAGTCTGCGTAAATCGTAGGCCCGCCGACGGTAAGGTAGCACAACAGCAAAGAATAGTAATGACTTCCTTTTGCGAGAGGTAGCCCGAAATTTGTTTGGTCTGCGATGACAGATGAGAAAGCGGGGCCGGGGGCTGAGATGGCTTCTACAGTTGGCGCGGTCAATGTGTCAATTCCAATTCCCATCATAAACCACCCGCTTGCTCCGGCATTGCCACCGGCAATACCCCTTATTTCTATGCTCTGGTCGTCGCATAGAACAAAGTTTATTCTCCCATCACCATTTGCTTCAATCCATGTTGCCGAGGCAGCGCCGTAAACATCAGAAGCGTTGTTGTTGACGTAGCCAGGACATTTCGCAACATTTTTAGCCAGTTTATTATATAAGTTTGATACGCTAATAAAACTCGCAGATATTTCAAGCTGTCCGGCTGTTGCCGTTGTGAGAGTGCTACCAACTAATCTATAAGTAGTATATCCGGTCATTACAATAACGCCGTTTTGAGTTGTGCGGGTTGCCTGTCCTGCGACCAACTTTAGCTTTGCGACCCCAGAGTTGTTTTTACAAAATACATCATAGACCGTTGACGCTGGGAGTTTGAAGGTAATTGTATTGCTTGCACTACCTGTCGAGTTGACTGTCCCTGTCACCTGAGTACCAGAGTCAATCGTGGCAATGACCGAACCCGCCCCGACGTTAGTACCTGTAATCAGCATTCCGACAACAAGTTGACTTGTATCTGTCAGTCCTGAAATTATCTTGTTACCGTTTGTCGTTGCCCCTGTTTGTGCGTCGGTGGATTTTATGGATATATCAGCCCCTAACGCAATGCTAGACCATGACGAAACGCCGTCATAAAAAGACAACTGGTCACCATTGTATTTTGTCAAATATAAAATGGTCTTTGCTAATTGGTCAGTCGTTGACATATACACGCCAGTTTCAAGCGTCAATCTCGCCTCAAGTGGATATTTGTCGCGTAACTGTGCGGCAATGGACGCTGACAATTTTTCAAGCAGTGACACGCGGTCTTGAGTGCTTAATACCTTTGTGATTATATTGTCTTCAATAAATCTAGCGGCAAATTTATCATCCATGCTTATACTTCCTCGCAAACCAGAACAGCCTCTTTTACTTTGTCATCAAACTGTAAAACTTTGATGTATGCAGTACCGCGAAAACCCAATCTTCCGCTAATATAGCCAACCGATTTTAATTCCACACTCCCGCTATTCCCTGCGCGGGTATATAGAAACGTATTGCCTTTATCCATCGTAATCAATGCAATACTTTTTCTTGGGTAGGCGTATTGGTCTGCTCTAACAATTGCCAGCCTGTCAACGTCCGATTGAGATTGTCCCTCTGAGTACAAAACCTGTCTCAATCCATACAATGATATTGACGCGGCGTTGGATGCGGTAGCCGTGACTTTTGACTGGTCAAGACTAACGCCCAAGATTGTCACATCGTTGTAGATGTCGCCTTGTTCAACAAGGATAGGCGAATTGTTTTTGATGTTTAGCCCTTCCTCTAATCTCAATGCGCTTGGTGTGTATAACTCAGGCTTCATATCAGCGTAAATTCTTAGCTTGCCAGCCGTAACAACAGGACGAAAGTCAATTCTTGTTTGCGCCTGCGCTAATGCCCGTTGAAGATAGGTGTAAACATTGGACATATCCACAACAGATGAATATGAAATACCGTCATCATACGCGCCAATCTGCAAGAGCGTTGTCTCTGGTGTGTTTACAATGCCGATGATTTGAGAAAACACCGCGCCCCATGATCCAGATACGGGCTGAGTATATGAGCCGACGCGCTGTTCGAATAACCACATCGCACTTTTAGCGTTTACAGTGATTGTCTTTGATGACCATTGGCGGGGAGTAGTTATCACGCCACACCATGTGTCAAGTTTGTCATGCTCGATGGTCAAATAGTTTCCAAATTGAACATATTGTTCAAGCCCTGACGCCTTGATGGTAAATGACGCATTGCCTATGTCATTTACAACCCACTCACGAAAAGCGGGGGCGTTCGGCTCATAAATCAGCGTACCAGATTTATCATAGATACGAATGCGGGAACTCATAAGGTTCTGTCCTCATACGAAAACGCATAAGTGACTTGTGCCAAGTCCGTGATGGTGATTACATTGGCGCGGCTTGGGAGCAACGGAAACCATTCCAAGCGTATCGGCATATTCTGCAAGGCGTTGATTTGATTTGAGCCGTCATATAGTGTGACGGTCTTGTTTTTTGTGTCAACCGTGATGGATGTTCCGAGCGTCATAGACAAACTTATCGTAATTGAGTAGCCTGTCGCGGCATTTATCAAGGTGGAATTCAGAACGAAGTTGCTTGCTTCGGTTGCCAGATTAATTGTCGGTACTTTTGTAGCATCAATGGCAAGTGTCATGTCCAAAAACATACAGCGGCAACTTTGAGCCGTAGTTTCTGGCGAAACAAAGCGCAAATAATTGTAAGTAGCACCAAGAGCAACGGCGGAATGAGAATCGAGTGCGGTAGCGCTTATAAAGCCAACAGGTGGGGCGGATTCTGTCCACACGTTTGCATACGATACTCCATCTGTACTTTTTTCAAACGTGTAAACAACCCACACAGGAGTAAAAAAATTTTCAGTCCACACTTTTTCTCCCGTAGCAGTAACAGTAGTGAAGCCACACGGATTATATAATCCAAATCCCGTTCTCAAAATTGGGCCCATTGCCGTCCAAGGGCTGGTATCTGGAATACCCCAAGGGGCGGTTATATATGCGTATGGATTCGGACTTAGCTTCTCCCAACTTGCGGTACGTAGTCCACTTCCAACTCCCGTGCTTGGTCCTGTCCCGAATTCCTCATAAATCCATGATGTATTCGTAGAAGTCAATTTTATTATCGGCTTATAAGTATCGTCAACGATATAAGCAGACAGGAGTGGTGAGCCATAATACATCCAAACATCATGCGTTACAAACTTCACAGCATCTGCAATGGCGTGCGCTCCGGCTGTTGTCTGTCGCTCTGCGCGTGTGCATCCTGTCAACGTCAATCCCGCTACATTGACACCAGTGTACACAAAGATTTCAGAACCAATTAGGACATTGCCACTCGTGGGAATAGTTGGCATAAGAGCAACGTTACCAGCCGTGTTTTGTATCGTGATTGTAGACACCGCGCCAGTAGCCGCGATAGTCGCCCCAAGTGTCATATTGGTATTTGCAGGTTGCGTCCAATTTATCCAGACTTTTGTTGTACTGGTATTGATACCATTGAACCAACGCTTGACTTCTACGCCGTCAACGTAAATTCTAAAATCATTCCCATCCGCAGCCATTTTTGAGGTATAGGTTATATCGTTATCCAAATGGCTTGCGGCTGTTGTCCCATTGATACCGCGCACGCATCCTAGAAATTGCGTCCCTGATTTGCTTGTGTAACTGATTTGCTCTGTCCCTACGTATATCGAACCAGCCGAAGGGATTGAGCCTGTCACGGTGTCATAGGTGATGGTAGTAACAGAGGCGTTTATTGCGCCATTGAGCAGGCATTTATTAGCATTGTCAGACACAAGCGCGGCGGTATCTAATCCAGCCCCAGTCAAGTTTATCGGGTAATTAGCCAAGGCGTTCAATGAGTTATTGATTATCTGGATAAACTTTTTATATGCAAATCCAACACCGCCTGAAACCGTTGGGGTAATGGTGATAACTGGCAAGGCGTATTGATTTCCGAGCGGTGTAATAGTCCCTGACCCTGTCACGTTTACAGATATTGTCTGTGTTGACGGTGTAACCTTTTTCCATATTGGGTCATCACATTCAAACGTCATTCCAAATGTAGCAGTATTCTCACTCGTGCCCTCTTCGTTCATTCCAAGGCATACGGCATTGACGTACCATTGCCGCCCAAGTTCGTCCAGTGCGATAAGTTGCTTCTGTCCCTCGCCTAAAATGTCCATTGCAATCACAAGGCTATCACGGATATTATTGACATCGTTCAAAGTAACTTCGATCACTTTGATTGTGCCTGCGTAGCCTTTGGATGAAAACACGGGGAAATTATTTGAGCGCTGGATTGAATTCGTTGACAGTCCGCGGATTGTCCAATCAAAAGGCACATCAAAGCAACTTGCGGTATCTGGCGATTGCTGAAAAATAAAGCCGTTGTAGCTTGCGGGCATTAGTCTCATATCTATAATCCTTGTAAACTCTCAATCATGCCGGAGGCGTTATTGATGCTGAAATTCGCACCATAAATATAATTGTTCGTGCGCTGGCTTGCGTTGGATACATTAGATATAACTGGATCGCCTCCAGTCGTTCCTGCCACGTCGCCAGTTTTTGCCATTACATTCATTTGATATTGCAGAGCGGGCAATGCCATTTCTGACATTTTCTTTAGTTGCTCATTGATGCCTACTAAACCAATTTCCCAAGGCGTAGGTGAACCGGGCGTCAGCCATGATGGAAGTGTCAAGTGGTTTAGTGCGTAAGTCAGATCATTCAGCCTATCTACCACCCATTGAATAACACTCTTTATCCCGTTGAATGCATTGTATAAAGTCCCTGAAATAAACGAAGCAAACGGAGAGAGCTTATCCCATACGTATTGAATCGCGGGAGACAAAACATTGCGCCACAAATCAGCAATGGCGGAAGTTGCAGAGCGCAATGCGCCATTGAATAAGTTCGATATGGTATTGAATACAGGAATAACATAGTTATAAATCGCATTCGCTACGCCTGAGATTGCAGGGTATAAAACATTCTGCCATAAACCTGCCAATACCCTTGACGCTACGCCTAAAACCGCATCCATCAAATTAGCAAGCGCATTGAATACGGGCATGATGTAATTATTGATCACAGAAGCCACGGCGTTCATGGCTGGGATTAGGACATTGTTCCAAATCGAAGCCAATAGATTTATTGCAGGAACAACCACGTTATTGTATACAGCCGCAACAGCATTGGCAGATGTAACCATCGCGCCTTTTAGAAAATCGGCGACGGCTTGTATGGCGGGGAGCAATGTATTTTCAAACCAGTCTGAAACGCTTTTAATCGCAGGAATAAGCGTGCCTGTAAAAAACTTGCTTGTTGCGTCAACCGCTTTGGGAACATTTGTACCAAGCCATAAAACAAGTTGCACCAAGACGGGGAGTACATTGTCTGCAATCCAATTGAACGCCACCTTCATCGCGGGCAGTAAGGTATTAGTCCAGAATGTGGACAATGCCTTGATTGCCTTGGGCAGATTTTCAGCCATCCATTTTTGAAGTTGGTCAAATACTGGCTTAACTTGTTCCCATGCTTTTTTTACCTTGCCTTGAATACCGCCCCAATCTTCTGTCCATGCCTTATATAGCAATCCGACAGCAAGTCCAATCGCGCCGAGAATGGCAATAATAGGCAACATTGGAGCAATGGCAGTCGCACCTGCAATGGCGCTGGAGATTCCAAATGCAATCAGTGCGGCACCAATGGCGGCAAGCGCACCAACCACAACAGGTTTGTTGTTCACAAACCAGTCACCTACTGACTGAATTGTGTCCATAATGTCGGGAAGTTTCGCAAGTACTTGGCTTGCCATATCTCCAAGTTGTTTGCCAAGTTCTTGAAGATAAGCGGCAACCTGTGGATCTTGTGCAAAAGCAGTGAGTTTGTCAAATACTCCAGCTAAAGCTGTGAGCATTCCACCACCAAGTTGTTCTTGCAAGTCGGCAAATGAATTCTTCATGATTTCCAACTTGCCTTTTGTGGTTCCACCCATTGTCTCGGCAAGTCCACCAAATTCCGTTTCAAGTTCTTTGAGAATAACACCTTGCGCTCCAGCAACATCTCCAGCTTCGACCATTTGTTTTATCATGTCTTTCTGGTCTTGAGTAAAAGAAACACCTACGCGGGATAATGCTCCTACGCCAGCAACAGGATCATTGAGAGCCTTTCCCAACTGGATTGAAGCCGATTTCATACTCCCAAACTTTTGAGCCAAGTTCAACATGGAAGTCGCGGCTCGTGGCATTACATCCGCGCCGATTTTTGTGAAGGTTAGCAACATTGACTCGCCACTGATAATTTCATCATCAGTAAAACGGGTAGTCTTCTGCATGGCAGTCGCAAAGTCGGTGACAGCTTTTTCGGTTACACCAGCCACTCCACCCGTTGAAGTCAAGACAGCATTTAGTTCCGCCAGCCCATCCTCTGCATCCATTGCCTCGAAAATGGCAACAGTTATTTCAGCAAGCGCAGCAACGGCAACCGCAGACAAGGCAATAAACGCAACCTGACCAACATCTGCCATCCCCTGCATGGCTGACGACATGGCAGATCCACTGGATTCTGTTTGTCCAGTGGCTTTGTCTATGTCCGACATGTATTCGGATATTGCATCTTTGAACTCTTTTGAGTCAAAAATTGCCTTTAACCCGATTTGTTCTTCATCTGCCATTACTTGTTCCTATGATGTTTACTCGCTTCTTTTTGAGCAATAAAATCTTCTACGGAGCGCATTTCATTTTTGGCTTGCATAAACGCGGACATATAACTTAAATCTTGGGAAGGTTCACATAAATTAAACTCGGAAGGCAATTTGTTCCAAAAGTGAATTACTTCAAGCGTGTTATACGTCAGACTTGCCTTCCATTTACTTTTTGGCTTTTCTAACTCTGCTATTGGCTTGCCTTGATACTCCAAGACGAAAGGATGCGCGGAGCTTGGTTACCGCCTCCTCGTCAATAATCTTGCTAACCGAGAATATATCAGCCATCAACTCGCCAATATCATCAGGCGAGCCAAGACATTCATTGTAGACATAGAACAGCTTGCGCTCTACGGCACTGTCGGGGATTTTGATGCCAAAATAATCATTGGCTTTTTGCCACTCGCTTTCCTTATCAGGGATTTCAATTTCAACACTCTCCCAAATAAGCAAATCAAGGAATTTCTTCATATATTCGGAGTCCGCCTTAGCCTTTTCTGCAACGTAGGCATTCCACTCATCCATCCGATCTTGGTTTTTGGCGATAGCCTCATCCATCGGATAATTCAGAGACTCCCCACCTACGACCTTCATGGTGTAGGTGGGGACAGGAAGTTCAACCTTTGACATACGAAGGCTGTCAATTTTGAACTGTGAAACAGGCTTCAAAACTAGGTCAACGCCTTTAGAGGTTTTCATTGAGATCAGTCCCATGTAGCTTTCAAAATTACAGCCGTTCCGCCGTTCGCGTCACCGCAGGCGTACACGGTATTCTCATCAGCAACAGCCAGCGAGTTCAAGCCTGAATTAGCAGGGGTAACCATTGCGCGCCATGTATAGCCGCCATTGATGGTTACGAGTATCTCGCCCAGCGGTGCGGCAGAATTGCGGAGCAGGTAGCCAACTAAATCATTGGCAAATACCAAGTCAGCAACCTTGCCAACGCCTGAATTGGGGAATGTGCGTTCTGTCCAAGTGGCACCGACATCATTGGAGTAAAACAGTTTACCTGTTTCAGTTCCTACCCACCAGAAATCACCTGCCTTGTAAATGGCATTGATATGACAACCAACACCACCACCCGTAACAGCGGCGGTTAATGACCAAGTGAGTCCGCCGTCCGATGTCTTCATTATGATGTCGTCATTGAAGCCAGCCATGCCATTGCTCTCGTCGGCAAAATAGATCGACTTACCATCTTTGATGGATAACGTTCCTTGCGTCTGCTTGACCCAAGTTGCTCCACCATCACTCGAAAAATAGATGTAGCCTTTTGCAGAAGCCAGCCAGATATGACCTTGGTCAAGGGCAAATAAGGAATTATGTCCGCCCGCGCCATGACCATTGATGCCGGTAAAGACCACCTCTGCCCAAGTTGCACCATTATCATCTGAATATGACACGCGACCTGTATTGGTCGCTACCGCAATTTGACCAACGAGCAAGCGGGTAATGGTTGACGAAATCGGGAAGGCACAACAGGTAATGACGTTCTCGCCTTTGACAAACGGCTCGCCTGCCAAGATTGTCCAAGTTGCTCCACCATCAAGCGTGCGAAGCACATCCTCATCATAAGTGGATGAGTCAGTTACTGCCAGCGCAGTTAGTCCGGGGGCAGGGCAATCCACGAGACAATTGACGGGGACGTAGGTATACATGTCGTTGATGTCTTTTGTCTCGCTTGTGGTTTGGCGGCGCAAAGTCAGGTCGCCTGTGCGGATCAGTGGCGGCCACGCCTCAATGTCACGGCTTTGAGTTGAACCAACTTCGTCGGAGTGATGCGCCAGACCTTTGTTGACAATGCTCGTCACACGGGCGTTGTTCAAAATCAAGGCACGTTTATAGTTATTGAAGATGTCCGGCTCACCGCATTCACGATGAAGATGGAATAGCGTGAACTCACAGGACAACTTTTCCAGCCAATCGCGGACGCTAAATGTCAGGTTCTCGATTGATGTTGTGACGGCATCGGGAGGGGAAGTCAAAGAGCCTACAGTCTTCCAGCCGCCTTTCTTGTTCATACAGCGTTGTAGTTCAACGCTCCCCATACTTTCAGTGATGTCTCCAAGGTCATGGCAACCCAGAAAGTATACAGGGGTGTTCGGTCCAGCGGGCTGAACCCATAACGCGCCTTCGCGTGTGCTTAATGCTTTATCTACCATTGTGTACTCCTTTTAGCTCGTTGCGAGCCACTTGTAAAACTTGTGAAATCTGGTCGCCATAAGTGGCGTTCAGCGCCGACCAAAGACCTTGCGGATTTTTCATTGCATCCTCAACAGTCCAAAGCCCAACTTGGTGCATTTCTTCTGCAAACTTGAAGCTATCAAAACTAAGGGAGATTTCTTCCCAAGGATAGCCATACGGGATGCCACTATCTAAAACACTGTCAAGAACTTGCCCATCCCCAAGTTCTGAGCGAGGAATAATCTTTCTTTCAGATAGGTCGTCTTTTTTGTATTCGACGAGAACTGTTGTCTCTGTCTTTTGAATAACCTTTACAGCAGTACGAGAGAAGTCTTTTTTCATATCTTGTGACCTGATTTGCTTACTGCCTCAGCCATTGCCTTGTTGAATAGGATGGGTGCTTTTTTGAGCCAAATCTTTTCAATCTTATCGACTGCTTTTCGTCCTTCATAGCCGTGAACCCACTTCCTAAAGAATTCTTCGCCAGTATTCTTGTCAACCCAATGTAAAACGCTGGAGTGGGTTGGGCGAATAATTCTTTGCGGTCCACCATTGCCTTGATCATAGTATTTGAATATCTTATCAGAGGTCATTACAGAAACTTCAATTCCTTGTGATGTCTCAACAACCTTTTCCTCAAATGCAATGGTGTCATGCCATTTTTCAGTGACAGCATTGAAGTCCTTATGAACTTCACCTGCCATTTCTTTGGATGCGTCCATAAAGGCTTTTTCAAAAACCTTTGAATCCAGCTTTTTCGGTGCGATTACTTTGAAAGTGATTGTCATTAGATAAAACTCATGCGGAGGTGCTTGTTGGTGTGGGCAAAATTCCAAGCGCGCCACGCACCATTGTTCAATCCAAACATACAATTAGCTCTATCAGCCGTTATTACAGAAGGTACCTCTCGGTCATTCTTCCATAACATCAACAGCGGGTCACACCCTGAACATGGTTCAATCGGCATGAGCGCATGGGCAAGGTGTAGTATCGCATCTTCTGACAGGTTATCGAGAGGAATTCCGGCGCAGTAATTTATTCGAACTTCTGACGCGCCATGCCAAATACATTGGTCGTCACTGCCCGGTAAAAGTGTTACGACACCACTGTCATTAGAGCGGATATATCCACAAGCTGAAAGCGTATCTTCACCACACTCCGGTTCGCAGTTGCTCCCAAGAGGGAAAACGAATTCTCCAACGTCGGTTCCGTCAGTGTAAATACGTTTGATGTCCACTGCTTGAGCATATATCCCACTCAACGCAGTCGTGTCTGAGTACGACAGTCCAGTATCAGGATTGTCCTGAGAAGCAGGCGTAACCAATCTTGCACGCGGGAATGACGCTGTCACAAATCCACCAGCAAGCGTCAGTGTGTCTGGATACGCCTCTACATCTGTGCCTGCTTGGTAGAAGTGAATCTCGCCCACATCCGTAACCACAGTAGCGGTGGCGGCAATTACAGCGGGGTCGTTTGTATGGTCAAGCGCGATATTCGACGCGATGCTAGTTTCTGCGAAAGTTCCCAAAGATTGGATCTTTGACCAGCGAGTAAAAAATCTCGGGGTGTTGTGGTGCATCTCGTCTACGTACCATTTCTGACCTATGGGGTACATAAGTACGCGCTCAATCATAGCCTGAGCTTCACCAAGATAGCGAGCCATCATGTCACGTTCCAACTTTGTCCAAATCTTCCTACAGGCACGCTCGCGATTGCTAGGAGCATTGATGCCAAAAAAAGCGTTTTCCGAATACCGAATCAATTGAGCATAGCGCGCCAAAGTCAAGGCGCTTACGTCTTTTGATGCAATAAAAACACTCGGAATGACAGTCATAGATTATCCTTTTATATGCGTTTGAAGTCTCGTAAATGGAGCCGACTTCATCAGGGCGATTTCAATTCTTTCTCTTAACTGTACAGGACAGTAGAGCATTGCTTCTTTCAACAATGAAAGAATTTCAACTCTTTCATTGTTTCTATCTACCAAATTCTTGCAGTTATGGCATAAGCCAGTTACATTGTAGTCACATATATGACCACATAGATAGCAGCGCATTACTCACTTCTTCCTAACCTTTTAGCCAATATTGACTGAACTCCTGCTACCGCAAACGTAAGCAAAATGAAATCGGTGGCGGGGGTTGTAATGTAGAACGTAGGCACTAACAAAATCGACATCCATACACCAGTGCAATAAACGCACTGCAATCCATTGGCAATTGTTCTACGAAGCCCCTTACTGTTAAGCGGGGCTTTATTGAACCATCCACGCAAATTGGCAAAGATGTCAAAAATACCATCGTCAATTACGAGCATTTCAGCCAACCTAAAGGCGGCTAGTCCGCAGAACAAAAGGCGAATGAGAATATCCATCATGCCACTACCTGCTTGAAAATCGGAGAGCCATGGTCAACCATTTCAAGGAATCCCGGATTACTGCGCTGTCCGGTCATGGAATCTCGCACATCAATATAAATCTTGCGATTCATTCCACTGACGACATAGCGAGCGCCAGTGACAACACCGTACCAAGGGGTCTTGCCTACATTGCTTCCTAGATATTCAACTAAGAGCATTCCGTCAGCACCCGGCGTTAATGTCGAGAACTGCGGAGGGTTATAAGCCTGAATTGGAGTTGCTTTGTTTCCACAACACATGGGCGGGTAAACTCCTTTATAAATCTCTGAGTGATAAGACTGTATCAATTGTTTCACACGTTCCCATTCGGGAGTGTGCTTGTTGCTTCCTACGATGCCTTGATGTTGGCGATACCAGTAAATCGTGTCCTGAATGGCAGTGCCGCAAACACCTTTCTCTCCAGCAGTGAGCCAGTAATCCCAATCTTCCAAAAACGGGAGATCTTCGCGGTATCCACCAATCACTTCCCAATCAGCCTTGCGCTGTAGCGCGCCATTGGGAAAGTAAACCATTTTCATTACTTCGTTGAAGTCGTAAGGCTTTGCGACGTAATGATGTTGGTCATCAATGCCTCGGGTGCCACTGAAAAGCATTGTCGCGCCATACAAGAAGCCTTTCTCTGGTCGTTTCCGGTAGCAGACTTCAATAGCATTTGGGGGCAACCAGTCATTTGCATCAAGCGGGAAAAAGAACTCAGTATCACTGTATCTTATTCCTTCGTTCCTAGCCGCGCTCAATCCTTTTGCTGAATGAATAATCGAAATGCTTCCGTCAATGTTCGGGAGTTGGTTCGATCCATTCTCCACGATAATACACTTGCAAAACTCGGTCTGATCAATAACGCTGGTAACTGCCTCATCAAGCCATGAAATGTCGTTGTCATCTCGCAGATAAACAGGAACTATTATTGCGACATGTTCCTGCTTTACAGCCATTCTGGAATTTGCATCATGTATTCTTCCAAGTAACGAGGCGAAAGCACGACTCCCGACTTCAAATGCAGGATGCTTTTCGGTTGCAACTTGCTTATCCTGTTCAACCAAGGGAATGTCCGCCTGAGATTGTTCGGGCTTTTTAGTTGGCACTCCCAATTTTGGACTGTTTGATTTTCGAGCGACCATAACGTATCCTTTATTCCTTCATTTTGCTCATCAATAATAATTGTCAGGACTGCGTCCCTGTCTCGTATCGGTTGGATGAAGTTTTGCGCTTCATTCCACCAGTTCGGAAATCCTTGATTGCTTACATTGCTTCCGTGTATTCGATAATCCATCAAGTGCTTGACAGAAGCCTTGCGGGCTTTTCCTCCAAGCTGGAATATCTTTAGCCACAGGTGCGCATCTTCCGCAGGCGAAAATCTCTTGTCGTATCCGCCAGCACGTTCCCAAAAAGACTTTCGAAACATACAGCAGGACGGTATCTGGTTTCTTCCTTCAAATTGTAGTTCAGGTCTTGCGTCTGCATTGAATAAGAACTTTCGCATCGTATCTCCGTTTCTATCCACAAGCTGGATGTGGGAGTACGTAATTGCATCTTCATTTGTCCTGAATGCTTGCAAGTGCTTTTCAACAAAGTTAGGAAGCATCACGTCGTCTGCATCAAGGCAAACTACGAACTTGCCAGTTGACTGCGCAATTGCCTTGTTTCTACTCTCCGCCACGCCAAGATTGACTTCATTCCTAATAAACTTGACAGGATAGCCTCTTATTATCTCAGGGCTGTTGTCGCTACTTTTGTCGTCAATGACTATTACTTCACAGGGTACTGTTTGAGCCAATGCGCTTTCAATCGCCTGCCCAACGAACTCTCCATAATTATGGCTGGGTATGACGATTGAAACAGATTTATTCGCTTCCAAGTTTTCAAGGTTGCGATAAATACCAAGAAGCTCGTCTATTACGGGCTGCCAATCGAATAGCTGTGCGTAGTCTCTTGCTTTATCACTGTATTTCTTCCAGTTAGACTTCACCTTATGAAGCGCGTCAAGTAGGGCAATCTGGTCACCATAAGGAACAAGTTCGCAACCATCACCATTTATAAGCCACTCGGAGTTGAATCCGATGTCATACCCTACAACTGGAAGCCCTATAACCATCGCCTCCATTGTCGCCATGCTGTTATTCTCTTTCGTCGTTCCAAGATATATAGAGCATGACTGCAATGTTTCAATGAACTCGGGGCGGGATAGTCTTCCAGTGCTACGAATTCCACTTATGTTTGCGATGGATAACAAAGGCAGGTCCGAATTTCTTTTC
>Ga0315274_10004277_pt1 | contig 21030 bp, 18 predicted proteins | sample YL17G02_20_MG_FD_203700 | JGI IMG/M metagenome (GOLD analysis project Ga0315274, IMG submission 203700) | Sediment microbial communities from Yellowstone Lake, YNP, Wyoming, USA - YL17G02_20 | ecosystem: Environmental > Aquatic > Freshwater > Lake > Sediment | place: USA: Wyoming | collected...
CGCGACCTCCTCTGTCCAGAGATCATCGAATAACCTACTTAAAGCATATCGGAACATACACAGCAAATCCACCGGCCCTTCGCCGCGAATTGACCGCCTGCCTGGAGTCTGAATATCATATAACGCGATCTTGAGGCCGTGCTGCGAAAGACATCCAATGCGCATTATGCTGATGACGGACATGGAAGGGGTTGCGGGAATCAAGAACGCGGAGGATTGGCTTATGCCCGGCGCCCGGTGCTACGAGGCCGGGTGCCGACTACTCACCCTGGAAGTAAACGCCGCCGTCGATGGATTCTATGCTGGTGGCGTCGAGTACGTCCAGGTGTGCGACGGCCACGGCGCCGGCGCGATCGACATCGAGTTGCTCGACTCTCGTGTCGATTATGCCCGCGGCTGGCCTGAAGGCTGGCCATTTGGACTCGATTCCACCTACACCGGCCTCGCTTTCGTCGGACAACACGCAAAGGCATCGAGCGAGCTGGCCCATCTCCCGCACACTCAATCCTTCAAGTACATCGATCTGAAAGTGAACGGCGTGTCGATCGGCGAGTTCGGCCAGTTGACGTATTGTGCGGCGGAACTCGGAGTGCCCGCATTCTACGCCGCAGGCGACTTCGCGCTCACGTGCGAGGCGCAGGCGCTTGTGCCAGGCATAGACGTGTGCGCCGTGAAGCGCGGCGTCATGAGGGGCACGGGCGAGGAATGCACGACCGAACAGTATGCACGCCGCAATACGGGCGCCGTTCATGTCCCGCCGCAGCGGGCCTGCGAATTGATCCGCAGGACCGCCGAAGCCGCCGCCCGCAGACTCAAGAAACGCCCGCCCAATGTTATTTCCCTGCATGCGCCGTTCGATAGCGTGACCTTTCTCCGTCCTGATCGCGAAGGCGAACCCAAGACCATTTCCCGCGCCTTCCACCCGTGCTCGGTCATCGAACTCATGCACATCCCTCTCGACCCAAGACCAATTGCATGACGTGAGTAGCCTCTGCATTGTTTGAGGAAGGGGATAAGCTTCAGAGAAACTGGCACTCGCTCGCGTTCATGAGGTCGAAGAGGCTGTAGCCGAATTCACGGAGTAACAGGTCCAATCGCACGATCGGGAATCCGAGAACGTTCTGATAACAACCGTTGTAACGCTCGATGAGCAGGCTCCCGGGCCCGTCGACGGTGTACGCGCCGGCGCGATCAATCGGATGTACGGTGGCAACGAACTGATCTATTTCATGCGCCGACAGCGGGCGAAACGTTACGTCCGTGGCCTCATATCCTTCCGCCGTCTTGCCGCTTGATTTGTCGAGAAGAGCGAGGCCCGTCAGGACCCGATGGGTCCTGCCGCTCAGCGCGGCCAGCATTGCACGCGCCTCGTCTTTGTCTGCCGGCTTTCCGAGAATGCGCTCTCCCAAGAAGACCAACGTGTCCGCGGCAATCACGAGGGCCGGCCCGTCAATGCGCGCGGCAACGTCATTGCGCTTAGCACGGGCATTCGTGATGACCATCGCGGCGGGATCGCCTTCAAAGCGCTCCTCAACATCGCTGACCATGACCTCGAAATTGATTCCAAGCGCACGGAGCAAGGCCTGGCGGCGGCGCGAGGCGGAGGCGAGGACAATGCGAGTCAATGTCCGGCCCCCGCACCTTGCTTAGGCTCGGACAGTGGCTCGACCACGACAGTGTGTTCTTCCGGCACCGTCTTCCCGCCTGGGCCGACGGTTTCCGCGCCCTGATCATTCTCGATAATCTTGGTCGCTTCCGGAAGTCTGATCTGCGTCTTACTCGGATCGAGCTTCCCGTTGATCGCGAAGTCCGTGATCGTGATCTCGACCTCCGAGTCGTCATCGTTCAAGATATGGATGCGATACGGGAGATAGTCGGCATCGCGCAAGTACAGTTTCACTTCGCGAAAAGTGCCCTCCTGCGCGTTTTTGGGCCGCAACGAAATGCCGCGCGACCTGACCGGCTTTTCGTTTACTTCGAGGAGGCTTACATCGTACGCGTCACGAAGCGCCTTCGTATCGTCGTCAAATCCGAGGAAAAAGATCGCCGTCTTGGTATTCTTTTCCAGATCGTACACTTGGAGTTGCTTTATATCCGGCTCATACTCATAGACCCGATGCCCGTGCATGAGGTACGTCGTCCCGGCATCGGGCTTGTCATATCGAAAAACGATATGCTGCGGTTTCACGTACACGATCGAGCCGCTTGAATCAACCACTTCCTCCGGCGAAATGTTCTTCTGCGTGAATCGAGCCTCGAGCGAATGCACCGCGTCGCGCTTCTTCGCAAAATCCGCGAAGAAGGCGTCCAGTGATGCATCCGGAACGGGGGCGGCCACAGGAACATCGCCGGCGCTGATGGCCGCAAGCGCAGCGAGCGCGAAAGCCCACGTCATGGAGTCAACTCCTGTCTTGAATCGCTGGGATCATCCGCGACCGGCTCGAACGACTCGCTGCTGCTCTTGCACTGAGGGGGATGGCTCTCCGGCGCCTCCGGATGAATGCCGAAAAACACCGTGTCGGCCGGGCTCAAACCGATCTCTTCTTCCGCCGTCGCCAGGCTCTCGAGCAACGTGCGATGCGTCGCGAGAAGTCCGGTCATTTCCTTTCGCAGCCGGTCGCGCCCCTGCTGCAACTGGTTGATTTCCTGGGCAAGGGCCGTGGGAAGCTTCATGGCTTGGGCAAGCATACGCTCTTTCTCGACGCGCGCCGATTGGATGATCGTCTCTGCTTCCCGCCGCGCCGATTCGACGACGTTCTCGCCGAATTTCTGCGAGGTCACGAGGGCGCTGCGAAGCGTTTCCTGCATCTGATGGTAATCTTCACACTTTCCCTTATATTCCTCGACCTGCTCTTTGAGTTCCCGGTTTTGACGTATCAACGTCTCGAACACGTCGGCCACCCGTTCCAGAAACCCATCCACCTCCTGGCTCTGGCAGCCGCCGAACAATGCGCGATGAAATCGCTTTCCGATTATGTCGGCGGGCGTAAAGGGGACGTCTCCGCCAAGGACTTCCGATACGACTCTGTCAGGTCTCATCTTTCATGCTCCATGTGAGGGTAGGGTCGAGCTTCCGCTCGACCGGGGCTCTGGGGAACCACTACAGCACCGGCAATATGGCCCGGATAACTCATTTCCCAAGTTTTTTTGATCGCGCCACCGCGGCGGAAACCCCCTCCGCGAGAATGCGGTCAAGTCCGCCAGCCCGGAACGCCTCAAGCGCGGCGGCCGTCGTGCCGCCCTTCGACGTAACGCGTTCACGCAGGACCGATGCCGGCTCTCCGGATTCCTTGAGCAGCCGGCCCGCGCCGAGCAGCGTCTGTGCCGCGAGGTTCGCCGCCTGTGCCGCGCTGAGCCCGTGTGTTTTGGCGGCCTGCGTAAGACACTCCACCATGTAGAAGAAATATGCCGGTCCGCTGCCGCTCAACGCCGTCACCGCGTCCATGAGCGCCTCCGGCACCATCTCAACAATGCCTATCGCCTCAAATATGGTCTTAGCGGCGGCTGAATCGGCCCCCGTACAATTCACGCTCAACGCAATGCCCGCGGCGCCTGCGTTCACCATCGCAGGCGTATTCGGCATAACGCGGACGACCCGGGCTTCCTTTCCGAGACGCGCCTGAATATACGAGATCGAGATGCCTGCCGCGATGGATATCACGAGCGTTTTCGCGTCAAACACCGGTTTCAGCGATCTCAATGCCTCCGCCATGCTCTGCGGTTTCACGGCAAGGATCAACGTGTCCGCCTTCCGCGCCAACTCCTCGGGCGACGACACAACAGCGGCCCCCGTCGTCTCGGCCTCAGCGCGCTTGGCCGGATCAATATCGTATGCGAACACGCGATCGGCCGAGATCGCTCCGGCGCCCAAGGCGCCGCGCAGGATGGCCCCGCCCATATTGCCGAACCCCATAAAGCCAAGCGTTCCCGTCAAGGCGGCCGTTCCGGCGGCCTGCATGGTGTTCCCTCCCTCTTGTGCACTAAGCATGTAGGTCATCGCGATTTCATCACAATCCGGGAACAGCGAACAACGCACACAGTCGTTGAACACCTTATGCGGCAGGTCCTGCTTCTCGACGACCGAAAAGCCGTACGCGCTGAAGAAATCCGCGTTGCGTGTGAGACAATACACCCGGGGAATGTTCAGGCTCCGGGCTTCTTCCATGCAGGCCATCAGGAGCGCCTTGCCGATGCCCGTCCCTCGCAGATCGGGCCGGACCACCAAAGACCGGATCTCCGCGAGGTCCACCATGTCAATATGGAGAGCGCAACATCCACCCACGCCCCGTTCGTCGGCGTATGTATAGAAGTCGCGCACGTTCTCATAGAGTTCCATAAGAGGCCGGCGCAGCACGGCCCCCTCTTCCGCGGCGCTGTCAAGCAGCCGCTTGATCTCGGCGATCTCCGTCAGTCTCGGTTTCCGAATGGTCTTCACTACGTTTCCTTGTGTGGCCGTTCCGCAATGCGGGAACGCACCTCTTTACAGTGCCCCTTTCAAGGGACCTTTCCATGGTCCCCTTTGAAGAGGAATTCAGGGGGATGAACGAACCCGGTTATCCGACAACGTCGATATTGTACATCCCCCTGGATCCCCCTTCAAAGGGGGACCAACGCCGGCTAAACGGGGCTGCCAGAGTGATAGTGAAGGCTTGGCGGTCTTGGCATCCCGTGCGCTAGCCACGGGCCCGGGCGAGGCCGTCAATCCAGCGTAGGAAGTCGACGAGACCCTCGCCGGTCCTGGCGGAGGTCGTGAATACAGCGATGTTGGGCTGCTGTGCCGAGGCATCGCGTTTCATCCGTTCCACGTCGCATTCGAGATGCGGCAGCAGATCGACCTTTGTCACCACAAGCCCCGTGGAAACGCGCATCGCCTTTGGGTACTTCGCCGGTTTGTCGTCGCCTTCGGTAACGGAGACGACCGCTACCTTTATGTCCTCGCCGATTTCAAAGCCGGCGGGACAGACGAGGTTTCCCACGTTCTCGATGAACAACAGGTTGATCCCTTCCAGAGGAAACCGCGCAAGGGCGTTGCGGATCATGCCTGCGTCCAAGTGGCATGCGGCCACGGTATTGATCTGGTAGGCGCGCAGGCCGGCGCGCTCGATGCGCTGCTTATCCTCGTCGGTCTGAAGATCGCCCTCGATAACGGCCGCGCGTCCTCGGACGCTAGGGGCAAGCGCCTCAAGCAGGCTCGTTTTTCCGGAGCCCGGCGAGCCGATCAGATTGACCACGAAAATGCCGCGTTCGCGAAAGAGCCCGTGGAGTTCTTCCGCGATCTCCCAGCCCTTGGCCTTGACTTTCTCTTCAAGCTTCACTATCTGGCTCATTGAATTCTATCTCCTCGATGATGAGGTCCGTGCCGGCTACGAGCGTTCCGATCTCTCCGCACCGGGGACAATGCGGTTCGAGCGCCGACGCGACGGGCGTGCGACCGCATTGCGCGCATTCCAACTCGAGCGGCACTTCGGCGATCTCTATCTCGGCGTTTTCCATCACTGTGCCGGCCGCAATGGCCTCGAGGCAAAACGTCAGACTGGCGTTCTCAATGCAAAGCAGTTCTCCAGCCGACAGCCGCACGCGCGTCACCTTGGACCTCGGAAAGTTCCGCGCCTCCTGCTGGACGCGATCAAGAATCTGTGTAGCGAACGAAAGCTCGTGCATGCTGCGGAAGAGTGTACGCGATGAGCGCTAAAGGAGCAAGCGCCCCCCCAAAAAACGTACGGCACGGCGCATGGCCGTGCCGTACACGTCTGAAATATTCGTCTTATCAGAACTTCAATATAGCCCACGCAAACACGTAATCTGCATCGTGGTCGTCGAGGCCGCCGTTCATCATGGTGCCGTAGAAATTGACGAAGGCGCCATCGCGCAAGCCTTGGCCGGTAAACAGGTGGCCGTAATACAGCAAGAGCGTCAGATCTTTGCTGTAGGCATAACGTATGATGGTGTCGATCGAGAAGCCCAGGTTGTTGTCCGATCCCTTTGTCAGGAAGCTGAGGAAGGGGGCAATGGGCCTCCGACCCGCGGGGAACGCGTCCGTGCGCGGAACTTCCCTGTAAATGGGCCAATCGAAGGTCTTGTCCGCGAAGGTATTATATGCGCGCACCGTGACCGCCAGCTTATCCGTCGGGGCCATGCTGACGCCGCCGCCGACCTGCCAGTAATTCGTCATATCCGCGTTGTCGTTGATGACGGGGCAGTAGTTGATATCGGAGAACAGCCGGTTGAACGACACGCTCGCCCTCGGTTCAGCCTTGAGTGGATGGAGCCAGTCCTGGAAGCTGAGGTCGCGGTTGTCCTGGCCTTGGAACCAGTTGCCCGCGATGTAGGGCCGGATCTTCCACTTGGTAGCGGTGGTATAGCCGAGGGAGCCTTCCATGCCCCAGTTGTCATACTTCGCGTCATCATCGCCGTACGTGCTGTACCACCAAGGCTTCTGGAAAAGGACCCCGAGCGTCCCGGCGTCGCCGAACTGATACGCGACTTGGAGGTTGTAGTCCCATGCCTTGTGCTTGCCCTGGAACTGGAACCCGACCGTGTGGAACGCCGTGACGGGGTAATTGTCCTTCCCGAGGAGGTCCTCGAGGTGCTCGCTGAAGGAGTCGAACGCAGTGTCCTGGACCTTGTGCGCGTCACGCAAAAACATCCAGTACAGAGACAGGTTGGCGGCATCCGAGAAGGCGTAGGTGCCGTAAACGCCGTAGAAATCGGTGTCGCCGTCCTCTTCAAGCGGGCTGATATCCGCGAGCTTCATCCACCATGCGTCAACGGTCAGCTTGTCAACGCCGGTATACGTCGCGCGAATCCCATCGAACGAGTACCGGTTCGTCGGCGAGGTTTTACCCGCAATGAGGAAGCAACTGAGGTCTTTTCCGAACTACATGACTTGGCGGCCGATCCGCAGCCGCAACGGCTGATCGAACACCTTGTTGACCTCGATATACGATTGTAGGATCTCGACGTCGTCCGCGGTCACGGCGCGTGTGTCAATGCCCGTGAGATAGTTAGAGCGGAAGTCCTCGCCCCAGTTGTCAAAGCTGTAGAACTCGACCATCGCATTGACGTTATTCGTGAAATCAGCCTTGAAACTCAGCGAGGTGGCCATTTCCGCCCACGCCCAGTCCGGTTGCTTGTCGTTGTACCGAAACATGGACCACACATCAGAAGCGTTGCCACCAAGGTTGGCCTGTCCCGTTACGCGACCGGGCATCCAGGAACCAGGGATCCGCAGGTGCGGCTGCGGTTTGGCCGCCGTGATGCCGCTTTCCCAGGCATCGTGGTACCACCGCATACGAATCTCGAGTTGCATTCCAACTTGGACATTCTGCAGGTCCGCGTAGGCCGCACCCGCCAACACCACGGCCAGCAATGCACACGTATAGATTGTTCGCATGTTTGTCCCTCCGCTCCGCTTATGCATTAGACCAAGCATGACAGCCCCTTCCGCGCTGCCACAATTCGTCTTTGTGCTACTCCCCAATTCCCCGGAAGGACCTCCTTCCACAGAGCCTTCCGCTTGAGGCAATTCGCATAATAATGTCGCTGTCGCTGTATGTCAAGTTTTTTCTCTCCGTACCCCCAACTGTGGAAGAGTTATGGGGCTCTAGCGATCTGCTGTACCTCGCGAGTCCAGTCGAGATGGCCTTTTCTCGCAGCGATGGTCAACGACGCGTTTGGCCTTTCCCGCGGACCTCTCGAGGGTCTGCGGGGCCACGAGCTCGACGGTGGCGCGAATTCCCGTTATGGATTGGATTCTCCGGTCAATGGCATCGTGCAGGGCCTGCATTTCGCTCATCTTATCGGAAAAGCTCTCGGGCCGGACCTCGACTTTGACCGACATCTGGTCCATCACGCCGGGGCGCTCAACTTCGATGAGATAGTGCGGGGCGGCCCCCTCCACCTGAAGCAGCGCTTCCTCGATCTGGGATGGAAATACGTTCACACCGCGTATGATGAGCATGTCGTCCGTTCGCCCGGGAACACGGCTCATGCGGACCGTCGTCCGGCCGCATGGGCACATACAGGAATCCAACGCGGCGATGTCGCGGGTCCGGTAGCGCAGGAGCGGCATAGCCTCTTTGGTCAACGTCGTGAACACGAGTTCGCCGTATTCGTAGTCCGGAACGGGATCGAGCGTATCGGGGTCGACGCACTCCACAATAAAGTGGTCCTCTTGGATGTGCATGCCCTCCCGCGCGGCGCATTCGCCGCTGACGCCAGGACCTATCACCTCGCTGAGGCCGTAATTATTGAGCGCGTGGATTCCGAGTTCGGCCTCGATCTGCAACCGCATGTCCTCGGTCCACATCTCGCCGCCAAAATAACCCAACTTGAGGTTGAAGGAGCGCGGGTTCTTGCCCCCCTCCCGCGCCGCCTCGGCGATGTTCAGGGCATAGCTCGGCGTGCATATGAGCACATCGGACTCGAGGTCCTCGAGCAGCATGATCTGACGCGCCGTGTTTCCCGAGGCTGCCGGCAGAATCGCCGCCCCCACCTTTTCGACGCCGTAGTGCAGGCCGAAGCCGCCCGTAAACAGGCCGTACCCGAAGGCAATGTGAACCGTGTGCTCCGGACGCAGCCCCCCGGCCACAAGGAATCGGGCGCACAGATTCGCCCAAAGATCAAGGTCCGCCCGCGTATAGGCGACAATCGTGGGTTTGCCCGTGGTCCCCGAAGAGCCGTGAAACCGGGCCACTTGCTCCCGAGACACCGCGAGGAATCCCAGCGGATAATAATCATGCAGGTCTGCCTTGGTCGTAAAGGGGAGGCGGCGGAGGTCATCCAATGAGCGTATGGTCTCAGGCGTGATTCTCTCTCTCGCAAAAGCTTCTTTGTAGAATGGGACGTGCACGATGCGCGCGACAAGGTCGCGAAGCCGCTGCAACTGGAGCGCCTTCAACTCCTCGCGGGGCAGCGTTTCAGCGGAGTCCCGGATACGGTTTTCAATGGCGAACTCGGTCATTGGCCTTACAGCCTTCAGCCTTTCTTACGCTTCCGCGCGTTCGTAAAGCTCGACGCTGCCAATGACGTTGATCTTGTGCGAGCGCAGCAATTCCACGGCCGCATCGGGGTTGTCAAACCGGAAGACGATCACGGCCCTGTCGCCGGTGCGGAACGTGAAGGCGTACATGTATTCGATGTTGATGCCGCCTTCCTCGATGGCGCTCAAGACGCGCGCCAAACCGCCGGGCTTGTCCTCGACCTCGATGGCGACCACTTCGGTCATGTTCACGATGCAGCCCGCCTTCTCGAGCACGGCCTTGGCCTTCTGCCAATCGCGCACGATGAGCCGCAGGATGCCAAACTGCTGCGTGTCGGCGAGCGACAGCGTCAGAATGTTGATGCCTGCGGAGGCCATCACCTTGCACGGTTCGCTCAGCCGCCCCGGTTTGTTCTCAAGAAACAACGACAGTTGATGGATCTTCATCTTCACCCTCCCTCAAAGGCTAGAGGCTAGAGGAAGAGAGGCTAGAGGAAAACAGGCGAGAAACTGAAGCTGTTCGTACTCACCTGGATATCGCCTATCCCAAATCTCTTTCATCTTTCCTCCGCCCTCTTTCCCTCTAGTCTCTAGCCTCTCTTCCTCTAGTCTGTCTCCCCTAAAATCCAAAATCGGCAATCTACAATCGGCAATCGGCAATCGCCTACATTTTCCGCTGGTCGATGACGCGTTTGGCTTTGCCCTCGCTCCGCTGTATTGTGTGCGGCTGGACGAGGCTCAGGTGGACGCGGATGCCCAGCACCTGCTCGATCGCATGACCGAGCTTGCGCCGGACCTCCTCCAAAGCGCCGACCTTATCGCTGAATACCTCGGGCGTCACCTCGACCTGCACTTCCATGTTGTCCAGGCCCTTGTCGCGCGTCAGCACGATCTGATAGTGAGGCAGAGTTCCTTCGACCTTGAGCAGCGCCGCCTCAACCTGGGACGGAAACACGTTGACGCCTCGGATGATGAACATGTCATCCGAGCGGCGGCCAATGCGTCTGATGCGCCGCAGGGTCCTGCCACAGCCGCAACGCTCCGCGTCAAGGGTCGTGATGTCGCGCGTGCGATACCGAATCATCGGCATCGCCCATTTGCTGAGGGTCGTCAGCACGAGTTCGCCTTCCGAGCCATCGGGCAATACCGCGCACGTTTCAGGATCGATAATCTCGGCGAGGAAATGGTCCTCGAATATATGCGGCCCGGCCTGTTCACAGCACTCATTGGCGACGCCCGGACCCACAATCTCCGAGAGCCCGTAGATATCGTACGCCTTGACGTTGCTGCCGGCCTCGATGCGCTGACGCATCGCCTCGGTCCACGGCTCCGCCCCGAACACGCCTGCCTTGAGGGGGAGTTTCTTGAGGTTGACACCGAGTTCCCCGGAGCGCTCGATAAGGTGAATGAAGTAGCTCGGCGTGCAACAGATGGCCGTGACGCCGAAATCCTGCATGATCATTATCTGCCGGTCCGTGTTCCCGCCCGAGATGGGTATGACCGTAGCCCCGAGTGCTTCCGCCCCATAGTGCGCGCCGAGACCGCCCGTGAACAGGCCGTATCCGTAAGCGTTCTGGATAATGTCGCCCGGACCGAGTCCGCACGCCGCGAACGACCGCGCCATGACGCTGCTCCAAACGTCGATGTCCTCCTGCGTATACGCGACGACAATCGGCTTGCCGGTCGTGCCGCTCGAGGCGTGCACCCGCACCACCTCCGAAAGAGGACTCGCGAACATCCCGAACGGGTACGTATCGCGAAGGTCCGTCTTCACCGTGAAAGAAAGCTTCTGAATGTCCTCGAGCGTCTTGATGTCGTGCGGCTTCAGCCCCCGGTCATCCATCCGCTCACGATACAGCGCCACCCGGTCATAGGCCCGCTTAATGATCGACTGGAGACGATGTAGTTGGATAGCGCGTAACTGATCGGTCGGCAGAAAGTCCGGTGCGCTTACCGGGTTAAGCGCAGCGCCTGCATCATGCTTGAACCCTATCACCCCATGTCCTCCTCTTCTCTCTCACGCCTGCTGCAACAACAACGACCGACGCCGTGAAATAGGAATTCCCACATGAAACCGAAGTATAGCTAAACCGCCCTGCAAAGGCAACCGCAGGCCCACCACAGTCGGGCAAAACCCATCCCAAGAATCTGGACAATCAGGTGTTAGCAAGTGTAAAGTGCGGATGGTGGCTGGGAGGCAGCCAGGGCAAGTTTCAAGGAGGAGGTAAACGTATGTACGGAGGAGATAAGGGACTCAACAACCTGGGCGCTGTATTCGCGGCATTGTTCACGAGTATCCTGGCGGCAATAGTGGACACCGTGCTCCTTCCGTTCCGCATCGTAGTTGGCCTGTTTACCGCGGACGGTATGTGAACATATGAGGGGAATTGCCATGTATCCCGAAAAAGGTCTTGGAAACATCATCGATGTGTTGTCAGGCTGGCTATCGAGCCTTTTCGCGTTGGTGATTCACGTTGTACTGTTTCCCCTTTCCTTTATTGATGCACTATTCACCCCCGATCCGCCTGTTGGGTAACGCACCTTAGAGGGTGTCTGAGAAGCCGCACGAGCCCAGGCCGGTAGGGGCGGTTTCTTTGAATTTGTGAAGAAATGTCCCCAACGTCGTGGCGCGGACTTCCAAGTCCGCGCAGCCGGGCGGGCTTAGAAGCCCGCCCCACGCACTCAGCAATATCTTCACAAGTTCTCCAAAACCGGCCTCCAGCCAACCTCGCGCTTCCACGCCGCAAGAGCCGGTTTCGCGTCTACTTTTCAGATACGCTCTCAGATTGGGTTGTGTCCGGCCGATCGATCACGGGAAAGACGAGGGTGTCGCCGACGACGATGATGTCGGGATTCGTCACCTGGGGATTCCGCCGACGGACAGCTTCGACGATATCGTCTGTGGCAGTGCCGTACACGTCTTTAATCAATTTGGTGAGGCAATCGCCCGGTTTGACAACGCGCGTGGTCAGCACATTCCCTTCTGTTACCGGGACGGGTTCATAGGCTTCAGACGCTGCGGCGCCGCTCGTTCCCGAGTTCACCTTGGGAACGAGCAGGGAGCGGGGTTCCGGCTCGCCGTGGTTAGCGTCACGAGGTCCTGCTTTGTCTGTGGACAACGTTTTCCGGAGCGTGTCAGCCTGCTCCGGAATCTTGGGAGGCGGCTCGACGGCCGTGTCGAACGTGGATGGAGGCGCCTGTTGCTCGACGGGGGGAGGCGCTTCCGCGGCAGCTCTGTTTTCAAGCTTCTCAGCAGGCGCTTCGATCGGCACTTCGACGTGGTCAGGCCATGACAGTGCTGGCGTTGAAGGTGACGTGGCAGGTGTTTCAGGACGAATAGCGACTGTCGGGACCGTGACCTTCTCCGCTATCCCTTTCGACACTGCAGGGACGTCAACTCCCTCCGGAGCGCCCAATCGCGTAAGACCAAAGAACGCGCCCGAGGCAAAGGCCAGCAAGGCGCACGCACCCAAGGCCCATTTGAACAGAGGACGATGTCGGCTTCCCTCGAGGTCGGCCACCACTTCCCGGATGATGCGCGCCGGGACGGGCCGCTGTTGGCTGCCGAACCCGGCGAGGAGGGCGTTGCCGGCTATGATATTCAACGTGCGCGGAATGCCCTTCCCGCACTTGATAATCGACTTCATGGCCGCCGGCGCGAATGCCTCCTCGAGCCTTCCTCCGGCCTGTTCGATCCGATGGCGGAGGTAGTCCCGGCTTTCCTCGCGCGTCAACGGTTGGATCGCGGTTCGCACGGCAATCCGCTGCTTTAACTGACGCAACGAATCGAGAGCGAGTTTCCTGTCCAATTCGGGCTGCCCGACAAGGACGATCTGAAGAAGCTTCTCTTTCGCTGTCTCGAGGTTCGACAGCATGCGCAACTGTTCGAGGGTCTCGACGGGCATGTTCTGCGCCTCGTCAATGATGAGGGCGACGTTCCGTTCGGCGCGAAAACGTTGCACAAGCGACCAGTGAAGCCATTGGATCATCCAAGCGGCATCGCGTTCGACCGCGTCGTGACCCAATTCCCGCAAGAGAATCTGCAGAAGCTGGGGAAAGGTCAGGTTTGGATCGAAGAGGTATGCGCAGTCCACTTCCTGGCGGTTGACGCGGTCAAGGTAGGCCCTCAGGATGGTGGTCTTGCCCGTGCCCACTTCGCCGGTGATCACTATGAAGCCTCTTCGCTTCGCTACGCCGTAAGTGACCGCGGCAAGAGCCTCCTTGTGGCTGGGGCTGAAATAGAGGAACTCCGGGTCGGGCGTGATGTTGAAAGGTTCCTTAGCGAGGCCGTAGTAGCCCAGGTACATTCCCGGTTCCCTTATAATCCACGAAGCTTTAACCGTAGGTCCGATTTCTTAATCGGACGTCCGATTAGGAAATCGGACCTACGAGGGCGCTGCTATTTCAGTGATAAACGAGAAGAAACCTTGCTGCCGCACTGAAGCGAAGAGATCGACGCGGCGGCGACCAGCATGCTGCTGGACTTGCCGTCGTTGGAGGTCTCGATTTCGAGAAGAGGCACGGGGTTCTTTTTGGGCGCGAACACCTTCAGGATTCTGTCTCGAACGAGGTTCAACCGCTTCTCGACGTCTCCCTCGATGGGGATCTGTCCCCCGGCCATGGTCGCATGACCGCCGCCGGTCCCGAGTTGCCGGACGACACGCTTCATGCGTTTGGCCATGTTGCTCCGGGCATCGAGTGCGTGCGCTGACAAGAGGATCAGATCGCCACAGACTCCGTAGCATACGGAGGTGCGAATGCCTTCGAGCCGGAGCATGCGCTCGGCGACTTCCGCCATCATGTCCACGTTCCGGCACACGCGAATGCAGCTTATGACCGTGCGCCCCGCCACAAGACAGTCGGCAATGCTGCTCACGAGCATCTTGAAGTAATCGACGGAGACGGACGCATGCCGGATCCGCGACAGCTTCTTCTTGTCCGCTAGGAAGAACAGCTCTTGATACGCGCGTACATCCGCGGGCCCAACTTCACGGCCGAGGTCTTGCGTATCCGACTGTATCCCATAGAACATCGCCGTCGCGAGGGGCGTGGTTATTTGGATGCCGGCGGTCCTCAGATATTCGTAGAGGATGGTGGTTGCGGCGCCGTAGTCCGGGCGGATGTCCGTGACCGTCGCCGCCCAAGTCCGGTGTCGAGCAGGAATGTGATGGTCAATGACCACGTCCGCCGTTCGGCCCGGATGCAACAGGTTGTTGCCGCAGTGCGGTTGCGAATCGACCAGGCAAATCGTCCTATAACGGCCAAGCTGCCCCTCTGTAACGCGTCGCGCGCCGATGCGGAGGATTTCGATCATGGCCCGGTTCTCAGCGCGGCCGCACGTGCCGCCGTAGCGGATGGCGGCCCGCTTCTTCAAACGCACCTGAAGAAGCTCGCGCAAGGCCTGCGCGCTTGCCAACGCATCGGGGTCGGGCGTGTCCTGCATCAGGATAAGCACAGGCCCCGGACGCGCGCACAGGCGCAGCACGGCTTCGATGTTGTCGCGCGTATTCTGTCCGTGCGTGTTGTTCACGGCTCACCATTCTGAGATTTGAGATCTGAGATCTGAGATCTCAAATCTGAGCCCTCAGACGTTGAAACGGAACAGGATGATATCGCCGTCTTGAACCACGTAGTCCTTCCCTTCAAGACGGAAATGACCTTGTTCCTTGACCTTCGCCATGGACCCCGCCGCCTGGAAATCGGCGAAATGCACGACCTCCGCACGGATAAACCCGCGTTCAAAGTCGCTGTGCACGGCCCCGGCGGCATCGACGGCATGCGTCCCTTTGCGGATCGTCCAGGCGTGCACCTCAGCATCGCTGCAAGTCAGGAAGCTCATCAGGCCCAGCATGTCATAGGCCGTGTGCAGAAAACGGGTCCGCGATTCCTCGCCAAGCCCGAGGTCATCCCGGAACGCCTTCCGCTCGTCCTCGGGCAGTTCAGCCACCTCGAGTTCCATCTTTCCGCAGAGATCGATAAGCGTGAACGCATTCGCGGACGCATACGAAACCAAGCCGGACGGGTCGGGTTTCCCGATGGCCTCCTCTCCGTAGTTGCCGAGGATCATCATGGGCTTCTGCGAAAGGAATCCGAATCCGCTGGTCTCGAGCGCATCCTGCGGCAACAACTCGAGACTCCTGAGCGACTTCCCCGCTTCGATGTGCACGTGGCATCGCTTCAAAACATCGAGTTCGTGTCCTTTGGAATGCTCCTTTTCGAGGCGCTCGATCCGTTTCTCGATCACGATGAGGTCGGTGATCTGAAGCTCACCCTCGAGCGCATTGCAGTCGCGCACGGCGTCAACCGATCCCTTCGGGTGCATAACATCCTCGTCCTGAAATGCGCGAACGACGTGAACAAGGGCATCCGCGTTCTTGAGCACGTTGAGCGCGGCGCTGTCAAGGACTTTCGTCTCTCCGCCCGTTTCATTGGGAGCGATATCGATGAATTGCACTTCCGCGTAAGCAGTCTTCTTGGGCTTGTAGACGGACGACAGATAGTCAACCCGGGCGTCAGGGACCTTGATGACCGCCACATTCGCGTCGCGACTCCCGAACGCTCCCACGGCGGCGTGCGCGCCGCTCAGGGCATTGAAGATGGTCGTCTTCCCCGACCGTGCGAATCCGATGATCCCAATTTTCATGCGGAACCTCCCGCCTCACAGTCATGCTACCAGGGGCAAGTGCTCCGCCGCAAACCCTCCCTCAAGACTCGTTCCCAAGTTGAACTTGGGAACGAGTGACGGCTCAGTTGCCCTGTCCAACGAGCCGATACCCGTCAAAGACTCCCGGCTTGCACTCGATCACGAAGGCGTCACCGTCGCTCTTTAACGGCAGCCTCTGCACAACGAGACCGTTCTCGTCCAGGCATTCGACGTGAGTCGGCAGCGTGGGAGTAACTCTTCGGAACGGCTCCTTCGCAAATCGGATCGTGAAGGGTTGGCTGTCGGGCAAAAGCGTGACGACAACGCCACTCTTAATGCGTGTCAGACTGAATGCTCCGTTTGTAACGACCTGGCCGTCAAAGAACGAGATCGGTTTCCGTTCGGGATTGTAGCGCGCCGCCACAGGATCCGGTTCCGGCTTGCCGGGCGTCCAAACTACGCCGGTGATCTCTGCCCCGCTCCCTTGGATATCCAACCTCCCAAGACGGGCGCGACCTAAATCGTCTTTCAGACCCAGCAGAAGTTGCCGCCCGAGGTCCGGCCGCCAAAGACCAACCCGGAAATCGACGCTTTTCCCCGACGCGACATCCGGCGGGATCGCAGTAGCCGCCTTGCTCGTCACGATGCCCTGCCACTGCGTGGTGGGTTTCTCGAAGGAATGATCCGCCTGGAAAAGGATCTTGCCGCTGTCGTCCACGAAGTGTACGAAGGCTTGCAGAGATTCCTTGAGAGGCTTGGCCGCGACCCAGGTCAGCGTGATCTCGATGTTCCGGCCGCCGAGAAACCGGATCGCATCACATGACACTCTAACCGGCAGTGTTTCCTCAACGGGAGCCCGCGCGTTGACGTAGTAGTCAATGATCGGATCACCCACACAGTTCCACTCGACAATTGGGCCTTCCGTGCTGCGGGTGATCCCCGCGCTGAACGGCACGGACGGCGCGTCCAGCGGCGCGCCACTGCCCGTTCCAGACACGGCCGATGCCAGCCTGCACAGGAAGCCAAAGGGCGGCAAGACGCGGCCGTTCACTTGCCAGTCGGTCGCGCCGCGGTTGACCCAGATCTCGTCCAAACCCGGAACGTACACGATATGCTGGCGATGGAGGTCGTTCTCGACGAACTCGAACGTATCTATCAGCTTGCCCGCGAGGCGATTCGTCAGTCCGTGGAGGAACCAATACATTCGGACGACGTTTTGACCGAACGGCTCTGAGACCATCGGCGGGTGGCCCGTCATGACCTCAGCGGTAACATAGTCATCGCTGTAGATGCCGTGAAGCGCTGCGTCGAGTCCTCCCTGATAGCGGTAACCGTAACCCGCCCCATGCGCGACAAAGCGATCGTGATAGGCCATGTCGAACCACGGGATCCGTTCCGCGTCCGCGCATTTGACACGCCACACCGTCCAACCTTCTTTCGGCGGGTTGGCGTCAACACGAAGGTGATTCGTCTGCGAACCATCCAGATAGCCGATGAGTTGATCGTGGCCGCTCTCGGATATTTGCGGGGCGTTATCCCCGAGATAATCGCGTATCCACGCGAAGGTCTCTCCCCAGGTGTTGCGCGTGAACGCGCCGTCCTGGAATCCCCCGTTCGAGGTCCACGACTCATAGGGCCCGATGGACGACCACACGTCGATGAAATAGGCGCTAGGATGCAGATTCTCTTTGATCAACTGAACGTTTCGTTCCATGAACGGACGGTACGCGTCCGTGCGCCAGCGATACGCCTGAGCGCCGTGTCCCTCATTGAGCCATCCGCGTATCGGTTCGCCCTCGCGCGTGAACGCAACGTTCTTGTACATGAATCCGTCCGCATCGGGATAGAGATCGATGTAGTTGTCATGCGGCGCGAAGAGCACACCGTGCTGCGTGCACGCATGCACCAGGGTCTGGAATTCCTCGAGAGTCCCGTACTCCGGGTTCGGCGGGTAAATGTCCGGCAGACGGTAGTCATATCCCCAGCGCTGCCAGTTGTGCCACACCACGACGCTGTGGGTGAGGCCGTACTTGAAGGAGCGCTCGAGTGTTTCGGCGCTCGGCTTATACTTGCCGCCCCAGAGGTCGAAGATGAAGCGGCCTTTAAGTTTCTCAACACCGCCCGCCGCCTTGCGCGTGTCGAGTGCGCGATAGACCTTCACCGATTCCCATACGCTCGGGCCAGGGATAAAAGTGACGGTCGGCGTCAGCGGCACATGCAGCGTCGAGACTCGCAGGTCAGGGTTGACCTCGAGCTTGCTCGGCGGCAGGTCAACCGCCTGCACCAACGTCAAGCTGTCCTTGAAGTCGAATCCGACGAAGGAGGTCGAGAGTTGGTGTCCATCAAAACCCAGGTCAAACGCATCGGGCTCGCGGATGACGTTTCCAACGCCCGCGTAAACTTGGTACGGGGCGGCACTCCAAGGACCCGCGGAGAGATCTTCCAGATAGACCACTTGCCAGGGACGCGGCTCGGGCACATTCTCGAGCCGGAATTGCGCACTGAGTGCTTGGCTGTTTTCGACACGGAGCTCACCAAGGAGATCGAACGATCCGAGCCAATTTCGGAACTTGTGCCGCACCCTCAATGACGACCCGGAACTCTCTTCGCTGAAACCGAGGAACTCCGTGACACCGCCGTCCTCTTCGAGTTGTTGGCCCAAGACTCTTGCACGGAAGCCATGAAACGAAAGCGTCTTGCCTTCGCCTGAGAATGCGATATCGCTGTCCAGGACGCCTCTCGAACCGAGGCGAACACGAACATCGTATGTCTTGCCGGCGTTCCGAATGGACCCCAGGATCCGCTCCGGCTGCGCGTTCAGCGAAGGCGCCGAAGACGGCGTGCCTGAGATAATCCGCGGCACTGCCCAATAAGACGCATCGCAGGTAGTATCTCCTTTGGGCCCTGGATGCGACTCGAGTTGCAGGCGGATCGCCTTGCCGGCATAACGGCTCAGATCCGCCTCGCCCTCCTCCCATTTCTTCGCGTCGGTGTTCTTCTCGTAAAGGATCTCGCCGGCTTCGCCGTCCGGGGCCTCCCATGAAGCTACGCGCACGCGAAACGTGACGCCGTCGCTGGGAGGTTCCTGCGGCGTATTGTCGCGAATTGCATTCGCAAAACGGACGATGATCGGCTTGGTTTCGGGCAGCAGAAGCGGATACTCGACCCATAATGTCCCGCCGAGGCCCTGGAACCAAGGGGGATGAATGCCAAGCGATTCGCGCAAGTCCGGTCGTGGCATATTTGCGCCCGGCTCGACGTGTGCACGTGTCCGCGGGTCAGCGCCGTGCCAGCCTACCGGCATTACCTGCGGCTTGTCGCCGAACACCTGGATGACGGCACGGTACACCGGCAAGCGCGACAGCGAGAGCACCCCGTTCGCGGGCGCCGTGCCAAGCTGCCAGGGAACCGCCGTGTGGGGACGCGGCACGTCGGCCAGTTCCCCGTTCACAATGAGGACGGCGTGCGCGGCGTACTTACCAGACCCGCTCTTGAACTCCGCAAACGCGTGTATCGGGTAGAGAGCGCTGTATGAACCTTTGCCTGCAACCACCTTGAACGCAAACTCGGCGGAGCCTTTCTTCTCGATCCTGAACGCGGCTGGCGCGGCTGGCTCGACCTTCCACTCATCCGTCGCGCGAAGTTCGAGCGTGCCCTCGAGAGGCTCGTCGGAAGCGTTCTCAAGTGTCACGCGCAAGGGAAGCGGCGTTTCCGTCTCCGTGACCTTCTCAGGACCGTCGATGCGGACCGTCAGCGGGCCAGCCGTGTCTTTCGGCGGGTTGAAAGCCAGTGTGTTCTGCGAGATCAGCAAGAAGCCAATAAGAAACCACAGTATTCGCGCCATCGTTCGGCACTCCTTGCGGGGATTACTCTATGACGAGCGTGTTGTGGATTCGGAGGCCCGCCACGTGCGCACTCAGGATTCCGTCCTTCCAGGTCCATTCAAGCCCGGTCTCGTCCGGCGCCATGTAGCAGCGCTTCGGCTTTGCCTCGATAGGGATCTTCACCGTAAAGGGACCCGCGTCGGGTACGTTCTCGACCACGTGCCGGCTGGGTGAAGTGTAACCGCTGCAGGAGCGGTTCACGAATTGGATCAGCATGCGCCCGTCCTTCTTGCGGGCCGACATCTCGATCCACCATGGGCCGTCCACGCAAATCAGTTTCGAGGCATCCAGTGCGTTCAGGCAATCGCCGATGAAACGCCGGAGCAAGGGATAGTGGCCTTGGTAGTAATCGCGGAACACAGGACCGTGCACGGCCACCACTACGCCTTGGCCGACGCGATTGACCGTGGCGGCGGGCGTTCCAGCGAGGTTAAGCGCGGGTTCTTGCCCATTCAACAAAGGTGCGAATTCGATGGCGCTCGTGATCTTGATCTTCTGCCAAGGTCCGGCGGCTGCCACGCAGCCGTTGTCCGCGGCGACCCAGCCGCTTTGCACCTCACCCTCGGCCGGCGCCGCGCCTGCAAGGTCGGCATACTGTGCGGCAACCTCCGCGCCGCTCAACATGAGATGGCCTCCGGTCTGAACGTACGCGCGCAACGCGTCCGCGACCTTCTGGGGCAGTGCTTCCTGCTCAGGCACAATGACAACCGGATACTCGTTCATGCGCGCCAGGAGTGCGTCTTCATTGAGGATGTCGACCGAGAAACCGTTCTCCAGCGCGGCATGAAGCGCGCCTTCCATGGGCTGGTTCGCGGAAGCGAAGTTGAAGAGCGGATCGTTGTGGCGGTAGTAGAAAGTCTGGCTGTGAAGCACGGCGACTTGCGGAATCGTCGCTGTCTTGTGGCAGAGATCTTTTCGTTTTCGGCAAAAGGCCGCCACTTGGGCCAGAATGTCCTGGTGCCATGACGTCAACCGGCCCGAACGTTGCGGCTGGTCATAGATGAAAACCGCGCCGCCCTGGGCAAGGACGACCGACAACTCCTGGCAAAGCTGCGCAACAGGTTTGGTGGTGTGGCCCTGATTGCCCGTCCGCAGAAACGACCACGCCATGAGGTCCCAAGGCTTGCCGCGGCTCGCGATGAAACGTGCCTCGGCGCACGCGCGGTCCGCCCCGAACGACGGATCGAAATCGCCGCTCACGTAATCCACAGGCGCAACCATGGGTTCGGGTTGGCGGACGCTGTACATCCAATTACTGCATACCATCACTTTGGGGTTCTTGGCATGTACGGCGTTGGCGTACTTGGTCACGTGCTCGACGAACAGGTCTCGCTGGAACGCGAGCCACGCATCCCAGTTCGGCTGTCCCGGCTTCGTTGGCGCCGTGTCGATGTTGGTCCGCTTCTTGAACTCATTCCAATTTGCAGTCAAAGTGAGCTAATGGTACAATATGGCCATGGAGGAAAGCAGCCATGGCCAAACCGACGAAACTGAGTGATAAGACGATTCGAAGGGCTCGTCAA
>Ga0315274_10004279_pt1 | contig 21029 bp, 18 predicted proteins | sample YL17G02_20_MG_FD_203700 | JGI IMG/M metagenome (GOLD analysis project Ga0315274, IMG submission 203700) | Sediment microbial communities from Yellowstone Lake, YNP, Wyoming, USA - YL17G02_20 | ecosystem: Environmental > Aquatic > Freshwater > Lake > Sediment | place: USA: Wyoming | collected...
CCTTTCGCTGCAATCTGGTCTCAGTTCGCGATGGCAAGATGTGGGACTACAGCGCGGGGCACATCGGCGATAGCGAAGCCCATACTCTGGTTGAAGCCTTGAATAAGAGCCTGGGCGACGAGAAGATACGCTTCTACCCCGGAGTTAGCTACAGGCACATCTGCAAGATAAACGGACACACGGAGACGCTTCAGGCCACATGTACCCCGCCGCACGATATCCCTAACAAGCCCATCGGTGAATATCTACCGCATGGGCCTGGCAGCGACCTGCTGCGGGACCTGATGGCGCGCTCTGTGGAGGTGCTGCGGGACCATCCGGTGAACAGGGCGCGCGAAGCTCGCGGAGAGCCTCCTGCTACCATGCTCTGGCTCTTCTGGGGCAGCGGCGAGATACCGAAGCTGCCTTCTTTCAAGAAAGCATATGGTGTCAGTGCTGCTCTGACCTCGGGAGTCGACCTGCTTCGGGGTTTAGCCAAGATGGCGGGGATTGATAATCTGGATATCACCGGCGTAACTGATAGCATGGACAACGATTTCACTGCACAGGTAGCAGGTGCCCTGAAGGCGCTCGATAACCATGACCTGGTGGTTATACATATCGAAGCGCCAGACGAAGCCGCTCATGGTGGTCATATTGAGGACAAGATAAAGGCCATTGAGCGCGTGGACAAAGAGGTCATGTGGCGCATTATTGCGTACAAGAAGGACAGCCTGCGCGTACTGGCCATGCCTGACCACGCGACGCCAATTGAGGTGAGGACCCACGTTGCAGACCCTGTGCCGTTCCTGCTCTGGGGGAGTGGTCTCAAGCCGGCAAGCGCTAAAGCGTTCAGCGAAAAAGAGGCGAAAAGCGCTGGAATTTTTATCAAAGATGGCTATACTATCCTGAGTAGACTGATACAAACGGAGGTCGTTTAGTAATTGGGGAGTGCAGAGGGGCGAAGACCCTTTGCCAGGGGTTTGGGGGTATGCCCCAGCACATAAAAGTCCCCCAAGACTGGGGGATTTAGGGGGTTGAAAAGAGTGCTGACGACTCTCCAAGGGAGCAAATGATGGCAATCGTTGTGCAGAAATACGGCGGCAGCTCGGTGGCTGACGCCGACAAAATTAAGAATGTGGCCCGCCGGGCGATAGATGCCCAGGAGAAGGGGAAGCAGGTGGTGGTGGTAGTCTCAGCCATGGGGAAGACCACCGATGGCCTGATCAAACTTGCCCAGCAGGTCTCAGACGAGCCCGATGAGCGGGAGATGGATTTCCTGCTCTCCACAGGTGAGATAGTATCCTGTACCCTGCTCGCTATGGCATTGAAGGCAATGGGGGCGAAGTCGATCAGCCTCAGCGGGGCTCAGGCAGGGATAAAAACCGATGCCGTCCATAGCCGGGCACGTATCTTGGGAATCGATCCCCGGCGCATACATAAGGAACTCGATAGAGGCAAGATCGTAATCGTTGCCGGTTTTCAGGGAATCACCGACAGGATGGATATCACCACGCTGGGGCGCGGCGGCTCCGATACCACAGCGGTGGCTCTGGCTGTAGCTCTGGGAGCGGATACATGCGAGATATACACCGATGTAGATGGCGTCTATACCGCAGACCCCAGGCTTGTCCCTGAGGCAAGGAAACTTGATGAGATAGGCTATGAGGAGATGCTGGAATTGGCGTCCCTCGGCTCCAAGGTCATGCACTCAAGGGCTGTGGAGTTGGGTGAGGTATACAAGATGCCTATCCTGGTGGCTTCTAGTTTCAGCAACAATCCAGGTACTCTTATCCATGGAGGCGTTTCAATGGAAGCTCGAAATAAGGTGCGAGGCATTGCTCACGACCTAAATGTGGCTAAAGTAACTGTAGTCGGTGTCCCTGATAAGCCGGGGATCGCCAGTGCCATTTTCGACCCCTTGGCTAAGGCGAACATAAGTGTAGACACCATAGTTCAGAATGCCAGTGTCAACGGTGTCACCGACCTCACTTTTACGGTGACCAGAACCGACCTGAAGAAGGCGATGAAGGTGATCGAGCCTGTGGTGAAAGCCATTAAAGCCAAGGAGTGCGTCAGCGATAGCAAGCTGGCGAAAGTCAGCGTTGTCGGCTCCGGCATGCAGACTGCGCCGGGTTATGCTGCGATGATGTTCCGCGCTCTTTACGAGGCGGGCATAAATATCGAGTTGATTACCACCTCGGAGATAAAGATAACCTGTATTATAGACGAGGCTAAGACAAACGATGCGGTGCGCGCTCTGCACGAAGCATTTGAGCTGGACAAAGGGGTATAGTGGACAGGTTCTAACGGGGCTATCCGAACGATGACTAGAGGCGTTGCACCCGAAGGGTGCAACGCCTCTTTAAACTCCTTAGACTTCGATTACCTCGACGATTTCGGGGACCTGTTCCTTTATCACCCGCTCCACACCGCGATGCAGGGTCATAGCCGCCATAGGACATCCGCCGCAAGCTCCGGTCAGTTTTACCTTTACCTTGCCGTCGCTGACATCTACGAGCTCGACATCTCCGCCGTCTGCCTGCAGGTGGGGCCTTATCTTGGCCAGGGCAGCCTCCACCTTCTTCTTCATTGCACCTTGGTCTTTAACCATATGTCCTCCGGGTTAATACATTTGGGTCACTCTGTACCTTGGTTCTACGATAGCATTGTGAGGAGTGGTTGTCAACTTTGGCGCAAGTTACTGAGCGTATGAGGTTACTGACGGGGGTTGAAGAAGGTCTCGGAAGGGCACCATGGAGAAACTTGACAGACATAAGAAAAACTGCTAAAAATCCTTGCGTAACAGATACAAAATAATACTCAGGTAAACTTGACAAACTTATTGGAATAGCTTAAACTATAAATTCGTTCGGGTAATAGCACCTTAACAACTGGATAGTGGAAGGAAGTAAGGTTTTAAACTGCGAGTTTGATCCTGGCTCAGGATAAACGCTGGCGGCGTGCTTTATGCATGCAAGTCGAACGATCCTTCGCAAGGAGGATAGTGGCAGACGGGTGAGTAACGCGTAAGTTACCTATCCCTGAGTGGGGAATAACCCCGAGAAATTGGGGCTAATACCGCATGACGCGCTGAGAGTTATATTTCGGCGTCAAAGCCGCAAGGCGCTTGAGGATGGGCTTGCGTCCTATCAGGTAGTTGGTAGGGTAACGGCCTACCAAGCCGATGACGGGTAGCTGGTCTGAGAGGATGTCCAGCCACACTGGGACTGAGATACGGCCCAGACTCCTACGGGAGGCAGCAGCAAGGAATTTTGCGCAATGGGCGAAAGCCTGACGCAGCAACGCCGCGTGGGTGAAGAAGGCCTTCGGGTCGTAAAGCCCTTTTGTTAGGGAAGAAGTTCTGACGGTACCTAACGAATAAGCCTCGGCTAACTACGTGCCAGCAGCCGCGGTAATACGTAGGAGGCGAGCGTTATCCGGATTTATTGGGCGTAAAGAGCGCGTAGGCGGCCTATTAAGTCGGTTGTGAAATCTCTCGGCTTAACTGGGAGGGGTCAACCGAAACTGGTAGGCTTGAGGACGGCAGAGGGAGGTGGAATTCCCGGTGTAGTGGTGAAATGCGTAGATATCGGGAGGAACACCAGTGGCGAAGGCGGCCTCCTGGGCCGTTCCTGACGCTGAGGCGCGAAAGCGTGGGTAGCAAACAGGATTAGATACCCTGGTAGTCCACGCCGTAAACTATGGACACTAGGTATGGGGGGTATCGACCCCCTCCGTGCCGAAGTTAACGCTATAAGTGTCCCGCCTGGGGAGTACGGCCGCAAGGCTAAAACTCAAAGGAATTGACGGGGGCCCGCACAAGCAGCGGAGCGTGTGGTTTAATTCGACGCAACGCGAAGAACCTTACCAAGACTTGACATGCACCTGAAAGGCAGAGAAGTCTGCCCCTCCTTCGGGACGGGTGCACAGATGCTGCATGGCTGTCGTCAGCTCGTGCCGTGAGGTGTTGGGTTAAGTCCCGCAACGAGCGCAACCCTCGTTGTCAGTTGATTTCTCTGGCGAGACTGCCCTTTAGAAGGGGAGGAAGGTGAGGATGACGTCAAGTCAGCACGGCTCTTACGTCTTGGGCTACACACACGCTACAATGGGTAGTACAAAGGGTTGCTAAGGAGCGATCCGGAGCTAATCCCATCAAAACTACCCCCAGTTCGGATTGGAGGCTGAAACCCGCCTCCATGAAGTTGGAGTTGCTAGTAAACGCAGGTCAGCATACTGCGTTGAATACGTTCTCGGGCCTTGTACACACCGCCCGTCACGTCATGAAAGCCGGCAACACCTGAAGTCGATGTGCTAACCGCAAGGAGGTAGTCGCCCAGGGTGGGGCTGGTAATTGGGACGAAGTCGTAACAAGGTAGTCGTAGCGGAAGCTGCGGCTGGATCACCTCCTTTCTAGGGAGTTCTCGAGGCTTCGGCCTCAGGAATCCTAGGTCGGTCGATGGAGGAAACTCCATCGGAATATAAAGATTGACCCTCTCCTTCCACTATCCAGAGGTTAAGGTGCTTGACAATTGGAGGAGGGGGTTAAAGTGGATGAATTGGCTTTTTCCAATTGCGGTGGTATTTGCGGGGCTTCTTCTGGTTGCTGGGGTTATACACCCTGAGGAGTTCATGGCTTTCTTCTCGGTTATCCTTGTAGCGGCTATCAAAGCTGCTGCGTTTGCAGCGATCCCTGGAGGCTTTCTGCTGGGCGCTTACGTAGCTCTACGAGGCTGAGAGCTTAGGAAATCAACAATAAATAATATAGGGGCACGGTGCACCGTGCCCCTACTTTTACAATTTGCCTCTGAATTCTTCGGCAATGGTTTCAGGTCAGGATTTCAATTCTCTTCACCCGGCATTCCTTGCCTCGTTTGACTGTTATCTCTCCTGAGCCACACTTGGGGCACTGGAAAACGGGGATGAGGAAGTGACAAAGCGGGTCATCCTTGGCCTCTAAAGTGCCTGTATAGCCACAAGAAGCACAGTGTATCTCCGGTTTCACCACTTCGATCTTTAGTTCCGCCTCGGCGGCAGGGGTTCGTTCGAAGGCAAGCTTTACCCAGAACTCTATCTGTTCCGGGTTGAGCAGGGAAAGCTCGCCGATCTCAATCTCGACCAGCAATACCTTCTTAGCCTCTTGTTTCTCAGATTCTTTGAGGACTAGATCGGCTATTGCGTGCGAGATGGAAACTTCGTGCAAATTTCTTCTTCCGGAAAACGAATGGCCAGAGCTATAACCCCAACGCCTTCGCTACTTCAGCTATGCCTTCACCGGTGGCGCAGTTTGTCCGCACAGTTTTCAGAGATGGCTTGAGTTCATGAAGCTGCTTCTCGAACTCGGCAGGGGCGATGCCTGTGGCCTGGGAGAGGTCGACCTTGTTGATCGCCACCACGTCCGCATCGATAAATGAGAAGGGGTGTTTAAGCACCACATAAGGGCCTTCGGTGAGCGAAAGCACTACTATACGTTTATGGGAGCCGAGCGGGAAATCAGCCGGACAGATAATATTCCCCACATTCTCAATGAAAAGCAGATTTATCTTCTTCAGGTTCAATTCCCCGAGCGCTTTCCTGACCAGATTAGCATCGAGGTGGCATTCTTTCCCAGTGTTTATCTCCAGGACATCTGCCCCCGCTGCCTTTATGCGCTCTGCGTCTATGGTGGTAGCGGTGTCGCCGGCCAAAGCAGCTATGTGATACTTACCCTTCAAGTGCTTCACCAGTTGGACCACGAGGGAGGTCTTCCCCGAGCCTACCGAGCCCATGATATCAATTGCCAGAACCTTATGGCTGTCTAAGAGCTTTTTGTTCTCCTTTGCCAGTTCCTGATTCCTGCGCAGCAAGTCTTCATCGAGTTCGATATCGAAAATCTGTCCCTCGTCAGGTCGAATTATCTTCAAGCCTCTCCTTTCAAGCACAGACTGGGTTGCACTTATATTATACCAATAATGTGCTTAAAGAGGTTAATCTCTTAAACGGTTGAGGACTGGTGTTGAACTGGCTTGCTGAGCTATCGCTTGGCGATGTTGATTAGGCCAGCTATCGCGTGCTATAATCAAGGCTGCGTTTCGATTACCGAAGTTGAGACGTCTCCAAACCTCAGGGCGCAAAGTTCGGGCGGGTAGCTCAGTTGGCTAGAGCACTACTCTGATAAAGTAGGGGTCGAAGGTTCGAATCCTTCTCCGCCCACCAGTAGCAGCACACACATTAGTGGACGGCTGTCGGTGGCAGAATCCGAAATCTCTCGTTCAGATGAAGATCTCTACTCTTCGTTGAGGGACCATTGTGCTCGAAGAGAAGTCTCTTAGCTGATTCGAGCAGGTCTTCGGAAGTCTCTACTGTGAGCAGCCAAATGTAGGTTGTCCAGCTTATCGCCTTGTTCATTTCGATTCCTTCGTATACTTTTTATTGCTACAGCTGATCTGGTGGGACAATCAGAGGCGGGATAGCCAGGAACTGGACATTGGTTGATTCCTGAGATGGCTTGTGGTCATGACGCAGGTATTCGCTCATGAATCTACGCACGCAGAGTGCTGTTAAAGGGCATCTATCGCTGCAATGTCTACAGTATCTTTGAGCCATCTGCCCCAGGCAGTCGGGGTTTGTTGTCTGTCGCGCTCTTCTAGCCACTTCTATCCTGTCCGTCTCTAAACCAGTACTTCTATGGACTAACGGACTACACAAAGCGCTAGCCCGAATTTGAAGATGCTTTGAAGTCCGTCTGGATTTTGGGAAATTACGGACTGTTTGTACCACTTTTCCTTGAGTTTGTCAAGCCCTTTAGGGCACAAAAAAGTCCGCTTTTAAGCGGTTTCTGGTATGGGGAAATTGGACTGAGGGAAAGCAGGGTAAAAAGTCGGGGAGACAGGATTTGAACCTGCGACCCCTTGCACCCCATGCAAGTGCGCTACCAGGCTGCGCCACTCCCCGATTTCGTTCGCTTATTAGGTTTTGACAGGTACTGTTACAACCTTATTAAATATAAGCATCTTGCCACTCTTTGTCAAACGGGCAATCGTAAATTCACTCGAGGGATTACAATCTGTCCTTCATCGGGGTTTCCAATTGGTTCGGTCATGTCTAGATCACAAAGATAGGCAGTATAGGCGGCAATAATAGCATCAAAAATGTCATGGTTCAGGTTTTTATATTCGTCAATGTTGCATACTACTTCAGACAAGCATTCTCTTAAGAATTTCCGCCCGTCAGCTCTTTTTTTGCTAGGGATTATGCCTTGAGGTGCCTTGTTGCTCCAGAGCCTTACCTTACTTGCGTAAGGATAGACCTCTATAACCTTATAACCTTTGTTCTCAAGCTTATCTTTTAGAGGCATGGCTCGTTCGATCATTGGTTTAATTATTGACTTCTTGGTGGTGAAGTAGCTACGGATACCTATTTTTGCCAGTTCCTGTTCACAATGCCTCCCCTTTTTAGAGGAAGCTGGCTGACAAACGCAATTTTCGTTAAGACAACATAAGCCTTCTGGACGGCTTAACGGAGAATCAATTGCGACCTTTTTCGGCTGATCGCGTTCGATGGCAGCGATGATTTGTTCGTCGCTATAAAGAAATTCTGGGGGGCGAATTTTTAATCCATCTGTGAGCACTGCATATGCAGTGGGGTTCTTTGTAAAACAAGTCAGGTCAATACCAACAAATCTTGGCAACTTAGCTGGCCCTTCTGATTATCTCCCTGGCTGCTACTACCCCAGAAGCCGCGGCCTGAATCAGACCACGGCTGACACCTGCACCATCGCCTATGGCGAACAGGTTGGGTATCTCGGTCTCCAAGTTCTCGGTGAGCTCGAGGCGCGATGAGTAGAACTTGACCTCGACGCCGTAGAGTAGTGTATCGGGATAAGCCACCCCCGGAGCCAATTTATCCATGGCAGTGAGCATTTCGTTGATTCCCTTCAAGAAGCGGTAGGGGAGCACATAGCCGAGGTCACCTGGAGTGGCACTTTTTAAGGTGGGTTTGACTGCGCCTTCTTCGATGGAGTTCGAAGTGGAAATGAGGCCCTGGCTGAGGTCGCCCCACTTCTGCACAATCACGCCTCCACTTATGATGTTGGCAATACGGGCCAGATACTTACCGTAGGCGATGGGCTCGCGGAAGGGAGGAGAGAAAGTGGCACTAACCAAGATGGCGAAGTTAGTGTTTCCTGTCTTGCGATGGGCGTAACTATGGCCGTTCACTGTTATCACCGGATCGAGGCCGCCTGTAGTCTCCATGGTAACCTCGCCAGCGGGGCACATGCAGAAGGTCCTGATGCGGTCACCGAAGGTTGGAGAGTAGAACTCAAGCTTAATCTCATAAAGGCTATCGGTCAGCTCCTGGAGCACTGTCAGGGGCATCTCCACCCTGACGCCCACATCGATGGGATTGTTATGGAGGGTGAGCCCGAGCCTGGCAGCCTCTTTAAGCAGCCAATCAGCTCCCTCTCTGCCCGGGGCGATGATCAGGTAGCGAGATTCTATTCTCTGGCCGTCATCGGTCTGGATGCCTTTGATTCTGCCATTTTGTCTGATTAAAGAGATCGCGGCAGTGTCAGTTTGACTCTCGATTCGGTCGGCCAGGAACTTGTGCATGTCTCGCAGGACTTCGCGGCAGCTCTCCGTACCCATGTGTCGTATCGGCGCAGGAATCAGCCTCAGGCCAGCCTTCTTCGCCTTTTGGCTTAATTGCCCCACCTCAGCGCCAGTGCCGTAGACTTCGTTCGATGCCCCGAACTTGAGGTAGATGTCGTCTACATAGCTGATCAAAGCGGATGCCTTCTCCGCCCCCAGATAGGCTTCGAGCTGACCTCCTACCTGAGGGGAAAGCGTCAGCTTGCCATCGCTAAAAGCACCGGCACCGCCCCAGCCGCTGACCAGGTCGCAAGGTGAGCAGGGGGGACAGCTCCGGTTCTTGCCGATGATGGGGCATCTGCGAAGATGGAGGTCTCTGCCTTTCTCCAGGAGCAATATGCTGAGTTTGGTCGCCTGGCTTAATTCCAGGGCGGCGAATATGCCCGCAGGCCCGCCGCCAACGATGATTACATCGTATTTGCTTTGCATCTCTTTACCCAAAGGTCGATTGTATCCTGCTACCTATACCTTGTCAAACGAGGCTATCGAGGTTCTTTAACAAAAGGTGAATACAAAGGAGTCTATCGGACAACTCCTCATGGGGAGATTTGCATTTCTATGAACAAGGTAGTATAGTCAATAACCACTGAAGCTGGCTTCATAAAGAATACGGAGGCGTGACGATGGATAACACATTTGACAGCACCTACATAATCAACAAAGCGAAATACAAAGAATTTGTAAAAAGGGCTGGCAAAATTGCTATCGCGGCATATATAATTCCAGCTTTTATATGGCCAGAGCTTTATGAAATGGTAGATATCCGTAAGGACATCGCTATGCGAGTGGTGTGGAAGCCTGAAACCACGGTTAAGCAAATTAAGGAATTCGATAAGGTCTGGTTTCTGAGTAAATACGCCTAAGTGTTTAGATAAACCACCGATGGTAATCACCCATCATTCTTGACCTTTAAATAGCCTGCATCCGGCATTTAAGGCGTATGCCCATACGCACTCACATCTAAGGGGTATCCATCTTTTGCCTGCGGTAATTGTGCATCTTCATTGCTTTATTTGGCTGATTGTTTCATGTGACCTATGTCGAGCTTTATCAAATTGACTCGCTGCTTGACGAGGTGATAGAATTGGAGTTGGAGGGGGTGGGGATGCCTATCTACGAATACTGCTGCCCTAAATGTGGACTTAGATTTGAACTGCTTCGTCTTATGAGCAAGGCTAACGAAGACGCAGCTTGCCCCACCTGTAAGAACGGGGCGAAGCGGGCGGTGTCATCGTTTGCTGCCTTCACCAAGAGTTCGAGCGGTAGCTCCGCTCCTGTAGCCGGGGGTGGTGGCTGCAGCGGGTGCTCAGCTACCAGTTGCTCTACTTGCCACTAGAGTATGGCATTTAGTTGCATTTTGGGGGCATCCGCCAGAGGCGGATGCCCCTACTTCATTCAATGTCATTGCGAGGAGTCCTTCCTTTGGAAAGACGACGAAGCAATCTCACCGCACCCCTTCATATCAACAAGTACGCGGAGATTGCTTCACTTCGTTCGCAATGACATATAGCAATCGTCAACCTGACTGCTGCGGCGTTGGTTGGGGTTTGGCTTTTCCTTTCCGCCTCAAAAAGGCCCAGGCAGCAACGCTGATGATAATCGCTTCCAGGATGATGGCTTCTCCGATGAACAGAGCGGCATCGTTAAAGAAGCCCTCGGGGAACATCGCCAGCAGTTTATCGCCAGGGTAGAGCTGCCATAAGTCGTTGCGGAAGCTGACCAGGTGAAACAGTAAAAAGAACTGGTCGAAGTCGACGAGGGCTATGACACCCAGGACTGCCAGAATGACGATAGTAGCCCCACTGCCCCAGATAAGCCGCCGGGCAAGCTGTCGCCAGCAAGCGCCCCGCAGAAGGAGGAAGTTGAAGCCGAGATATACGGCGATATAGGCCAGGGCAACAAACTGGAGGCGGTACGCCAACTGAACCAGCCCTTTGACGTCCTTCAGATGGTCTATGTCGCGCTGGTTGTAAACACTGATGTCGACGAATTCTTGGTCTGAGTTGAAATAGGTGATTAGTTTGTGGGCGATTTCGGTGAGATTTCCTTTATCTAAGCCTGCAGCCTCGCTCACATGGTACTTATTGAAGCCGTACTCATACAGTCGGATGTCATTTACGGCGAACCTTAGATTGCTGGTGATAAGCAATAGTGGTATGCAGATGATGAAAAGGACAGTGTTTATCGCTGCCAGGGCTTTCACTTAATCTCTCAACTCCGCTCAGGATATGTTAGTCGAGCGCCTTCTGCCTTGTCAATTCGAGAGGGGAATTATATAATGGCCTTGAGGCAGGCAACATGAGTAAGAATGACGTATACAGGTCTTTGGCGGAGAGGCACGGATACAAGGATTCGCTCCGTTATCGGCGTATTCTGGAATACCTGATGACCCCGAAGCAGGCCGAGCTTGCTGCCCTCATGCCCATGAAATACGAAGAGCTAGCCAAGAAGCTTAACATGGATGTGGCAGCGGTGAAAAAAGAGGTTGAAGGTTTGTATCGAAAAGGGGTTGTTTTCGCGCGAGGCCCGGAGAACCTTGAGGAAGCCAGCTTCGCCCTGGCTGTGGTGCAATTACATGACATAACGATGTGCTCTTTCGACCGCGATGACGTTCGCGATAAGAGGCTCTTCGAGCTTTGGGACGACTTTTGCGTCAACGAGTGGGACCCTGACCAGGTTGCAGACTGGATGAAGAGGGAGCAGCCCCAGGGAAGGATTGTACCCGCTTACAAGGCCATCCTTGACAGCCCTGAGATATTGCCCTGCGAGGATATGCGCCAGATAATAAACTCGGCACGGTCTATAGCAGTCTCGTACTGCACCTGCCGCAGACGAAAGGGAGCTATCGGCAAAAAGTGTAAGAAGTCCCACCCTATGGTGGACATCCAGTTCAACATCTCCGCCGAATACCTCATCAGCCGCAACGCTGGCAAGAGGCTCAGCCATGAAGAAGCCCTGGCCCTGATAGACCAGTGCGAGGGACTTGGCTTGATTCACACCTGCGAGAACTCAACGCGCATGAGGCCGCGGTGGGGGATGTGCAACTGCTGCACTGATTGCTGTATGATTTACGAGCCCATTAACAGGTTCCAGGCACCGGTTACTAAATGCATCGCCAAAAGCAGGTACGAAACTCAGATTGACGAAAGCCTCTGCACCGGCTGCGAAATATGCGTAGACTGGTGCCCCTTCGGCGCCATAAAGATGGTGAAGCCGAAAGGCTCCAAAAAAGAGAAAGCTGCAGTCGATGCTGAGAAGTGTATGGGCTGCGGAATCTGCGTGCTCAAGTGCGATTACCAGGCGCTGAACCTGAAGCTGGTGAGGCCCCCGGAGCATATACCGCAGGCACTGGCACTTTAGAGAGAAGCTTATGGAACAAGACCCCTCGATTTTCGATACCCTGGAGAAAATCGTGGCCAAGCTGAGGGCGCCCGATGGCTGCCCCTGGGACCGCGCCCAGACCCACGCCTCGATCAAGCCCTATCTCGTCGAGGAAGCCTATGAGGTGCTCCAGGCGTTGGATGACGAGAACAGCGAAAAGCTCTGCGAGGAACTGGGGGACTTGCTGCTGCAGATTCTGCTGCATGCCCAGATAGCTAGGGAATCCGGAGAATTCGAGATGAGGGATGTCATCAGATCTATCGCCACCAAGCTCATCCGTCGCCATCCCCATGTCTTCGGCAAGTCGAAGGCAGCAAACGCAGATGAGGTTGCTCAAGAGTGGGAGGAGTTGAAGCAAAACGAGCGCAAAAAGGATGATTCCTTGCTTTCCAGCGTCCCCAAGGGTCTGCCGTCGTTGAGCTACAGCCACTCCATACAGCGCAGGGCTGCCGGGATAGGATTCGACTGGAAGGACTACGAGGGCATACTGGACAAGCTGGTTGAAGAACTGGGTGAGCTACAAAAGGCCGATACCCCCCGGGAGAAGATTCACGAGTTCGGGGACGTCCTGTTTGCCATGGTCAACGCCGCCCGTTGGCAGGGTGTTGACCTTGAGGAGGCTTTACGCTTGGCTAACGAGCGGTTCTCCCGCCGCTTCCGCTACATGGAAGAGGCTTGCCGAAAGCGCGGCATCTCCCTCCGCGAGCTATCGTTCGAGGAACAGAATGCTCTCTGGGATGAGGCGAAGCGAAACCTGGACAATTGACTCCTGAAACCTTACCAGGCTTACACACCTTCAGCTATGGAGCGGGGTGTGGTGGCAAATATCGAGACCTTGCTCTTAGCTTTCAAAAGCTTCTCTATTTGCTCTACAACCGCTGTCCGCTCCGGGTTTTTCTCCCAGGCTCTCCACTCACGCAGGCTTTCCCATGTGCTGATTGCCACATGGGTACCAGAGTGGTCCACTGAGAATAACGTTTCGCCGGATATGTATCCCTGCTGACGGATTGCTTTTGACCTGAGTTCCTTCAACAGCTCCGCTACCTCCCCCTGGTTGTCGGGACTGACTGACCTCTCGATAATCACCTTTATAGCCATCACCGCCTCCTTCCTCAGTTGAGCCTGTGAGAGGTTATTTTTGTGAGTGCCCATGATAACATCTGATTCTGCGAATTGCAATACCCCGAAAGGGGGAATACCTTGGAGTGAGAAGTGGCTTTCGGCATTACGCAGGTTGACAAAGACCGATTAGGGAATTAATATTCCTGTAGTTTCAGGTTTGCGGCAGTCTTATAGTTGAATCACTGAAAACAATCTGTCTTTCAAAGGAGGAAATATGTCGGAAGGACGTCATAGAGAAGAGAAGGACCAGGAAAAAAGACGGGAGAAGGATGAAAAAGAGGATGAGAAGAGAAAAGGTTGGGACGAGAAGTGGCGGCGAGACCGGGTTAACGCATTATTGTGGGCTTTGATTCTAATCTGGGGGGCTCTGGTCATACTGGCGGAAACAACCGGTTATGCTAAAGACAATTTCGATTGGTGGGAAGGCTGGGCCGTTTTCTTTGCCGGAGCCGGGGCTGTCTTGTTGCTTACGGCATTCTACCGTCTGCTTGTGCCGGAGCACCGGCGTGCAATGGCGGGGAATGTGATTCTCGGATTAGTCCTGCTGGGCATAGGCCTGGGTGATCTCATAAGTTGGAACTACATCTGGGTAATAGTATTAATAGCTATCGCGCTAATGATATTGCTTCGTGCGTTTGTCCCCCGTGGTGAACGCTAAAGCCGGCCAAGGTTTAAGGTCATGAACTCACCCCAGGCATAATCCAGGGGTGTCCACCAGCGGTCCCGGCCGATGCAGCGGAAGTATGGGGGGTGGAATGCCAGTATCATATCGCCGATCTTGTAGCGAGCCAGCACCGGCGTGGAAACGATGAGGCTGCCCAGCTCGCAGGGTTTCATCTCGTGCAGCATCTTTATGCCCTGTCGGGTCTGCACCTCGAAGAAAAACTGGTCGTAGTTGGGCACCCAGGCCTTGCGGTTGTCTCTCTGCTGCCCGAACATTCCTTCAGTAGCGCCGTAAATCTCACGAATATCTACTGGTCCGTAGAGGGCGCGCAATGCTGGCTCCTGTCGGGTATTTATGCCGGGCACGCTGCCCAGAGTCATAACACGTACCTTCCATATGTTCTTAGGATAGACGCCGTGGGCGTGGCGAAGATAACTGCCGAACAGGATAGCTGTGGGCGAAACACCGCCGACCATGGTAACGTTCTCGTCTTTGCATTTCTGATATGCCATCTCGAAGCGGGCTTCCCAAGCACGTTTGGATTTGCTGCCACCCAGAGCGTCGATTTCCTCCTGCGTGGGGACTGAGCGAATAGGGGTGAATGCCGATACATGCTTCAGGTAGATGCCTGAGCTATAGCCGTACTCCAGTTCCTTGTCTCCTACCTGCACTTTTCCCACCACCGAAGGGAAGTTCAGGTTCAGATTAGCGCCCTCTAGCACCTCGTAGCATCTGTTGCTGACGACATAGTTGAGCATAGCCCGGCCGGCGCTGATCCTCATCTTGAGGTCGGTGGGAGTCATGGGTATGAACTTGGATTCATCGCCCGTCGTGCCCCGGGTGATAGCCCAGCCAATCGGTTCTTCACTGAGCAGTAACCGTGTCTCTCCTACCATCACGCGCTGGATGAGAGGCTTGCAGTCTTCATAAGTAACCACAGAAAAGGCACGGCGGTAGTCTTCGATGCTTTCAATATGCTCCGCACCATGCGTCTTTCCATATTCGGTCTGGGCATAGCCTTCCAGGAGAGTGCTCAGCACCTTCCTCTGGGCCTCTGCGGGAGCTTCAACTGCAGTATGCCAGGGCTGCAAAAACCCTTTGAGCAGTTCCAGGGCTTCCTCATGATGGTTTTCAGTCACGGGTTTGTCTGCTACGGATTCAGGTTTCACAGGCATAGCCTATTATATCAGGTTGATGGAGGCGAGTGTTACCAATTGCCGAAAGGCCGATGACTCCGAGTAGTGAATAGTAGGCGCGTTGGAATCCTGTGTCCAAGCAGGATGCAATTGCTGAGTCGGAATTAAGCGTTAGGTTAATTGGGAATCCGCAGAGATGGTGCGGTGATCCTTGATGGAGTCAGTTTTAATGACAAGATTGAATACAGTGTTCTCATGACTGAAGGAAAAAGCACAGAGAAGGGAACCGCGGGCTTCTGCAAGTGAATCGTGCAAGGTGCCTGGGGTACGCTGCAAGCTAGAGTAACATGATACCGATTGGTGCACCAACTATCGTAGCACACATGAAAAGGCCAGCTGCTACTAACCCGCCGACTGCCACGGCTGCGGGAGGTGCTTCGGCAAGGGCAACGGGCGTGGCTATAAGCATCGGGAACAGGGAAATAAAGAATAGAAGGCCCGCTACTCCCCCAAAGGCAGTACCTGGTTCACCGAGGCGCCGCAGCAACCTTTTACTGATTAGGTCTTGCCTCTTGCACTCGAGCCGAACCAGCAATTCCAGCATTTCAACCCCTCCCTACAATTAATGTTCAGCCCGTGTCCACCACAATTCCAACTTATCAGATATGCCCCACTATGTCAAGACAAGTCATTACAGCACTACAGCACTTTAAAAAGGAACGGCGAAACCAAGCCCCTTCTAAGTTAGCAGCCGATCCATCAAGGCCTAAGCCACTGAGGAGGATCTGATTCACAGCAGCTACAATTGACAGATAGATTGCTCCAGTTTATGATGGTCGCGTTCGATACGATAGGCGTGAAGTTGTAGCGCAAAGGCGAACCGTAAGGCTTAATCCTTGCATTTCATTCTTATTAGGTTGATTCAACGAGGCGGTACATGAGAAAGAAAAGCGGAGCTGCTCCCGGTAAATCGCGACACGTTAATGCCCCGATGACAAGGGAGTTTACTAGTGGACTCAGCCAACTGGCAGAAGTGTTGGCAGAAGGATTTCTCTTACTCGATAAGGACCTCGGTCTTCTGATGGCAAACCCCGCTGGCCGGAGACTACTAGGCCTATCCCTAAAGGCTCAAAAACTAGGGCCCGGCAGAAACTTGCTGGAAATAATACCAGGCATTAGAGAGTCGACTATTTATCGCAACCTGCCGAAAGTATTGGAATCAGGGAAACCCTTCACGGCAAGCGGCATTGCCTTGGCTACGAAGGATGGCGAGAAGCGCTTGAATATAAAGGCAATGAGGGTGCAGAATTGCATTGGTCTGCTAGTTAGTGATGTGACAAAGCTCATAAAAGCTCAGCAGGAGTTGCAGGGCAAGGAAGATTACTATAGTGCTCTCATTGAGAACGCTTCAGACGGCATGGTGGTCATTAATGGCGATGGAGCTATACGCAACAAAACAGCATCTATCGAACGTGTATTTGGTTACAAAATATACGATGATATAGGTAGGAGTTCCTTTGATTTCGTGCACCCTGACGATTTACCGAAAGCCGCCGACGCATTTGCCAAGTTGGTCCAGAATCCTGGCCTCACGATTCGATACGAACTACGGGTGCGCCATGCAGATGGGTCATGGCGGACCATTGAAGTTATAGGCAAGAATCTTCTCGATGATCCTGCTGTAGCAGGAGTAGTTGCCAATTTCCGTGATATAACTGAACAGAAGAGTATGCAAGAAGCGCTATCACGCAGTGAAGAGCATTTTAGGGCTCTCATCGAAAACTCTTTGGAAGCGATGGTAATCATAGATGCCCGGGGACTAATCTCTTACGAAAGCCCGTCATTTGAGCGTCTGTTGGGATACAAACTGCAAGAGCACTTCGGCAGGAACCCCTTTGAGTATGTTCACGCAGACGACTTGGCCAGAGTATCCAAAATCTTTACTGAACTGATTCAAAAGCCAGGTGTGGTTGTACGCGACGAGCTACGAGTTTGGCATAAGAACGGCTCGTTGCGCACCGTTGAAGTAGTAGGCCAGAACCTGCTCAACAACCCGGCTGTAAAGGGTGTTGTCACAAACATACGTGACATCACGGAACGCAGGCAGGCAGAGGAGGCCCTGCATCAGCTCTATCAACAGGAAAAAGAATTAAGACAACAGCTTGAAGAGGAAATGAAAAGAAGGGTAGAGTTCACCCGTGCTCTAGCCCACGAGCTAAAAACGCCTCTTACTTCAGTGCTAGCAGCTGCAGACCTGCTGGTTTCCGAACTCCATGAAGAGCCGTTGCAGACATTGGCGAAAAACATTCGACAAGGAGCTTCAAACCTGGGCAATAGAATTGATGAACTACTCGATTTGGCAAGAGGAGAAGTGGGTATGCTCCAGCTGAAACTCGACTGGGTTGACATTCTGCAGCTACTTCGAGAGACAGCCGAGAGCATGACCCCCTTAGCTTCAAGGCGCGGACAATCCTTGATGCTTATGTTGCCTCCTTCTCTCCCCCAGGTTCGGGCAGACGCGTCTCGCCTTCAGCAAATAGTAACCAACTTGATTAGCAATGCCCTCAAATATACACAGGTGGGCGGAAGCGTCAAAGTAAAAGCCAGGCAGAAAAATTCCACTATTATCGTCGAAGTGCAGGATACAGGTCGTGGCATATCTAAGGAAGACCAAAAATATCTCTTCCAGCCATATCATCGCTTTCAAATGGACGATTCGAAGGGATTGGGGGTGGGGCTCGCTCTATGTAAGATGCTGGTCGAGTTACATAATGGCCGGATATGGGTGAAAAGCAGCCCGGGCAAAGGCTCTACATTTGGTTTCTCACTGCCATTGGAAGCGGCTGAAAAACCGGCTGTGGAGACAGAAGCAGGGGCTAAACTATGGAAAGTGTTGATCATCGAAGATGACGATACTATAGTGAGTCTAATTCAGCTAGCATTCCAGATGCGGTGGCCTGAGGCGCAACTCATATCAGCAAGCCTCGGAGAGGAAGGCCTGGACTTGGTTGAAGATGAGAAGCCTGATCTTGTCATTCTCGACCTCGGACTTCCCGACATGGATGGCTACGATGTCCTCAGACAGATCCGCCTTTTTTCCTCGGTGCCAATCGTAATCCTGACTGTCAGGGGGGAAGAAGACGATATAATCAGGGGATTAGAATGGGGGGCAGACGATTATGTAGTCAAGCCATTCAGACAACTGGAGTTACTTTCTCGCCTTAAAGTTCAGTTGCGCAGGCAAATATCTCCTGACCAGGAAGCCCCGGTGATTTGCGGTCCATTGCGACTGGACCCATCTACATTTCAACTTACATACGGAGGCAAGGAAATAAGCCTCACGCTAATTGAGGGTCGCATTATGCTTTACCTTATGCAAAACGCGGGTCGGGTAGTCTCTCATTCAAAGCTTGCTGAAGCAGTCTGGGGAGAGGATCAGCCTGGGGCTACAGACAGTCTAAGGGTATATATACGGCATCTAAGAGAGAAACTTGAGATCGATCCTGGCAATCCCAAGCTCATCCTCACAAAGGTCGGTGTAGGCTACATATTGGCAACACCAACATAAAGACAATAAACATATTGACATAATGATCCCTGGCTTATCAGACGGCCATACCTTCCTCCTAATTACAGAATTACAACATCCTCCTGTCCATGTTGAATAACGACTGCACACAACGATAAGAGTCCAAGCCATCCTCAATTGCTAGTTTCCGCAAAGTATTACCGCATTAATATTACCTTAACCTTAATTTAACAATTTTTTCATGTCGGCATGATATATTGCGAATATGGAGGGTTATTTGTTGATCATAGGTTCTCATGATACAAGTCGCGTTGTCAAAACTCGAAGGTTATCAAGATTAGTAGGAACATAGACGATCTGGGATGTTGTTAGAGAGGAGGAGCCATGGTTACCAGAGTGACGACGAAGACCAGAGATGAAAAAAGAGACCAAGCAGGTAGAATGCTTAGAACCGGAGAAGCATGTCGAATTCTTTTCGTAAGTTGTAACACGCTAAGACGATGGAACAAGTTGGGGATAATCAATGCGTACCGGGTTGGCCCTCGTGGCGACCGCAGGTTTAGAGTGGAGGATGTCAACGCACTGCTTACCGAGGAAATCAGAACAAATTCAGGTATTGGCGGAAAGTAAAAATAATATGCAATCGTCAGCTCGGTTTAGAGGCAATATCGACCGCTTTCGAAGACTCTGTGCCTGACAACTCCCACTGTAATTCGATAGATAAGGTAGGAATCTAATGCCCGAAATCGAGATCAAGTTCAAAGCGACACTGAAACTGGATGAGAAGTGGGCAAGCACTCAGACCACGGAGGAGTTGATAGAGTACATCAAGTACAGAATCAACGGCAGTCTCGGGTTCAGAGGTCAGGTCAAGAAGTTGGCTATAGTGAGTAAGTAAAAAAAAGCCCTGACCTATGAGCAGCTAAGCCTAATAGGGGGGATGGAGGTGATAGAGAGTGCAGACGACACGTCCGACCGACTCTCTATGGGTAAAGGGCAGGTGCCCCCTATGCGGGAAGCCTGTATATAGAGGTGGCATTAGACACTGGGGTAAAGTCTGGCATGAGAGCTGCTACCGGAAGTCGTGATGATACTGAATAGAATTCGCTTTCGGATTGCAGCGGCATGGGGGAAGTTTCTTGGGTAAGGAGCTGAGTGAAAGGCCAGATGGACATCTTATGGCTCAGACTCAACTGGTGAAGCAATGGATAAAGCACAATACAGAAGGCGCAGAACAGAGAACAGCATGCCCATAAGCTCCATGTTTAGGAGAACGGCGGTAAGTCCGATTCTCTGCATTGACCGCGGCACTCTGACACAGCGGAGTGCGTATGGAGGAAGTAAACTGCCCAGGGTTATCGGGGGAAGATGGCTGTTGAGGGGATGCCCAAAATGTAGCGGCGATCTCTACTACAACATAGAACCTGAAGGCGAATATATGCATTGCCTTCAGTGCGGGTACGATAGTGATGCCTGACTCTCAGTAATCCGATAGCAGAAGCGACCTTTGCGTTCACTCTATTCGCCCCAAAGTCACGTGTAACTGCACTCCACAGTAAGAAGTCTTCTCGAAGCCCATGATTGTGTCGAACAGCGCTCCATAACGGCCCTGACAAATGGCTATAGACAACTCAGAGAAGATGGATATAGAAGAACCCGGGCAAGCTGCTTTGAACCCACGATCCAAGCTTACGGGGAGTCCCATTACGGCATACTGGCCTTCTCTGCCTACCTGGGTCTCCCGCAAAAATTGCGCTTAGCCTGGCCCTATGTTCGTGCCTTTGGGAACAACTACTACCCCAGACGGCGATACTGAGCAGCCTCTGCGCTTATCTGCCTCATGGTCGTAGCCGATAGAGGCACCGGCATGGATTCTGGATTCCTTGTCGACTATCGCTCTCCTTACCCTCGCCCCAGGCTCTAGGCTAACGTCATCAAATATGATCGATCTTTCCACTAGGGCGTCTCTCTCAACAACCACGCCTGGAGACAGAATAGAACCCCGGACCGTACCGCCGCTGATGATACAGCCATCGGACACCAGAGAATCCGGCGTACTTCCTCCCAGGACGCACTTGGTTGGGGGGCGGGGCTTCTGATATGACCTGAATGGCCATTTCTCTCCGTAGAGATTGAAGAGCGGGTCCACACCCACAAGGTCCATGCTAGCTTCATAGTAAGAGTCGATATCTCCCACATCCCTCCAGTAGGAGGAATCACGAGTTCCATTGACCAGGACTTTGTTTCTCTTTCCGTCCTTCACCTCGAACACAAAATCCTCTATCTTGTTCTCATTCTCGTAGTCGTAAACAAAGACTTTATAACCCTTAGCCGTCATCAGGGGAATGACCTCTTTGCCGAAGTCGTCTTCTGTTCCGTGCATGGCCTCTCTTAAAGCACTCATCTTAAAGATGTAGACACCCATTGAAGCGAGAACATGGTCTGGCGAATCTGGAACTGTCCTTGGCTTAGCGGGTTTTTCCTCGAACTTGAGTAATCTAAGATTTCGGTCTACTGCCAGCACGCCAAGTTTTGAGGCAGCTTGCTCTTTTCTTACTCTGATACCGGATATGGTCAGCCCTGCGTCC
>Ga0315274_10004280_pt1 | contig 21023 bp, 24 predicted proteins | sample YL17G02_20_MG_FD_203700 | JGI IMG/M metagenome (GOLD analysis project Ga0315274, IMG submission 203700) | Sediment microbial communities from Yellowstone Lake, YNP, Wyoming, USA - YL17G02_20 | ecosystem: Environmental > Aquatic > Freshwater > Lake > Sediment | place: USA: Wyoming | collected...
TAATACCACATCCTCGACTCTCTCATTGGGTATTTTTGACAGAATATCGTCAATCAAATCTCCGTGGGGGTCCAATAATCCAATTCCTTCCTTGTCATTGACGTCCTGCACCGCCAAGGTAGAAAGCAGGGCTGATTTGCCGGTTCCGGTCTGTCCGATAATATATACATGCCTTCTTCTGTCGTCCTTCTTCATCTTAATGTCTTTCTTCTCCTCCCGGTATTCATTGTATCCCAAAAGCAATCCTTCTGTCGGCAAATCGGAAGGCGGAGCCGAATTCTTCGCCTTAACCCCCTTGACATTGGGCGTCTTCATTAAAGGAGTCGGGAAGTGGAAAATACTGGTTAATTCTTCGGTGTTTAGAACATTCTTCTGCGCAGGATCAAACAATCTGAAGCTGTATTTGTATATTAAATCATCGGCGCTTTTGCCTTTAAGCATCACCAACCTAAAACTGTTTGTTTTCGGAGAATTGAACTGCTCAAATGAATTGGCCATCTGCAAAAACACCTCTTCGCATCTTTTCTTATCTTCTATTGAAACAACCAGGCGGATATTCGCCTCAAAACTGTCCTTGCTTATCTTCTCTTCGAGCATTTTCAAAAGCGACTCGTCAACCTTGGGCTGGGTGAACTTGTTTTCCTGTTTGCCTTTGATTGCGCTTAAAAAATTAGTGGAACCCAAAGCCTGGGTGAAATTCTTTCCCTGCGCCACTTCGTCGATAATCATTTTCCCCCTGTTGCGCCAGTCATTGTTGCCTTTCTTCAAAACAACTTGAATGGCTGCTTCCTCGTTCTCGTTCAATTTGGTCAAAATATTGGTGATGCCCGACAAAGGGTCTGTTTCTATATAGTTATACGTCTTTATGGGGAGATAATACGGCTTGGCGGTTTTCAGATACCCGCAACGGACATTTTCCGTCGGAGAAAAAATATTGTAATCGTCCGATTTCTGTATCTGGGCATCGGGATAGATGCTGTAGATTTCTTTTTCGATAAAACCCTCGAATCTTTTGGGAGCGGCCACATAGAAGAAAATCTGCTCTTTCACTTTTCCTATTTCCAAAGCTATCCACGGGTCTATGCCCAAAATCCCTTCTTTATTGAAAGAAGTCAAGCTGCTGTAGAAATCCTCCATTTGTCTTATCCAGTCCTTTTCCTGCTTTCCCGATTTCTGCAATTCATCGGGCGACTCTTTGGCCATCTTGACCGAAAACAAAACGAACTCCAAAGATTCCTTTAAGGCCTTGGATTTAGAGCTTTTTCGCAAAAGAAAAATTATCAAGCCAAACAGAAAAACAATTAAAACAACGAGGGCATAATAATAGGTTTGGCTAACAAAATCAAACATCTTTTTTGATTGAATTCATTATACAACTAATATCTTTAAAATCAAAATTATTTCTTCATATTATCAAGCAAATTCTCCGCCAGCAAAGCGTGCTTTTTATTGAAAATGAAAGATCCGTGGTCGCCCTTGGTCGAAACGAAATAATCGGAATTTTCTTTGCCCACATTATTGATAACTTCTTCTATGGGAAAAACCTTGTCGTTGACTCCGCAAATAAAACCAACTCCAACCCCTTTTTCTTTAAGCTCTTTGGTCATTTGGAATATATTGGCAACGGCACAGGCCGATATTTCTTCGTATGAAAGATTGAGACCTTTTATGCTGTATTTAAAAACCTCTTTCATGTATTTAAAGAATGAACCCATGTCTGAATTTTTATTATCCTTTAATTCCTGTAATCCCTCGTCAACAATAAATCTCTTTATTAAATTCAAAGAAGAATCATTTTCTATCATCCCGGCTGGAGAAATAAGAACTATGTTCCTGAATTTCTCTGGAAAAAGATTGGCGGCTATCACCAAATTAAGTCCGCCCTCGGAATGCCCGACAGCATCAACCTTGTCAATCCCTTTTTTATTTATCACCTCTATAATAGACAAAGCCTTCTGCAACTCGGCAGTAGGGATATCTCTATCGCTTTGTTCAATTTTCTTTTCTCTTGAAAAGGAAGCTGTTAAAACTTTCCTGCCTTCTCCGGCAATAGTTTCTAATGATTCTTCCTGTGATTCCGGAGTAACCCCCCATCCCGGAGAAACAAAAACAGGAACATCGTCCTTGCTTTTTTCAGGATTAATTTCCGTAATGTCCCTATCTTCTACAAAGTCATATTTCCCCAATAAAACTTCCGCCTCGCTCCTCGCTTTTTCGTAAATATTCTCGCTATTTAAATCTGGCTGTTCAAAACTCATAAATTTATCATACCAAAAATCACGTTTTCATGAAAGACGCTTTTTCTTTTGAGTTAAATTTCTCAATCGCATACCTCAGCATGGTCCTCGGCATTGTTTTGCAGTGTTTTTCCAGAAAACGAACCTCAACATTCTTGTCTCTTTTTCCTAATTCTCTCAACATCCACCCGATTGCCTTGTGTATCAAATCATGTTTGTCTTTTAACAACATTTTAGATATTTTCAAAGCATCATCGAATTGCTTGTCTCTGATAAAGGCAAAGGAGGAAAGAACGGCTATCCTTCTTTCCCATAAATTCTTTGATCTGGCCAAAGAATACAAAACTTTCCTTTCTTTCTTCTTGTTCAGAAGAAAATCCCCGACGATATTCGGAGCCGACAAGTCAACCAAGTCCCAGTTGTTTATCCTCTTTGTATTTTTCAAATAGAAATCAAAGATTTCTTTCTTGTTCTCCGCCTTTTTGTATTTTTGAACCAAAATCAACAATCCGGTCAGCCGGCATTCGTGAATTTCATCATCCAACAACTCTTGAATTTCTTTTAAAGAAGCTTCTTTAAACATTTTGACGATTTCCCTCTGAACGGGAACTTTAATTCCCCAAAAAACATCTCCTTCTCCGTATTGCCCCTTTCCCGTTTTAAAAAAGCGCGACAATCTCTTTGCCTGCTCTTTGTCTCTTTTCTTCTCCAGCTCTTTTTTAATCCTGTTTAAATTAATGCCTGCCATAAAGCTCCGATTAAACACAGTATTCCGAAAATCAAAGTAAAGATTGAAAAATTAATCTTTTTTGAAATATCCAATAAAATCTTCAGGGACAACAATCCAAAAACAAAACTGGAAACAACCGCTGGCCAGGAGAAAGAAACTATCGCCGGGTTTTGAAAATACAGATACAATGAAGAACCCGCCACCACCGGAACGGAAATAAGATACGACTTCTTTAATATTAAAGAAGGGTCGCTTTCCACTAAAGACAGCCCGAATACAGTCGAACCGGAGCGGGAAACCCCGGGAATGGCCGATAAACCCTGCAATAGTCCCACCAAAACCGAAGACATATCTTTATTAACCTTCAGTTTGATATTCTTCTTCTGAAACCAAGAAGTCAAAAGTAAGCCCAAACCCATTAAGGCCAGAAGTCCGGAACCGATTGAAATCTCTCTTGCCAGCTTGTAGACAAAAAAACCCAAACCTCCGGAAATAACCGTCACGATAATAAAAAACCTCAAAAACTCCTTGTCTTTAAAGGAAATCAAATCTATCCAGTCCTTCCAGAAATAGACGATTACAGCAAACAATGTCCCTAAGTGCAAAAACAAAGCCAAATCAACGCTGTTGAAGTCCTTGATTAAAAAGCTGGAAAACAAAGCTACGACTCCCTCACTGGAAACCGGTATCCATTCGAATATTCCCTGTATAAAACCCAATAAAATATATTCCCACATATTATTTTTCTATTCTGACAAATCTGTACTTATCAAATTCGTCTTTGAAAAACTCAAACTTGGAATACTTGTCTTTAATAATCTCCTCTATCCGTTCTTTCTGCTCCGGGTCGAATTCCATAAAAACAACTCCTTTCTCTTTCAAATAATCAACAGCTTCCTTTAAAAATCTTTCAATATATTTCATTCCGTCAACTCCTCCGTAAAGGGCGACTGAAGGTTCGAACGTTTTAACGTCTTCCCCGACCTCGTTAATCCTTCTTTCCGCGACATAGGGAGGATTGGACAGAATATAGTCGTACTTCTTGAAAATGTTTGAAAAAACATCTGTTTCTATAAAATTGCATCTTTCCCTTTCTATTCCGTTAGATTTAATGCTTTTTTCTATCCCTTTTAAAAACAAACTGTTGATTTCCCCGAAATCACAGAAAGAACCAGGAACATTCTTTAAAACCGCAAGACCGATGCATCCCGAACCGGCAAACAGGTCCAGACATTTGGAACCTTCCTTGATTTCCGAAATAGCTTTTTTAACCCAGTACCCTGTTTCTTCCCTCGGAATAAAAGGACGGAAAGACAAATCAACCTTAACGCCCAAAAATTCCTTAAATCCTTTTTTGTAATCCTCGGGCAGTTCCATATTAAACAATCAGGGTAGCAATCAGTATTCCTATAATCACCCCTCCGGCAATTTCCAAAAGGCTGTGCCCCAGTATTTCTCTCAGCTTGTCCATATCTTCCCCTTCTTCTTCATTAAACATCTCTATCAAACGATTTAACGACTGGGCCTGCTTTCCCGCCGCTCCTCTGATGACTTTGGCGTCGTAAATCATGAAAAAGGCCAGAATAATGGCAACAGCGAAAATACCCGAATCAAATCCGTATATCAAGCCGATTGAAGCCGCCAACCCGGAAACTGTGGCGCTGTGGGAGGAAGGAAACCCTCCGGGCAAAGAATACAAATCAAACCTGAATTTCTTCTGCTTAAAGGTTAATACCAGAGCCTTGATGCTCTGGGCCAGGAACCACGACAAAAGAGCAGCTATAAAGGGCTTGTTCATTAATAATTCTTGTATCATATGTATATGTTATCAGATTTAATCTTTAATATCAAAGATTTTACTCGACTCTTTAAACCCCTTGATCATCTTGACTTTGGCCTGGGGCAGATTGAAATATCCAGCCAATAATTCAATAATTCTCTTATTGGCCATATCCCTTTCCGCTTCCGCCTCGACAAAAACATCAAAGCTGTCTTCATTTTTCTTAACTACTTTATCTTCTTTTGAGCAGGGAAAAGCTTTTACCTTAATTAGCATATTTCTTCAATATCTTAAAATCTTTCTTCAAGATCTTTTTCATGTTCGGATTATACATCGCCACGGCCGGATGGTAAAAAGGAATAACTGTATTCTTTCCCTTAAAAACCTTGCCGTGGATTTTACCGATAGTATCAATATTATTAGAAAGTCCGAATCTTTCCATAACAAAGCGCATTGAATGCCTGCCCAAAGGGCAAATCACCTTAGGAGAAAGAACTTCGATTTGCTTTTCGATAAAAAGGCTGCAGGCCTTAATCTCTTTTTCTTTGGGGTCCCTGTTTTTCGGTGGCCGGCATTTAACAATATTGCAGATATATACTTTTCCCCTGTCTATCCCGACTGATTTCAAAAGCTCGTCCAGAAACTTTCCCGACCTTCCGCAAAAAGGAACGCCCGTTGCGTCTTCCCTCGCTCCCGGCGCTTCTCCGACAAACATTATCTTCGCCTTAAAACTTCCCTGTCCGATAACCGGCAAATTCCTTTTTTTGCACAAAACGCATTTTTTGCAGGACAAAACCTCTTTTTCCAACGTTTTAAGCTTATTTTCCATAGGAAGATATTAACACAAAAAAACGTTATTTTAAAGCAAAACTATTTAATCTTTGAGAATATTCTTCCTTGGTTATTTCTCCTTTAGTGAATAATTTATTCAATCCTAAATAGTATTGTTCTTGTATTTGGGATGTTGGTATGGCTGCGTTATATATGCGGACATCGTCTATTAAACCGTTCATATACCAAGGCACATCTTGATAACAACCGATACGCAAAGCTGAAGCATAATCTGGCATGGTAATCCAACCGTCAAGAATAACAGATTGAGATACGCCATTTATAAATATCTTGGCAGCTGCACCGTCTCTAACAAAAGCTATATAATACCAAGCGTTTGTAACTGGAGTCCAAGAACAATAAGCCCATGTATCAACATAAGAACCAGGATTATATATAGCATAAAAAGATAATACTTTAGAAGATTGCTGCCAGTTTGAGCCCCAGAAATTGGTGCCATTAATATATTGCCCATAAAATCCTGAAGATACAGCAACACTATTAAACCTTACCCAATGACCAATCGTAAAATTTTCTGTTCCAAAATACCAATTTGCGTTATCTGGAACAGAAACATAATCATCTGTCCCATCAAAACTCAAACATTTTCCCGAAACACACTCCGACCCAGTTTTCAATTTATCTAAAGCGTCTCCCGTAGACAATGTTCCATTATTGCTACCCCATGAATCTTTTATGGTAGCTCCATTAGTAGCAGCAGTTAATTCGTCAAACTTCCACTCTCCTATTATATTCATCATTAATGCATTTCTCAAAGAGTTAGAAAATATCTGTCCTTTGGCAATATTAGCACTGTTTGTCACTCCACTCATTGTAACGATAATCAGGCCGGAAAGTATTCCGATGATGGCGATAACTACCAAAAGTTCGATTAGCGTAAACGCTGTTTTGTGCGAAAGAAAAACTAACTTTTTATTTTTCCCCTTTTCCATTAAGTACATTATAACTAATATGATATTAAAATCAAACAAAAAAAGCCCCGAGAGCGGGGCCTTTATCTAATTAATCTTCAAGAGTTCAACTTCGAACATAAGGACGGCATTGGGAGGAATCACTCCTGCAAATCCGGCAGAACCGTAGCCCAAAGAAGAAGGAATGGTCAGCTTTCTCTTTTCTCCTACTTTCATATCAAGCATTCCCTGCTCCCAGCCCTGTATCACCTGTCCGGCGCCAAGAGTAAAGACAAAGGGCTCTCTTCCTATGCTCGAATCGAACTGTGTTCCGTCTTCCAAGGTTCCCGTGTAATTTACGGTAAGGATATCTCCGTTCTTTGAAGCTTCTCCCGTTCCCTCCTGCAATACCTCTATTTTAACTTCGTCCATTTTTTGTTCGCTGTTCTGCTCTGTCGGCGCATTCAATTCTTTCGGCCTTACAATAAGGAAGAAAGCCAAAGCAATAATCAGCACTATGATTATTAATGAAATAATGTCTTTTTTGATGTCTTCCTCCATATTATAGAATCTCGTAAGAAACGTTAACCGTTACTTCTATCTTGTTTTCACCGACCACAATCTGCAAGTTGCTTCCGGTTCCTGCAGTCGCCTTGTCAGCAGCGCTGAAAACCGGAGCGTAGTATGACTCGGTGAAACTCACCGGATTGCCCAATCTCACCCCCATTTTCTGGGCGATCTCCTGCGCTTTCGCTTTGGCATTGGTTATCGCCTGTTCTCTAGCCTGCTTTTTCAAATCATCCTCCTTGTCAATTACAAACTTCAAACCTGAAACCTGGCTTGCTCCGGCTTCAACCGAACCCTGAATATTCCTGCCAATCAAATCAGTCTGTCTCATTTTAACCTCGACTGACTCAACGGCCTGATACGCAACAATAACCCTCTTTCCCATGGGATAAACTGTTAAATCGACCCCTTTGGTTTGCCATTCATACTGGGGATAGATATTAAAATCAACTACTTTAATGTCTGTTTCCTGAATCCCCTGCCTCTTTAAAAAGTCTATAATTCCGTTTGTTTTGTCGCTGTTCTTCTGCAAAGCATTATCGATTGTTGACTCTTGAGTAATGGTTGAAAAGGTAACCAAAGCAACATCGGGAACGGCATAGACCGTGCCGGTCTCAGAAATATTTATGGTATTCTGGCTTCCGGTCGCACCGATGTATTTGGTTTCCTTGGCCGTGTTCTGAATTGCAAAAACAGTGTAAATGATTAACGTCACCAAAAGAACGATTCCCACGATCATCAATACTTTCATAATGGGATTCTCGCTCCTGGTTTCTTTTTCAAAATATTGTGCTTCCATTTTTTTATAAATTAAACTTATTATACGACCTTTGGCTGATTATTGACTATGGTTTTAACTTCCATAGTTAAAAATTACTGATTATTTTCTTTGCCAGGCTCCGCCTGAAGCTCCATCGGCTGTCCGCAACAAACCAGCTCCCCCGCTCCCGGATGAATAACCTCGACAACATTGCCGCAAACATTGCATTTGTATATTTGCTTTTCTTTTGTCATATATAAACATTTTAACACTGAAAGGAAAATAAGAAAAGAGCCCCCGAGAGGGGGCCCTTGATTATTAACGATTATTCGCCTCTGAAGTTGTTTTCCTTCATCGGTCTAGCTTCGTCAACGATCATCTTTCTTCCTTCTACTTCTTTTCCGTTGAACATTTCCTTGGCAGCGGCTGCCTCTTCTTCTGTAGCCATTTCAACGAAACCGAAGCCTTTTGATCTCTTACTAAACTTATCTACAATGATGCTGGCGTTTGCAACGTTCCCAGCTGCTGAGAATAAATCTTTAAGAGAAGCGTCTGTTGTGGTGTAGGGAAGATTTCCTACGTATAGCTTCTTTTCCATTTTAATTTGAAAATTGATTAATTAACGACCTACTCTCACTAACACTGTAGAGAAGAGCACGACACCAAATGTGTTTAATACAAGGATACAGTAAATACTTATTAATGTCAATGTTGTTATCCACTAAAACATTTATTAGTTTTTTTCAATTATATCGATTTCTGCTTGAATTCCGTCCGCGATTGCAAGGGCACCATTGGCATACCAGGTATACGGAGAATTGATTGAACCAGAAAAATATATCATTGCCGCATTCCATTCCCCTGCGCGCGTTTTTGATACCGCCCCGGAATCAGCCAAATACATTCCTGAAGCTAAAAAAGCATCTTGAACATTCCAAGGATCAGCCGGCCTGCCGGTTATACTTTCAACTCTTTTTTCGTATAACAACCATGTGGAAGGGATAAAATCTGCCGGCCCCATCGCCCCGCCCCAGCCGAAACTCATTGGACAAGTAATCGGGGTTTTTGAAGGATTTTTCCCCAATTCTTTGGTAATACTCAAAAATCCCGGTATATCTCTTTGCGGATGCATTGTTTTGGGCAAAACCTCGCCGTCTGAAATTCTGACACCTTCTCCGGTCTTAAAATCGGTTAAGTAGCATAAGTCAAATTTCTCCAAAGACAATTCTTCTTGGAAAATTGAAAGTAAAAAAGCCGGCCTAACGCCCGTCAAATCTTCAACATTTTTGGCAATATCAAAAGCTTCTCCGAAAGTAAAACCGTCGGGCACCCCTATCAACTCAAAATTTTTACCTCTGATTTCTTCTATCTTTTTTTCGTTTTCGTTATTTTCTACGGCTTGTTCTTGATTTTCCTTTAAAGCCGACGTGTCATCTTCTTGAGAGTCGATTATCTTAAATTTTCTTTTTAAATTAATTATGCGATTATACGACTCGGTGATCCTTTCCTCTTTGATTTTACCTTCTTTAACGGCATTGAAAATTGCGTCCCTTGTCTTATACGCTATATCTTTGTCATATCCGGAAGAACTATTGTTATAAACGTTAATCACGTCGCACCCTGCATTAATCGCCATCACCAAAGCTTCGTCAAATTCGAAGTTGTTGCTAATCGCAGACATTTGAATGTCGTCGGAGATAATGACTCCTTCAAATCCTATCTGCTTCCTTAAAATATTTTGTAAAAATATGGGAGATAAGGTTGCTGGATAATCAGTGTCAATATTTTTGTTTATTATGTGCGCCGTCATAACAGCATTCAAAATTCCATCATCGTTTAATTTTTGATAAGGAAACAACTCCTCGTCCTTATACGTATCGGTTACATCAACCATTCCGAGATGGCTGTCTTCCGTCGAACTCCCATGCCCTGGAAAATGCTTTGCTACGGTAATAATATCGTTATTTATATGGCTCTGTATAAAAACCTTGGCATTATTAAAAACTTCTTCCTGACTTGAAGAAAATGAACGGCCCATGGCCCCTATAACCGGACTGGCAGGATTAATATTTAAATCAACAACCGGAGCAAGGTTCATATTAAATCCTAAACTTTTCAATTCTTCGGCCAGTTTTACAGATTCTTTCCTTGTGGTTTCGAGTGTTTTATCCTGTCCCATTTCTTGGGCCGAAACAATTGATAAGAATTCGTATTGTTGTTTCAAACGATTTATATTCCCACCCTCTGCATCTACCGCCACAAACAATTGATTATTAATAGAATATTTTTGGATATCGGAAATAAGCTTTTTTGTTTGCTCGGGGCTTACTATATTTCTCGGAAAACTTTTTGACGGAACATCGTAATCGGAAAGAATTACACCCCCTATTTTAACATCTTTGATTATTTTGCTGATATCAGAGTCTTCGGACGCCGTGATCCCCCTGAATCCTACCATTATCATTTGTCCAATTTCCTCCTTCAACTGTTCATCTGTTATACCCGCATCACTTGATTGAACGATTTTATCTGGCTCATCAATCAATTCCAATTTATATTTTAAAAACAATCCGAGTAAAAAAACAACGAACAAAATTATCAACGAAGCTATGATTAATATTTTTTGGCCTTTACGCATTTTCTAATTTGTATACATTATACCAATAAAAATACAGATTAAACAACTGCATCTCGGTTTAATTCCTTATACATAATATGCCTCGTTTGAGTAAAATTTAGAAAAGTGTGGTAAAATACTATAATCGACATTCGCGGAAATCAAAACTTGAAAAGCCATGAAAATCAAAGACCCAGTCAGCGGAATAAGCCATCTTATAGGAGCATTGCTCTCTTTGTTCGGAACAATCATTCTGCTGTATTTCGCCTACAAGCAAAAAGATATTGTTAAAATAGTATCTTTCTTTATCTTCGGAGGAAGTATGTTATTCCTTTACACTTCCAGCGCCATTTATCATCTCTTCGGACATTCTCCCGAAGAAGTGGACGTGTTTAGGAAAATAGACCATGCGATGATATATATTTTGATTGCCGGAACCTATACTCCTTTTTGTCTGATAGCTCTTAAAGGGTTTTGGGGGGTCGCCACTTTAATAGTCATCTGGGTATTGGGAATCGCCGGAATATCAACCGTATTCTTCAAGTCCTTTTGGACTCATGTCCCCCGCTGGTTCGCCACCTCTTTGTACATAATAATGGGCTGGCTGTCGGTTATAATAGTTTATCCCTTAGCTAAAGCCATGAATATAGAAACAATATTATGGCTTTTAACCGGAGGCATTTCCTACACCGTCGGAGCGGTGATTTACGCTAAAAAAAAGCCGAACATAGCAAAAGGTTTCGGCTTTCACGAACTGTTCCACATCTTCGTTCTCTTGGGAACCGTCTTCCACTTCTACGCTATTTACAGATATCTCCTCTGGATATAAGAAAAGAGGGGCACATGCCCCTCTTTCTATTCTCCTTTATTTTCTTTTCTTTTTTGTCTTATCCTTTCAATCTCAGATAAATATTGTTTTCTTAATCTGATATTATCGGGAGTAATTTCCAAATACTCATCATCATTCATAATACTCATTCCTCCTTCTAAAGTAACCCTAACCGGAGGAGTTAATTTTATCGCTTCGTCGGATCCCGATGCTCTCATATTCGACAGCTCTTTTCCTTTGGTCGGGTTAACAGTCAAATCATTTCCTTTGGAAACATTTCCGATAACCATTCCTTCATAAACCTCTTCGGCGTGGCCGATATACAAAACTCCTCTTTCCTGCAATCCCCACAAAGAAAACCCCGAAGATTTGCCGGTAACCATAGAAGTCATGGAACCGACGCTTCTCATCTCAATTTCCCCGGCATAAGGCCTAAAACCCAGCACTCGGCTGGCTAAAATGCCTTCTCCGCGGGTATCCATGACAAAGTCGGGTTTGTACCCCAACAGCCCCCTAGTCGGCATTTCAAACACAATCCTAGTGTGTCCCTGCTCCGGCCTCATTTCAGTCATTATTCCTTTTCTCTTAGAGAGTTTTTCGATAACAGTTCCCGACATATCATTGGGAACATCGATAATCACTTCTTCAAAAGGTTCAAGCTTCTTTCCATTTTCTTCTTTAATAATTACTTGTGGCTGGGAAACCTGCAATTCAAATCCTTCCCTTCTCATCTTTTCCAAAAGAATGGCAATGTGCAATTCTCCCCTTCCATACACTTTGTAAGAATCAGTTGAAGAAAAATCTATCTTTAACCCTACGTTGACTTCCAATTCTTTTTCCAATCTCTCTCTTATCTGCCTATTGGTAACATACTTTCCGTCTCTTCCGGCAAAGGGAGAATTATTAACTAAAAAGTTTAAAGAAATAGTCGGCTCATCAATGCTGATTACCGGCAATGGTTCTTGGTCCGGATTATTGCAAATAGTCTCTCCAATGAAAATATCTGAAATGCCAGCAATCATAATTACGTCTCCGGCAATAGCTTCTTCCGTATCCCTCCTGTCCAATCCGTAGAAAGTATATATTTTAACAATCTTTGCTTTTCTCGTTTCTTTTTTGATTCCTTTTATAAACACTTCGCTTCCGTTTTTAATCTTTCCTTCGTAGATTCTGCAAACGGCCAATCTGCCCAAGAAATTATCATAGGCAAGATTAAACGGCTGGGCCCTCAAAGGCATATTCACCAATTCTTCAGAAGATGCCGGAGGAACATTTTCTAAAATCAAATCCAAAAGCGGAGTCAAATCTTTCGATTCGTCTTCCATTTTTCTTTTGGCTATTCCTTCTCTTCCGTCGGCATAGATAACTTCAAAATCAAGCTGTTCGTCATTGGCTCCCAAATCCATAAACAGCTCCAAAACCATTTCTTTCACCTCTTCGGGCCTTGCCGCCGGCTTGTCGATTTTGTTAATCACGACTATCGGCTTTAATCCCAATTCCAATGACTTCTTCAAAACAAACTTTGTCTGGGGCATCGGCCCTTCCTGAGCGTCAACCACCAATAGAACAGAGTCGATTGACCTTAAAACACGCTCCACTTCCGAACCGAAATCGGCGTGGCCGGGGGTATCCACGATATTAATCTTGGTATCTTTGTAGAAAATTGAGGCGTTTTTAGAATAAATGGTAATGCCTCTTTCCTTTTCCAATTCGTTTGTATCCATTGTAAAGCCCTCTTCGGCCACTCCCGTCTGCTTCATTAAAGCATCGGTTAAGGTGGTTTTGCCGTGGTCGACGTGGGCGATAATGGCTATATTCCTGATTTCCATAATTTAAAAAATCTGCCTGAAAGCAGAAAGCTTTTGTACTGTATATACTATATATAGAATAGAAACAAGATTTTGTCAAAAAAAATTGTAGATGGCCGATTGCAATCAACAATTTTTAAGAACATAACTTGTGGCATTAAACCTTGCGTGGTCTACACACTTAACGTTCGGACACTCGGGACAATTAAGGTCGCAGGCTTTGGGAGACTGCCTATTATGTATGCAATCAAAATTATGACAAGACTGGCATGGTCTTGTGGAATCCTGATCCTCGCAGGAACTGTTGCAACATGAGAAGCAACAGCCGGGACACTTGTTTTGGGCCATAAAAAAAGTTGCTTTCATTCTCAACCTCCTCTCCTGGTGGTCATCAGCTATGCGTCTTTTCTTTCCGCTTTGTGGGACTTCTTGATCAGTTTAGCAAAACGAAGCTCGTCTTTGCAAAAAAGATCAATGAGAAACATCCTTGCTTTAAGAATCAAAGTACCCAGCATGATGGTTTCCTGGTCCGCTCAATATTGATTTGTCGCGAACTAGCTATAATATACCACAAAACAATCTTTATTCAAAACTGTGGATAATTAACTATACATACCAAAATGAAGAATATATAATCATTATTGTCTTTCTAATAATAAAAATATGAATCCAAAAATCATAGCTACAATCGGGCCAAAGTCCGAAGATTACAAGACCTTGAAGGATTTGGCCGCATCCGGAATGAATGTTGCCAGGATAAACTTCTCCCATGCAACCTACGAGCAGTGGAACAATATCAAGTCGTCTTTAGCCAAGATAAAAAAGGAAATGGGCATAGAGGTGAAAATGATGATGGACTTGCAGGGCCCCCGCATCCGCGTCGGACAGTTGCCGCATGAGATAAAAATGGGAAAGGACGAAATATACGCTTTCGTCTACGGAAAAGCTGATATAGAAAACAAAGAAATACCCATTGACCACGCCGACCTCTTTAAAGATGTAAGAAAAGGAGAATCATTTTACCTCGCCAACGGACTAATCGATCTGGAGATAACAGATATCAAAGACAAGAAAATATTCGCCAAAGTCCACCACGGAGGAATCCTTCTTTCCCGCAAGGGAATCAATATTCCCGAAACAAACTTTTCGGGAAGCGCTTTAACCCCAAAAGACATTGAAGACGCTAAATTCGGAAAAGAAAACGGGGCCGACTATATCTGCCTTTCCTTTGTCCAAACGGGAGACGATATCAAGGAATTGAGAAAATCATTGGGAAACGCCAAAACTACAATTATAGCAAAGATAGAAAGAGTGGTGGCACTGAGAAATTTGGATGATGTTGTTAAAAATTCTGACGGCATCATGATTGCCCGGGGAGATTTGGGCATTGAAATTCCGATAGAAGAAGTGCCTATAATCCAGAAAGAGATCATCCGCCACGCCCACTGGTACCAAAAACCGGCTATCGTGGCCACGGAAATGCTCGCCTCAATGATAGACAGCCCCCGCCCGACCAGGGCGGAAGTGGCCGACATCGCCAACGCTATTTTTGACGGAGCCGATGCAGTGATGCTTTCCGACGAAACCGCTTCCGGCCACTACCCCGTAGAATCGGTTAAAATAATGAAAAAAATCGCCAAAAGGGCAGACGATTATTTTAATAGTGTAAACTACCTGGAATAACGGCTACTTTTTAATCTGAGAGATGTTATTGACAGTAATCCACGCCGACATGAGTCCGAATCCTTTTTTATCAATTTCAAAGGGGATTATTCTTTTCGGATTTCTAAGAAAAATCAACAAACAATAATTCTTGTCTTTAAACAATTCATAATACTTGCTAATTTCTTTTTTCTCAATACCGTCTTGAGCGCCGTATTTAACAAGAATCTTTTTAACTATTGCAGAATTTAATTCTGAAAATTCTAAAACATCGAAAACCTCTGCCATTGCCATAATTGGTTCTCCCGAATCTTTAAAATAAACCTTGTCTCCCTTTTTAATTTTTCCCCAAGGAGAAACCCTGTTCTTGTACCATCGTGATTCTATTGTTTTTTCTCCGCTTAAAATCTTAGGTAGCAATTTCCAAGATTTTTTCATTATGGCTAAGTGATCCATGAGTCTACAATTTTATTTCTTCGCCCCGACCTACAAGTTTTACTTCATTATCTATTACAAGAATTGCCTGCTCATCTGTAAGTATCCTCACGGGATGCTTGACAGTAGAAATTTCTTGTTTAAGAATTGAGGCATATTCCGGTTTGAAATGCACCGACAAAAGAAATGGCACTAAATTGAGGCCTGTTAAATCGTTTAATCCAACTGTATTTCTATCTGGATCCTTCCAATATGCCATTTCTATTGTTGGGCAGGCTATGTAACTACCAGCGCTTACCCCGATATAGATAACACCTTTTTTAATCAGTTCTTTAACAACTTTATCGAAACCACTCGCTTTTACATGCTTTAACAAATAGAATGTATTGCCGCCCTGGACATAGATAATATCTTTATCGCTGAGCAGAACGCGTAATTCGTTTTCATTTTTCCCTTCAATATCAACATTTTCAACATTAAATCCCAACTCCCTCATTATCTGGTTTTCCTTTTCTAAATAAGAAAAGTTTTTCTCAATTTTTGAGGCAGTGATAATGTGGGCGATTCTTATTTGACTTGCCGGCTTGGGAAGAATTTTCAAAATTTCTTCTTTAACGTCCATTCCAGCGGAAGTTAAAAGTATAGTTTCCATGTTTTTATTTCCCACAACACTTTTTGTATTTCTTTCTTAAAACACAAAGGGTATAAACTATTTCAATAATGCTATTATTGCAATTATGTTAGCGATGATACCAATCCAATATTCACCCTTCTTATACCATGGCTTAGTACTTTCGCGTGCTATAGTTTTAAGCGCTTCAGCACTCTCTATTTTTGGCGCTAAGATGCCCATATTATTTTCCTATTTATTTTTGTCTCCTTCGACCTTTATTTCCCATGACATTTTTTATACTTCTATTTGTCGGGTTTTTACTATATCAATATAATTCTTAACTCCCGCCAACCAACCCCCGGTAAAATAATCTGCCGGATTAAACGTCTTGGGATTTACCCATTCATATCTTTCATGATTGACGTCTAATTTAATCTCTCCACCTAAATACTTAGCTTCATAGCCAATGGCAAAAATCCGACGCTTGGCCTTCTCGCCTGAAGCTAATATTTCATTCCTCTCGTGACGCATAAAAACTAAAGGTTGGCCTAACTGACACCTAAAATCATCTCCTAATTCTTTAATAATCTTATGCTCTGCAACCTTTTCCAGGGACGTTAAAAAGTCATCCTCCTTTAAGCGACCACCTGGTATATCCCAATCACCAAAACGATCTTTGGTGATTAACAGTCGGCCGGCTTCATCGGTCAAAAACATTTTGACGGCGACGAAATATAAATCTCTTTCTTGGTCCATATTTTTATTTTTATTTCCCATGACATTTTTTGTATTTCTTCCCGCTCCCGCAAGGGCAAGGATCGTTTCTCCCTATCTCTGGTTTTGAATTAGCACCACTCCTATCCTCCGAAACCTCCTGCATCTGTGTCGGAGAACTTTGCTTATTAATAGACGCTCTCATAATGCTTTCAATAAGCATTTTCTCGTAATTTTCCAACAGTTCTTTGAACATTATAAGTCCCTCTTTTTTGTATTCAACCAAAGGATCCCTCTGCCCGTAAGCCCTTAATCTGACCGAATCCTTCAAGCTGTCCATATTTTCCAAATGCTCAATCCAAAGAGTATCGATAACTCTCAAACCGGCAACCCTTTCTATCTGCCTCATATTTTCCGAACCGACTTCCTTCTCTTTTTTCTCGTAATCTTCTTTGGAGCATCCGTGCTTTTCAAGCAAAGGCAAAATCATTTCCTTTAAATCGTCCCTTCCCAGAATTTCGTTTCTCTTTGAATAGATTGTCTCTCTTTGTTTGTTTAAAACATCGTCATATTCCAAAATATGCTTTCTCGCATCAAAGTTAAATCCTTCTATCTTTCCCTGGGCCGATTCAATGCTTTTGGAAATCATTCCGTTTTCAATGGGAGTGTCTTCGGGAATGTTGAACCTTTCCATCAATCCCTTAATCCTGTCCCCCCCGAATATTCTTATAACATCGTCTTCCAAGGAAACGAAAAACTGGGTCGTGCCCGGGTCTCCCTGCCTTCCCGCCCTCCCCCTTAATTGGTTATCGATTCTTCGAGCCTCGTGCCTTTCCGTTCCTATTACATGTAGTCCTCCCAATCTTTTTACTTCTTCATTCTCTTCTGGGGTCGAAGGTTTTCCTCCCAGATATATGTCAACACCTCGGCCAGCCATATTGGTGGCAATGGTGACGCCGCCCTTTTTTCCGGCCTGAGCGATGATTTCACCTTCTTCTTCATGATGCTTGGCATTCAAAACCTTGTGCGGAATTCCGTCTCTTGAAAGAAGGCTGCTTAAATATTCGTTCTTTTCAATCGAAGTCGTTCCCACCAATACCGGCTGCCCTAATTTGTATTTTTCTTTCACTTCTTCGGCTACCGCTTTAAATTTTGCCCCTTCCGTTTTATATATTTTGTCCCCCAAATCTTTTCTCACTAATGGCTTGTTCGTCGGAACAACGATGACTTCGAGATGATATACTTTGTCAAACTCTTCGGCCGACGTTTCCGCCGTTCCAGTCATTCCGGAAAGCTTCTTGTACATTCTGAAATAGTTCTGGAAAGTGATTGAAGCTAATGTTATCGATTCGGGCATGATTCTCACTCCTTCCTTAGCCTCTATCGCCTGATGAAGTCCGCCCGACCATCTTCTCCCAGGCATCATTCTTCCGGTAAACTCATCAACGATAATCACTTCTCCGTTTTTAATTACGTAATCCTTGTCTTTCTTGAATAATATTTCGGCCTTAAGGGCCTGCTCCAGATGGTGCAGATATTTAATTCCCCTTTCATCGTAAATATTTCCCGCATTTAAAATGCTCTCTACCTTATCAATTCCTTTTTCGGTCAAAGTAACCGCCCTCATCTTCTCATCGACTTCATAATCATCCTCCGCTTTCAATCTGGGAATAATTTTTGAAAATTCCATATACCACTTTGAGCTTTCCGCATCGGGAGCAGAAATAATCAAAGGGGTTCTGGCTTCGTCTATTAAAATTGAATCGACTTCGTCGACAATCGTATAATTGAATCCTCTCTGCACCTTGTTTTTCAAATCATAGGCCATATTATCCTTCAAATAGTCAAAGCCGAACTCATTGTTGGTTCCGTAAGTAATGTCGGCATCATAGGCCTCTTTCCTCGAGCAGGGCCTTAAAAAGTCCTCTACCACCAAAAATCCTCCCAGCTCGTCCCTGGTCTTATCATCCGCTTTCTTAAAAGAAGTATCGTACAAAAACGACTGGTCGTGATTAACGCATCCGACCGACAATCCAAGAAAATCATATATCTGACCCATCCAAACGGTATCCCTTCGGGACAGATAATCGTTGACGGTAACCAAATGGCACCCTTTGCCCGAAAGAGCGTTCAAATACAAGGGCAAAGTGGCAGTCAAGGTCTTTCCTTCCCCTGTTCTCATCTCGGTGATTTTCCCCTGGTGCAAAACTATTCCTCCGACCAGCTGACAGTCGAAATGCCTCTGGTTAAGAGTTCTTTTCCCAGCCTCCCTCACCAAAGCGAAAGCTTCCGGAAGAATGTCATCCAAAGTTTTTTCCTTAGCCAGCATCTCTTTCAATTCCTTAGTCTTGTCTTTCAATTGCTCTACGCTAAGATTAGATAATTTTCCCTCAAAAGAATTGATGTTGTCGATGACCGGCTGAAGGGTCTTCACATATTTATCGTTTGCATTGCCGAAAATGCTTTCTAAAAATGCCATGTCTTTACAATTATTATACCACTCTATACTATATTAAGAAATATGAAACGTCAAAAAGGGGCCAGAGCCCCTTTTTATATTTAAAACAAGAATTATTTCTTTTCTTTTTTTCTTCCTTTAAGAATTTTCTCTTTATGTTTTTTAATCTGAGACTGCAACTCGTCTTTAGCATCGGTTAAGGCAGCTCTAAAATCTTCTTTTTCCGAAACGGATCTAAAAAGTTTGCCCGGTATTTTAATTTGTATTTCCGCTCTGTATATATTTCCCTTCTGGTGGTGCTTACTCGTCAGTCCGACTTCAACTTCAGCAGTCACTTTAGAAAATCCAAGCAAAAGACGCTCGATGTCTTTAATTTTTTCTTCAATCAGTTTATTTAAATAGTTTGTCGATTCAATATTGGTTACTTTTACTCTTATTTTCATATATTTTTTAAATCACCACCTAAAACAACTCTCGAGGAGTTGTTTTAGAAAGACTATCTTTTTCTCTTTTTAGCAGTTTTCCTTTTAGCAGTCTTCTTTGCTTTTCTCTTCTTTGCTGCTTTTCTTTTTTTAGCCATTTTTTTAGAAAAATATTTTATTTTTTAATTAGTCGACCTTTTCCAAAGCCAAAGAATCTTTCTATCTATATTTTCCTCTTTCTAGAAAAATTTGTCAATAGCTTAAGGACAAAAAATCTGAATTTCCTCCTTTAGGTCGATTGAAAATTTTTCTTTCACCGATTTTTTGACCAACTCTATCAACTCCAAAACATCTTCTGAGCTGGCATTCCCCAAATTAACGATGAAGTTGGCGTGATCCTCTGATATTTTTGCGTCTCCGACCTGTTTTCCCTTTAAACCGCACAGTTCAATCAATAATCCTGCCGGAATAACTCCTTTTTCATTAAAAACCTTCAGCTGGGGAAAGCTTTCTGTCAAAGAATCTTCCAATCTACCGGCATAATTCTTAAAAACAGAGCCGGCGGAGAAGCCCTTTGGGTGCTTCCCTTTTCTTTTTTCCAAATTCTCCCTGACTCTTTCCTGAATCTCCTTTTCGTCGCCTTTAAAGAGTTTTAATTCCGCAGAAACGACTATCAAGTTGCGATTATCTTTGAAAATACTAGTTCTGTATCCGAAAGAGCACTCATTTTTCTTAAATGTTCTTTCTGAAACTTCTCCGTTCTTTACTTCCAAAGCACTAACGCTTTCAATCGAATCGGAAATCGATCCGCCGAAAGCTCCGGAGTTTCCGTTAATAGCCCCGCCCAAAGTTCCCGGTATCCCGACTCCCCATTCAAGTCCGGAAAAATCTTTCAATTCGGAAATCAAAAAAGACAAAGGGACAGTCGTATCGGCTTTGATAATATATTCATCGCCTTTTATTTTTGTTTTTTCAATCGATAATTTTTCTTTAGCCAAATTCTCCACTTTATACACAATCACTAGTCCGTCAAATCCGTCGCTGGGGAAAAGAACATTACTTCCCCCTCCCATAATGCAAAAATTGATATTTTTCTTAACGACCAATCCGATTATCTTCTTGAGCTCTTTTTTGTCGGAAGTTCTCAAAAAATATCTGGCTAATCCGCCTATTCTAAAAGTAGTGTAGTTTTTCAACGGCACTTCTTTTTCTATCCTCGGAAATTCTGCTTTAAACTCTTCGAATATTTCCATTAATAAGATATTAACATAATTTTGGATATAAAAAAAGAAGAACTGATTGGAGGTAAACACTTTAAAGTATCTCTCTCATCAGTCCCTTCATGAGGGGTCCGTAGACGAACGTCTTAACTCCCAACTCGGCGAATTCTTTCACCTCCCAGGAAGTGACGTTAACTGCGATTTTTATCTCGGCGTCGTTCTTGAAATCGGAAGGACTGTTTCCGATGAAAACGATCATTTCGCAGTTGGTGTCCTTCCTAATTTTTTGAAGGTGCTTTGTCTTGGAGCCATGTTCTCTTCCAAGAATGTCATTGAAGTATTCTAGCATTCCATTTTTGGAAAGACATTGTCTAACGGCATCTGCCGGGGCATTTGAAGAAATGAAAATGGAATATCCTTTCCCGTGAA
>Ga0315274_10004281_pt1 | contig 21018 bp, 25 predicted proteins | sample YL17G02_20_MG_FD_203700 | JGI IMG/M metagenome (GOLD analysis project Ga0315274, IMG submission 203700) | Sediment microbial communities from Yellowstone Lake, YNP, Wyoming, USA - YL17G02_20 | ecosystem: Environmental > Aquatic > Freshwater > Lake > Sediment | place: USA: Wyoming | collected...
TGCATAGATTCTGATGCTTTAAATTATTATTTAAAAGGAAATGTTAAAGGCATTGCCACATGCGAAGATACATTTAGAGTTGATGAGTGTTACAGCTCAAAAACAAAGCTCACTGGAGGAAGCGGGGATTATGTTTTTGAAGCAATTTGTGGCGGAAATTGCCCTGCAGGACAATTAGTTTATTGCTCTTATGGATGCAGAAGTGGAGCATGTTTGAAAAGTACAATGGGTTTAGCTTCAACTCGCCCAGGCATTATTGGATGGTTTAAGAATTTGTTTAGCTGAATTTTAATTACATAGAGTATTTAAACTAATTTTTTCTAACTTTTTTATGAAAGCCGCAGTCCTTTTTTCTGGAGGGAAAGATTCATGTTTAGCTTTGCATAAAGCAAAGCAAAAAGATTATGAAATTAAATATTTGCTGTCTGTTATTCCAGATAATTTTGATAGTTTTATGTTTCATAAGCCTTATTTAAAACTTTTGGAAAAACAAGCTGAGAGGTTAGGTATTGATTTATTGGTTATGAAAAGTGAGGGAGAACAGGATGAAGAGATAGAAGATTTAAAAAAATTGATTGGAAAAGTTAAAGATAAAGTTGATGTTATTATTGTTGGAGGAATTGCTTCGAGTTATCAAGGCGAAAGAATTAAAAAGATTTGTGATGCGCTTGGATTAGAGTTTTATGCTCCTTTATGGGATTTTAATGGAGAAGAAATTTGGAAAAAACTGCTTGACGAAGGATTTAAAGTTGTTATAACAAAAATATCTTGTGAAGGTTTAGATGAGGGATGGTTGGGGAAAATTATCGACGAGAAAAAACTAGAGGAATTAAAAGCTCTAAGCAAGAGATATGGGTTTAGATTGGACTTTGAGGGAGGGGAAGCTGAAACAGCTGTGCTTTTCATGCCGGGATTTAAGAAAGATATAAAAATTAAGTTTGATATAATAAATGAAGGCGGGTATAGGCATTTTTTACAAATAAAAAAAGCGGAGTAAAGAGAAAAAATAATTTGTAAAGGATTTGTAAAAATAGAGAGCAATAATTAACTGAAAAATAATTCGTAAAAATAGATGTTAATAACTAACTAAAAATAAAAATATATAAATCACGCAAAGTTTGTAAAGTGTGGGTTAGCAATAACAAGAGGATGGATGAAGAATGAAGATAGATAATTTTTACAGGAAAAAACTTGGAAATGGCCTGACAATTTTATTTGAGAAAAGAAATTTGCCTGTTGTTTGCAGCTCTGTTTCTGTAAAAACTGGCTCTGAATATGAAAATGAGAAGTTAAAAGGAGTTTCTCATTTTATAGAGCATTTGGTTTTTAAAGGAACTAAAAAAAGAAATGTTAAACAGATAAGTGAAGAAGTTGAGAAAAAAGGAGGAGTTATAAATGCTTTTACAAGTGAAGAAATAACTTGTTTTTGGAATAAACTGCCGAGCAAACATTTAGTTACGAGTTTGGATATTGCTTCTGACCTTGCTCTTGGACCTTTATTTGAAAAAGAAGCTTTAGAGCGAGAAAGAAAAGTTATACTTGAGGAAATTAAAATGTATCATGACAATCCTCAAGTGTATGTTCTTGAGAAAATAAAAGAACTGCTTTATGAGAAGCCATTTGGAATGTTTACAGCCGGGACTCATGAAACAATGCCTAAGATGAAAAGAGAAGAGGTTTTGCAAACATTTAAACAAAACTATTCAACAAATAATATGCTTTTGAGTGTTGTAGGAAAAGCGAATTTTCAGGAAATTTGTGAATTTGCAGAAAAAGTTTTTCCTGAAACGAAGCAAAGAATAAGAGAAATAAAGCCAGTTATGAGAAATTTTGAATTAATAGAAAAGAGGAAAGATGTGGAGCAGGCGAATTTAGTTTTTGGCTATCATGTTCCAACTCTGCAGGATAAGAATAGATATGCAGCGGAAATTTTAGATACAATACTTACAAGAGGAATGTCCTCCAGACTTTTTCAGGAGATAAGAGAAAAAAGAGGGCTTGCGTATGCTGTTAAAGGTTTTTTGGGGCAAGATAAAAATTATGGGTATGAAGCAATTTATATTGGAACTATGAAAGAAAAAATAAGAGAAGTTAAAGAACTCATTTTAGAAGAATTGAAGAAAATGGAAAAACTTGAAAAAAAGGAGTTAGAGGAAGCAAAAGAACAGTTGATTGGCTTGAGAAATTTGGAAAGTGAAGATAGTGAACAAGTAATGGTTAATTTAATAGCAGAGGAGAATGCAGGAAATGCAGAAGAATATTATAAATATGAGAAGAGAGTCCGAGATGTAAAGTTAGAAGAGGTTAGAAAATTAGCAAAGCTTAAAGGTTATAGTTTTATAGCTTTAGTGCCTGAGTAAGCTGGCCGCAAGATTTGATTTGAACATATAAGTAATATTAAAATTTATTAACAGAATATTTTTAATTAAGTGGCTTCTTAGTTGAAGAGCTGAGAAGTGTTAGAGTTAGATAAAAATTACTATTATCAATTAGAATGTGTAGTTAATCTGTATGCAAGAAGTTAAGTACACATTAGATGATAGATGTTTTAATTTAGGGGATGTACTAATTGGTAAATCCCCCCGATAATTTATATTGATAAGAGGAATGTACTCCCTAAATTGATTAATAGACAAAAGTGCTATCATCAATCGGAAATTGTGATTAAGAGTTAATGGTTATTAGAATTGTATACAAAAATAAGAGCATTTCAGCTGCATTTAGCAAAAATAAATAAGAATTAGAAAAATAAAAAAGTAAAAATATTAGAGTTTATTTCTTAAAGTTTCTTATAAGCTTGCCTACACCAATTACTAAGACACCTATTGATATAAGCCATCCATTGTAGTCAGTTATAGTCGCTAAGATGCTTGCCTCTTTAAGAAGCAACAAAATACCAATTATAGTCACTATAATTGCAGTTAGTTTTGCCATTTTTGAAATTTACCTCCTTTTTTATTAAAAAATAAAGAAAATACTATTTAAATATGTTTTGTTTCTCTTAAAATTAAAAAATAAAGATTTATTTTTTGCCTGTTTCTAAAATTGCTTTTATTGAAACTACCAATGCTGTTGCTCCTACGAAAGCTATGAAATTTTTCAAAATTGCATCAAGGTAGGTTCCAATTGCAGGAATTACCAATACAGTTGTGCTTCCTACTCCTATTAGTACGATAAGCGCCACTAATAGCTTGATAACATTCTTCTCGTGTATGTTAAGGAAGCCTACTATAACTCCAAGCACCACTAAAACTAGTGCTAGATATGGCACAGTATATGCTCCTTCTATTAAACCAGCAATTACTGCTAAAATCAAGCCAACTATAAAAGCCCATTTACCTATAACTTCATCCATTTCTTCAAAATTTACCCCCTTTCATTTGCCAAAATTTTGATAGCTATCAAAAATCTTTACAAGTATAACTAGATTTTTGAAGTTACCTCCTTTTTTTAATTACAATTAAAGAAGAAAAAGCTATTTAAATATGTTTTGTTTGTAAACTCTTAGAAAAAATGCAAATAATAAGAGTTAAAGGGATTAATGCACCCGGGAGACCGAGTGGATGCGAGAAAGCTCCAAATGAAGTTTTAAAGGTATTGGATGACATTGGTAGCAATGAAAAAGGGAAAATTATAGACAAAAAGCTTTTTGACTTAGAAGAAATTCATATTGATAACAGTAATGTTGAAGAATCTAATAAGCTAATATACAAAAATGCTAAAGAAATTTTTGAAGAGCAGGATAAAGCGCTATTTATCGGAGGAGATCACTCGATAAGCTATTCTCTTGTTCGTGCATTTTCAGAAATTTTTGAAAATCCTTTTCTTATTGTTTTTGATGCACACGCAGATTGTGTTAAACCCGGAAAAGAACCTAATCATGAAGAATGGTTAAGAGCAATTGTTGAAAAAGGATTTCCTACCGAAAATATTATTCTTGTTGGAGCGAGAAATTTATGGCAAGAAGAAAGAGCTTTTATTAGCGAGAAAAAAATTAATGTAATAAGTATGCAACAAATTCAAGAAAACAGACAAGAAATTTGTGATTTAATTATGGAAAAAGCAAAAGATGCAGATGCTTTGTACTTAAGCATAGATATCGATGTTTTAGACCCTGCATTTGCTCCTGGAACAGGGTATTTAGAGCCTGGCGGAATGTCAAGCAGAGAGCTAATTTATTTTTTGCAAAGACTTACACTTTTAAAAAATTTTAAAGCAGCTGATATTGTTGAGATTAATCCAGATAAAGATGAAGGAGGAAGAACAGTTAAATTAGGGGCTAAATTATTAGTGGAGATGATTTAAAATGGAGGAGAAAGAATTAAATAAAATTCCTATAAAAGAAAATAATGAAAGACTTGTTGATATTTCTAAATTTGATTCTAGAATTAAGATCATAATCCCAGAGTATATGAAAAATACAAGTTTAAAGAAAATGTTAGTAAGAAAAACAGTTGCAGAGAAACTTAAAAAAATACAATCGGAATTGCCTTCTAACATGAATTTAGTTGTAACAAGTGGCTTACGCCCGCTTAAAATTCAAACTGAAATCTACAAGGTGTTTTTTAAGAAAAATAAGAAAGAACATCCGAATTGGTCTAAAGAAAAAGTAAGAGAAGAAACCAGAAAAATTGTTGCTCCGCCGGATAAAACTCCTCCACACTCTACTGGAGGGGCAGTAGATTTAACAGTTTGTAAAGATAATAAACCTTTAGATATGGGCTGTTCTATACCAATGACAATAGCTACAGACAATCCTGAAATACATAAATTTCCAACTAATTCTAAAAAAATAACTAAAAAACAAAAGGAAAATAGAAAATTTTTTGCCGAATTAATGAAAAAATATGGTTTTGTGAATTTAGAATCAGAATGGTGGCACTGGTCATATGGTGATAGATACTGGGCTACTAAGAAAAACAAGAGGTTTGCGATATATGGAAGCATAATCTAAGTTAAAAATGGCAGAAGAAAACAAACAAGAAAACAGAATAAGAACTTTTATTGCTCTTGAGCTACCAAGAGAGGCAATAAATTATATTAGAGAATTGCAGAAGCAAATTGAGAAACAAAATCTTTTTACTGGGAAGCTTACTGAGACAGAGAATTTGCATTTAACTTTAAAGTTTTTAGGAGAAATTGATGAGAAGAAAGTTGAGGAAGTTAAGAAAAAGTTGAGAGAGGTGAAAATGCAGAGTTTTGAGGCTGAATTAGGAGAAGTTGGAATTTTTTCTAAAAGATTTATTAAAATTATTTGGCTTAAATTAGAAAATTGCAATAAATTGCAGAGAGAAGTTGATGAAAAGCTGAAAGAAATTTTTCAGCCAGAGCAAAGATTTATGTCGCATATTACAATTGCGAGGGTGAAACATGTTACAAATCGAAAAGAGCTTGTTGATTATATTAAAAATATAAAAACAAAACAAATAAAATTTAAAGTAGATAAATTTTTCTTGAAAAAATCTGAGCTGAAGCCAGAAGGGCCGGTTTATGAAGACCTAGAAGGTTATGAATTAGAGTAATATTATTGAAAGAAAATTCAGATAAAGAAAATTGAGTTAGAGGATATATTACGAAAATTTTTAATGAGAAGCATAGAATTTATGTTGGTGAAGAAGATGAGGGGATTGATTCTATTTCAAATTTATCTTCATGTAATGTAATTATCTTACCTTCAAAATCTTCTGGTTTTGTTTCTTTAAGTAATTTAGAAAATGAGCTTAGTAGTACTTCCGGCTTATTCTGTGGTATTCTTAACCAAACAACTGAAAATATTTTTTCTTTAGAATATAGGGATTTATCAGTAAAATCCCAGTCATTAGTAACAAATACCCTCTTTTCTAATTTTGAGAATTCTGCTAATTTGCCATTTGAAATTCCTTTTGGCTTAAATTCCACATTAAATCCTTGTTCTTTTAAAGATTCTAGTAATTCTCTTTTTATATTCTCATCAAGCAGGAATTTGAGTTCCTTCTTTTTCAATACCGATGACGACATTATCACTGCTTCTAGCGATGATGCTTGCATAATGCAAAGCTGCTTTAATGTGCTCTTTTGTAAGGGGAGTAAGAAAAGCATTAAGGATTTCTTTAACTGGTGTTCCTGCTTCGAGCAACTCAAGAACTTGCCAAACCATAATTCTTGTTCCTTTGAAAGTTGGCTTTCCATGGCAGATTTCGCTGTCTGCAACAATATATTTGTTAATTTCGATTCTCATGTTAACAATAATGACTGAGAAATATTTAAACCTTTCGTTTCCTGATTGTGTTAACTCTACGGGTGATGAAGAATAACTCAAACTCACTAAAATTAGAGAGCTTAGAGCTTAATAACTAAAATTTTATAAATTAATCTTTATTATTAATAAATAAATTAGGTTAATAAGGTGCTAAAATCTAAGCATATTAGAGCTTAAGGAGCCATCACCTTTTAACTTTACAGAATCCGTTTCCTTAAGCTTTGTAGAAGGTAAGTAGATAAATTTTTCTTGAAAAAATCTGAGCTGAAGCCAGAAGGGCCGGTTTATGAAGAGTTAGAAAGTTATAATTTAGAAAATTAGCTTAAGAGTTCAAATTGGTTTGAAGTTATCAGAAGATTTATAAATAAGGGTTTATTTAATGAACTATGAAAAAGAGAATGCTTTTAATTTCTTTAACAGTTATAGTTGGCATTATAGGTATTATGAATTTTGCTTTAGCTCAAGAAAATGTCACAATAACAACTCCTATAAATGAAACAACTACAACACCTGTATGCTCAGATTCTGATAACGGAAAAGATTATTATGTTAAAGGCGAGATTAGTGGGAGTGTTCCAATTGAATGGGCAGGCCCAATTGACATGTGTACTGGTGATACTACTCTAAGGGAAACTTATTGCGACCCAGATGATGAGAATGGAGATGGTTATTTAGGCACAGCTTATTTATTTAACTGCCCAAATGGATGCAGAGATGGGGCATGCATAACTTCAGAAGAAACTTCAGAGCAAGTTAAATGCGTCTTTGCCAATTCAAACAAAGAGCAGAAGTGCTATACAGCTGAGCAAAACTCAAGAGCATATTGTTATGGGGTTGAAAGTTGCGTTACAAATATTTCTGGATACAAAGGAGAAAAAATAACTTGGAAATCAACTTGTGGAGGTTATGATTATACTGTAATTGATGGAGTTGATAATAATGTTGATTTTGATTGTAAAAATATTTTAAATGAATCATGCCAACCAACTAAATGTGATGATGGAAGTGTTTATGAATGTAAAATTGGTAATGGGCAGTGTATTTGCCCAACTTGCCCTGGAATTATTATAAAACCTGTATGCGGTAATGGAATTTGTGAAGGTGGCGAAGGGGAGATTTGCGCATGCCCTGCTATAGAAACAAAATGTGAAGAAGGAAAAGAGTGTACAGTTCCTGCTTGTAGTTGTGCAGTAATCTGCCCCCAAGATTGCAAACAAGTAGAGCCAAGAGATATCCATCTCAATGAAAAATTTAAACTTCAAGTTTATCAATCTGTGGATGTTTTAGATGATGGGAATTATTTAATGAAAATAACTTTCAAGGATTTAATAGCCTATAAATGCAAAGAAGAAACAGTGAGCACTGAGGCATCAGAAACTATTGAAAGCAAAATTGCGATTGCTACTGGCAAAGCAGTTGCATCAACTGGAACAACTTCTACGGGATCTTCTGGATACGCTGGAGGAGGAACAACTATAACTCCAGCAGAAATTTTGAAATGTATTGGTGCAGGGCCTAAAGCTCTCTTAGATATTGATATGATTGTTAAGAATATATCAGAAAAACATCACATTCTTAATTTAGATGTAGGAGAGAAAAAGCAAGTTGGGAAATTCACAGTTTCATTTTTGAATTATGATTATGCTTCAAGAACAGGAGTATTTTTAGTAAGCAGAGAAACATTTTCATGCCCTAAAAATTGCAAGTGTGATGAAAATGTGAAGATAATTGAATGTGCTGAGAAATGCGAAAAGGGAAAAACGCTATGCCCTGATGGGGTATGCAGGGACAAATGCAGTATTATAAGCGAAGATTGCAAATATGGATGTGCTTATGGAGGAAATTGCTTCCCAATTGGAGTCAGGAGTAGTGGAATGTATTGCGGCGTAGATTTGAATATGAACTCTCAATTAAAGGCAGATGAAAAATGCGAAAATAATTTTGAGTGCTCTACAAATTTATGCATAGACAATAAATGTATAAGTTCGGGGTTAATTCAAAGAGTTCTTAATTGGTTTAGGAAGTTGTTTGGCGGAAAGTAAACTCCGCCAGAATATTGGTGAGGATTAAAATATTGATATTTACTAGCAAGCATTTATCAGCTTTATTTTTTCTATGTATACAAAAATTTCAGTTAAGAAAAAATAAATACCCAATTATGAAGTTAAAGGCATATTAAATAGTTTTCTGTGGCATATATTTTGTATTACAGATTTATTTTTAAATGCAAAATTATTAATTGTATTTTAATGGGAAAGACATTAGACAGAAAAACACAAACTTCAACAAAAAAAGAAAAGCTTCCGACGAGAAAAGAAGTTGATGAAGATGTTAGTAAGAGGTTAGAAGAAATAGCTTATGAAACTGCTAAAGAAGTGTTGGGATTAAGGAAGGGATTAAGGCCATCAAAAATTTATCTTTTTGGAGCAGGACAAGAATATTTAACTAGTTTAGTTGTTAAACTTGGTTTGAAGTTTAAAGAATATGAAGAAAGAACAGGAGAAGAGGTAGATATAAAGATTTTTACTGGTTTGGGAGATGGGTACTTTGTTGATATAGGTCATTATTTAAATTCTAGTCATTCAAAAGTTTCTTAAAAAAAGCAGTTTTGCTTTTTAAAACTTCTTTTAATTCATCTTCGCCTGCGTTTAAAATTTTGTTGAGTGTTTTAAACTTCTCCAGAAGTTTTTTTGCAGTTGTTGGGCCTATGTTTGGAAAAGATTCGAGAATGTATTGTTTCTGCTCTTGGAAAGAAAGATTTTTCTTTTTGGCGTGCAGCGAGATAGGGGTTTTGTCTTTTTCCTGCCTTTTTGTAATAAGATACAAGAACTTGGCGGTGTCTTCATAATTTTTTGAAAAAATTATAGGGCATTTTGCTTCTAATTCTATAAAGAGAAGCATGCCTCTTATTGCATTGCTATGTAGCCCTCGTTTTTCATTGTTTTCATTCTCCTTGTCGTCGTTGTAAAGCTCATGCTCCTCAATTCCTTCTATAATTAAAAGGTGTTTTTCATATTGCTTTAGCTCTTCTAACTGCCATAAAAGGCGCTTGTTAAGCATGCTTGAAATAAAATCACTTATTGTTTTTCTTTCGATAGCTACATTTCCTACAAGATAATCTGCAACTTTTAGATGCTGAAATTCCACATCTACACCTAATCCAACTAGCTCTGATGCAACTAAAGAGTTTTTTTCATGGAGGTCTGCGATTATTCTTGGCTTTGGCTTTTTTTCCCTTTCTTCTGATTTTGAGAAAATGTTGTGGAAGGGCATATTATTTTTTCACATCTAAATTTTTGCTTTTTAAATATTTTTCAACAAGCTCAGGGTTCCAAATCCAGGTTATTGTTCCATCTTTATTTACGACTATTTTATGTATGCTTTCGAGATAGTAAAGAATTATTTTGAATGTTCTCCACATCATTTTTTTTGGCAGGTTTTTAAATAATCCTATCTGAGTATACTCCCCACTATGTTCCTCAATAAATTCTTCTACCATTAAAACTGTGTCTAACCTTGGGGCGCTTGCTTCAAATAATTTTTTGTTTTTTAATGTCAATATCATAATGTATTAGTTAATACATCAGGGTTTTTAAGTGTTTTGGTAGATAGATTCTTTTTTTAAGTTATATCAAACAAAGTTTTTTGCCCCTCCTTTTTTTCTTCAGTTTTGTTTTCGATTTCTTTGTTCTCTTTAGCTTTTATTTCTTGGTTGTTGTTAAATTCTTCATCTAACTTTTCTTTTACGCTATCTAATGCGGCATACATCTTTTTTTCTTTGTGGAAAGCTGCCCAGTAATATGCCTCGTCAAGTGTTTTTTTCAGCATGAGGATAATTAGTTTTCCTGGCTTCAATCTTGCGGTTCTGCCTCGTCTCTGTATCTGGCGGATGGCAGAAGGAATTGGCTCGTAGAAAATAACAGCAGAAACTTCTGGGATGTCCAAGCCTTCTTCTCCGATAGAAGAGGCGCATAAGATATTTATTTTTCCTAAGGTGAAATCATTAATCATTTCTCTTTGTTCTTTTTGGCTTAGTCCTGTAGCATTTTCTCCTATACCCTTTTTTGCCTGGCCGACAAAAACTCTTGCATTTACTCCAGAAATCTCATTTAAAGTTTTGCAGATTTTGACGAGAGTATCGCGATATTGCGCAAAAACTATTATTCTTTTTATCTTAGCTGTTTTGAATTCCTTTTGCACAATTTCACTGAGTTTTTGGAGTTTTGGATTTTCAATTTTTTTGGCTAAAAGTTCTGTTGCTTTTATATAAGCTTGATTAAATTTTGGCTGTTTGATAAGCTGTTGGACTGCTTTGCTTTTTCCTTGTTTTGCTTGATCAAAAATATCAAGAAAATAGCGTTGTAAAGAAGAAAGAGTTTGAGTTTCAAGAAGTTCTAGCAGGTATTGCAGCTTAATTGTTTGTGCGCAAGCAGAAGCTCCTGCTAAGACATTAAAATTTCTGTTGCCAGTAGAAATCATGGTCATTATTCTTCTTTGCAGTTCAAGAACATTTTTTTTACTCGCCGGAGCAAAAAGAAGTTTGCGGTTTCTAAGCTCTTCAATTTTCTTTTCGTATAATTCACGAAGAAGAGCTCTTATTTCTTGGAATTCTTCTGGAAAATCTATTTTCACAATATCAAATTTTAACTTCTGTATGTATGGAGAAACATCTTCACTTTCTCGCGTTCTTATTTCTATTGCTTCTATTCCCAGATTTTTTGCTATTTCTTTAATTTTTGATTTTTCTACGCCAGGAGAGGCTGTTAATCCCAATATTCTTGGATTTTTTGACTGTTTTATGTATCCAGATGTAACATGAGTATATGCATAATTCTTCAAGCAACGATGGCACTCATCGATGATTAATAATGTTGTATCACTTAAATCATATAAATTATTCTTTAAGTCATTATCTAGACATTGGGGAGTTGAAAAAATAATCTCTGCATTTTGCCAGAGTTTTTTTCTTTTTTCAGCCTTAACTTTTCCTGTAAAAAGCTCGAGAGTTGCAAAAAGTTCAGGAAGATGTTTTGTAAAATAGGAAAAATGCTGTTCTGCCAGCGGACGAGTGGGAGCGAGGAAAAGAATTTTTGAGTCTGGAAATCTTTTTAATCTTTCTATCGCCAGCATTAATGCTATTAAAGTTTTGCCGATTCCTGTAGGCAGGACTACTAGGCAGTTTTTATCTTTGCAAGTTTCAAAAATTTTCTTTTGGTATTCTCTTGGCTCTATATTTTTGAGAAATTTTTTTATATTCTCCATTTCTGAATAAAAATGAGGAGGTATAAAAAGGTTTATTTTTCATCAGTCTCTGCTCAAGTAGAAAAAATTATAGTTAATTGATACTGTTAAAAACAAACCATTAATCTATAATAAACTCTTGCTAAGCTTTAAAGGTTTGGATGAGCTTAAAATTTGTCAGTAGATTGCAGTCTTGAAAATTTGTTGCCGAAGAACTACCAGTTGCGCAGGCACTACCATAGATTTTTTACATAAAGCGTCCAAGGACCAAAGCATAAAATAAGCCTATTAAAGTCAGAATTACAAGAAGGGCCCACAATCTTCTGCTGCCGAAGAATATCTTTGAGCCATCAAGTTGCCCTAAAGGCAAAAGAAGATTCCAGGCTGCGTAATATATGCTAAATCTTGCTAAGTCTGAATAGCCAATTATATAGGCTATGACTGCGAGCACAAGATTTGCGAAAATGCCTATTCCAGCTATTGCCGCGATATGCCATTCTGTCATTTCGCTGAATCTATAAAGTCCGTGTCTTTTAGCTGCTCTTGCTGAAGTTGGCTTAACATCAAACTGCAAAAAAGTAAAAATTTTAAGAAAGCCATAAGGATAAGAAACTAATACCAAAATAAAAGGAAGAATAAGCCCTATTGGAATTGGTTTTTTAAAATAACTTCTTTGATACCAACCCCATCTTTGAAAATGCCATATTTTCTGCTCTGTTTCTGTTTCGAGGTAGTAGGCAAGAAATTTTTTAGCAAAGACGTTTACAGCTATTATGATAAAAGCAATTAATAAGGAAGCAAGGAAAATATCAGTTTCTTTTAAAAAACTTATTATAAATGCGAATAATGCAATAGCGATTATTAAATGGGCAATCTCTTTTATTTTAATCATAATTTAAAGAAGGGATATGCTTATATAAATTTATTGGAAATGTTGAGTAGACTAACAAACTTAATATCTTACCTACAAATTAGCCCCGCTCCGCTCTCCTCGCTCAGCAATTCGTCAGCCAATCCTGTTCGTTTGACTGGCTCACCTGTCCGTTTGCATTCGCTCGGCTAAAAATAGCCCGCTTCACTCAAAATAAGATTAGTTTTACATTAATTAATCACTAAAATTATATTTTGCAAAGTACAATCTTTACGAAAGCAATGTTAAGCCATAGACTTGACTTAACAGAAAATGATTAATCAAGATATATTTTGCTTTATAGAAAAATATATAAAGCAGTTCTTTTTGATGTAAATATGCTAAAGATAAAAAAGATTTCAGAAGTTGTAGGAAAAAGGGTTTACACAGATTCAGGAGAACTTTTTGGCGAGGTAGAAGAAGTGAATTTAGTAGAGAATAAAGTAGATAGCTGGAGAATAAGAGTAGCAGGAGGCGCGGGAAGTTTTTTAGGCGGAGCAAGAGGAGTTGTAATTCCGCATCAGTTTGTTAAAGCAATCGGAGATGTATTTATAGTCAGCAGGGCGAGTTTACCTATGCAAGAAGAATTAGAAACTCCTATGACCTCAGAAGCAGAAGAAATTCAGATTTAAAAGAGAACTTACAGAACTACAGAATCTGCAAAATAACCACAAGAGTATAATATTAAATTTAAAAAGAAGCTGTAAAACAACTGCAGTAGCATATTATTAAATTTAAAAAGAAGCTGTAAAACAACTGCTATTGTATAATATTAAATTTAAAAAGAAGCTGTAAAACAACTGCAGTAGCATATTATTAAATTTAAAAAGAGAAAATAAAAAAGAGAAAATGGTTGAGAGCATATTTTCAAACCCCCTTTTTATCGAGTATATTTTGCCATTCTTATTAGTTTTCACTTTAGTTTTTGCCATTCTTGATAAGACCAAATTATTAGGAGAAGGGAAGAAACAGATTAATGCTATAACAAGTCTGGTTATAGGCTTAATTTTAATCGGCTTTCCTTTTGCGAGAGGAATCATCGTGCAACTTATACCTTTTTTAGTTGTCTGTTTGGTTATTTTATTTGTTTTTATGCTACTTTATGGCTTTATTTCAGGAAAAAAAGAAGGCGATGTTTTAAATAAAGGATTAAAAATAACTTTAGGAATTATTTTTGGTTTAGCAGTTATTGTTGCTGTATTGTGGATAACTGGCTCTTGGGATTTTATTTTTAATTATGTTGTAGAAGGAGAGTATGCTGGAAAAATATGGATGAATGTTCTGTTAATTGCTATGATCGGAGGCGCTTTAGCAATTGTGCTATCTTCTGGGGGAAAGAAAAGAGAGTAGGAAAAAAAGGAAAAGTGAAGGGAATTATTGGAGAATCAGCTGATTTATTTATAGAAGTTGGTTTAAAACCCACAGAGTAAACCATCAAACTTAACACTTGCCCTGCTTCGCGGAATAGTTATTCTTTCTATTAATGAATAAAATTCTACAATTAAGAAAGTTTTATAATCTCTATTTCTTTCCTTTATTTATGAATTTCAAAGAAATTTTTGGGCTTATCTTAATTGCAACAGGAATTTTTCTTATTATAGCGCAGCCTTTTTCCCCGACAGGGGCGGTGATTGATTTGTCAACCTCTTCTGCCAAAGTGAGTTTTGTAGTTGGAATCTTAATGGTAATTGTGGGGTTTGTGGTGATGTTATTTGATAGAAAAATAAACAGATAAACTACTTTCGCGAACTTGCCTGCCACATCAGCTCAAAATACTTTCTGTAACTTTCAGCTATTTCCTGCTCTTTTATTACAATTGCTAGAGGAGGTTTTTTCCACAAAATTATTGCAACTTTATCTCCATAAATGTTTATTGCAAGAGGATTTGCATATTTTTCAGGCAAATAACGAATGTCAGCAAGAGGAATTTTTTTATTGAAATCTTTATTTGCTATAATTCTAACTTTTATTTTCCTTTTCACTCTGTCTTTGTCATACCATTTAAAATAAAATGGCAGAATTTCAAATGCAGAGCTTGAAGCTCCTAAAATAAGAATTTCTTTAGTTTCAAGCTGATCCTGAAATATGGTCTTAAGGCCTTCAATTCCTTTATAAAAATTTGTTTCTTGCTTTTCTTTTGTTTTCTTGTAGAGAAGAGTTAGATTAGGCATAGACTCTTCTAATTCTTGCTGTTGCTCTCTTAAAACTTCTTTAAGCCTTTCAGGATTTACTGCTTCAAACAATCTTCTGTTGTTCTTGATAATATAGCCAATAAGCCCTTTTTTTATGAGCCTTTCTGTTATATCATAAACATTTCTTCTATGAATTCCGGTTTTTCTTGAAATCTGCCCAGCTAAACTCGGCCCTAATTCAAGCAAGGCGAGATAAACCCTCGCTTCATTATCTGTAAGCCCTAATTTCTGCAGAATTTCTTTTGGTTCCATTTTATGTTTTTTTATTTTGTCAAAAACCATATGCCAGAGTGTATTGCGTGTCTGGTTTTTGATCATGCTCAAAATTACCTTGATGCAAACTCGTTATTTTAATAGTGAGCAAACAAATGTAATTTTGACATATCAATAATTTGCTAAACAAGTTTAAGCTTTGATTAAGCAGCTATAGCTTAATCTTCTCTTTCATAGATTATATTATCTTTGCTGTTACCAATACAGAGCTCTAGGATTTATAAACTTTACTATTAAGGTGATAAACATCACCACATTAGTTTATTTATAAGTTCTTGCTTGTTCTATTGACATGACAAACAAAAAATCTTTTTTTAGAGAAGCGACGGAAGCTGAAATTAAGCATAAAAATCTTGTAAAAATAGCAGAGCTTTCTGATATCGCTGGTTTAGGAGAAAATGACTTTACTATCCTTTCTCCTTTAACCCCGAGAGGATATGAATCTGCGAGAAAATTTATGAAACACGGGCCAGAAGTTAAGCCAAAAAGATATTATAGCTCAGAGCAAGCTTTAAGGGATGGAAGAACGCCGATTCAATTAAGAGAAGAGGCTTTTGATGGAATAGAAAAGTATTTTTATTGCGGCTATACTTTCTTGCCTATTGGGAGAGACAGAAGAAAAAGAAAAGTTTCTTTAGTTGAATGTTTAGAAGGAGCAAGAATTTATGCTTATTCACATCAAGTTAGGGGCGCGGAGATTATAATAAAGCCGTATGCAGATGCAAAAAGAGTAAGAATAGACGGAGCTGAAATTGTTTGCAAAGTGCCATCAAGAACAGAAAAACAAGGGAAAATAAATTTCAAGCTTATATCTGTTCCGGTTGTAGATTGTCCTGAAAAACATTCTGTCAGCTTGAACATCGGCTCAGACCACTCCTGCAACAGCAAGAGATTTAACATAAGATACAAGTATACTGATGATAAAGAAGGCTCAGGAATTGTGAATGTATGTGCTCACGAGATAGCAGCTTATCTGCAAGTTATAGAGCATTATTGGAATGAAAAAAACATAATTCCTTTGCAAATGTGCCAGTTTGCCATACCAAGCCAAAAAACAGTTGACTTCTACTTAAGATTAGGAAACAATGTTTTAGTCAGGGATGAAACTTTGAAAAGTGAAGATAAATTAAGAAAGATGGACAGAGCAGACAGAGAAATTGCTTTATGGAGTAGAGTTAAAAAAGACAAACATGATGCAACTTTTTACTCCAAGAGAAGCAGAGATGGTGATGTTGCAGAGTATAAATGGAGATAAAACAACCTTTACTTTTTAATCTTCTTCATCATCTTTAAATTTTCCCTCTAGTTCTTTAAGCTCTTCTAAATCCTCATCAGAAACCATCCATTTCCATTTATGAAATGGACTTTCTGGGGAAATTGAATCTAAATCAGGCATTTTTCAATATAAAGTATGCAGAATAAAGGAAGCACAAATATTTAAAAGTAAAGTATATATTTTAAGAATGAAAAAAGAGGCTGAGATGAAACTTCTAAGCGAAACATTTATAAACTAATGTTATCTTATTATAACATATGTTATAAAAATATAACAAATGTTACAAAATTATAATAGATACAGGCTCTTGAAGATATTTTTAAATAATCCTACAGATAGTTTTAGGCTAAGGGAATTAAGCAGACTCAGCAAAATAGCCCCGCCCTCTGTTATGAACTATCTTAAGGAATTTGAAGAACAGGAGCTTATTAGAAAATATGAAAAGAGAGGAACTCCATTTTATAGGGCAATTCGCGAAAATGCAAATTTTGTTTTTTACAAAAAGTTGAGCATTCTTTATGAACTGAACAATTCTGGTTTAATTGATTTTTTATGGGATAATCTAAATCCGGATGCCATTATCTTATTTGGTTCTTTTGCAATAGGAGAGGACATTGAAAGTTCAGATATAGATTTATTTGTTCAGTGTCCAGAAAAAAAATTAAACTTGGAGAAATATGAAAAGATGCTTGGAAGAGATATAAACCTCTTTTATGAAAGTAATTTTTCAAGATTAAACAAGGAATTAAAAAATAATATTCTAAACGGAATAAAATTAAAAGGATATTTGAAAGTTTTTTAAAATGGAACTGATTAAAATAACTCCCGATAAAGAAAGAGCAAAAAACCTACTGAAGATGATTTCATTAATAGAAGAAAGAGTAAAGATTCAAGATAAAGCAAAGATGGCTTCTCTTATATTGTCAGATTATTATGAAATAATCAAAGAGCTAATTACTGCTGTTCTTTTAATAGATGGTTATAAAACATTAAGCCATAAAGATTTAGTGGATTATGTTAAAGAAAATTATAAGAATTTTTCTCAGCAAGAAATCGCGGTGTTAGATAACTTAAGAGTACTAAGAAATAAAATTGCTTATGAAGGTTATCAGATTGAAAATTCTTATTTAAGCAGGAACGAACCATTATTTAAGACAATAATAGAAAAGCTAAAATTAATTTTGAAGGAGAGAGTGGGATGAAAGCAGAAACAATTAAATTTATTAATGCTGTTTGCTTTGTCATAACATGGTGAGAAAAGGAGAGAGAATTGATTTAGGAGAGGTTGTCAATTCTGCTGTTGAAGAGGGTGTAGAGGGAATTATTGAAGGGCGCCCTAGATTTTCAGGGCAGGAAGAATTTTTATTGCAGCATATTGATAAAAAGAAAATTAAGACATATGCAACAAATATCGGAAAACAACTTCAAAATTATAAAGACCCGAAAAAGGCAGAAAAAGCTATAGGGAAATTTTATAAAGATTTAGCAGGGTATGTTGCTTCTGGAGAGCTTCTCGATGAAAAAGGCAAGGAAATTGTTTTAAGAGCAAGCTGGGAAAGAAAAGCAAGAAGCTGGTTTGGCGGTGGGGAGGCGAAAGAAGTTTTAAGAGGCGAAAAGTATTTAGATAAAGTTATGGGTTCTTTTAGAGATATTTATAGATTATTAAAAAATCCAGATTATGCGCAGAGAATGCCTGAATTAGCAAAAGCAGCTGCAACTGTTAATGATATGGGATTTATTGATGCAGTAGTTAATGTTCTTTACAAAGATGGCTTAATGGATAAACACAAGTACATATTTTTTAAAAAAGCAATTAGAAAAAGAGCTGAAGAAGGAGCTGAGTATACCCAGCAGAAAATTCAGGATTATATCATGCCCCAAAAAGCAGCTGCAGCAATCTTGGGAGTATTGGGGCTGGCAACTATTTTAACAACCAGCAAAATAACTGGCGGGGCGATAGGAGCTTCTAAAAGTGATTTGTTTGGGCTTATCGCAGGAGTTCTATTGTTAGTTTCTGGAATTTGGACATGGTTCAAAAAAATGAAACAAAATTAGCTACGCTTTCTATATGTCCAGAAAAATGAAATAAAATTAATCATGCCTTCTGGGGTTATTGTTAAGTATACCAGTTCATAAATAACGCCTACTGATTTATTATAGCCTATAATTATTAATCCACCGATAAATATTGATTATTGATAATCTATTAGAGTTTTATTAAAGATTATACTTTTTGCAGCCACTAATTTATTTGTAGGGAAACATTATTGTTTAGTGTAGTTAATTACACTTTTAAGTAGATAACATCTATTTTATTATGTCCATAAATTAAAAACTACATTCTTTAGAATGTAGTATTAGTTTAGGTTTTCAATTTTGGATCACAAGAAAATGCATAGCATTTTCTGTGCAGAAAATTCCTCTGAAAGAATTTTCATGATCTATAAAGTTAGGGTTACATTTATAATGCGGTTTAGAGAAGCCTAAGAGCTATGAAAGTGAAATATGCGCAGAAGCTGTAGAGCCATTTGAGAAGATTATAATTAATTTGTATGTGCATTAAACAATAATTTGTACTATATCGAAGGAAAATGTCAATTATCCTGCTCGTATTTAAGCGGCAATTCCAGCTAAAGCAACAGCAGCTAATATAGACAAAGTAATTATGGAAATCAAAGCAGTTATTAAATAAAGCAAACATCCAAATCTTAGATTTCTTGCTGTGTCATATTTATTTTTTAGCTTATCTTCTCCTGAATCTACTGTGACTAAAGTGCTTGTAAGAATAAAAATTATTTCTATAACATAAATTCCAATTGCAACTTGCAGAAAATAAGGAGGAATCATTTTTGTAATATCAAAAATTTGTGTTATGTTTGTTATGTTTCCTATTCCAGCAAGCTCTGTTTCTGCTCCAAGAGAAACAAGTATTTGCAGCTTGTTTAAAATTAAGGTTATCATAGAAGCTAATCCCACCACAATCCCTGCCAACAAAGGAGCTAAAAAAACCATATTGCTTTTCATATCTGAAACAACTTCAGCTAACAAATCTCTTAGCCTTTCATTTATTTTATGTATGTTCTTTAAGTATTCTGATATGGACATTAAGCTTCTTGCTGCTACTTCTAAACCCTTTTTTGCGCTTTCTATTAAAATTTTCATGCTCATTTTGATTAAAGAGGAAGGGTAGTAGATTATAGCGCCTCTTTTTTCATTGAAAATTGCCTGTTCTAAAGACATTCCTAACTGATGCATATTTGTATTTACAATTTTAAAAAAATCTTCTGTTACTGTTCCTTTAGAAGAGTCTGCAATTTTTGTAAATGCCACTTCAGCTGGCAAACCATCTCCTATTCTATTTCCAAGCTGAAATAAAGAGCTTGTAAATTCTTCTTCTAACTGTTTGGTATCTTCTCTTGCTTTAATTAATTCTTTTGTTTTTAAATGATATGACAAAGAAAAAAATAAAGCTATGGACAAAGGAACAAATAAACTTAGTAAAACTGCGAAAAGCCCGAAAGGTCCAACTACTCCGCTGTCTGATGCCTGAAAATCAAAAAGCTTTAATTCACCAAAATAAGACAAGCCAATTTCAGAAAAAGTGTAATCTTTCTGCAAGCTAAGCAATTCTGGCAAAGGGGTGTATTGGAATAAAAAAGGCAAAATGCCGAGGAAAAGTAAGGGCAAGCAAATAAAAAAAGCAGTTAAATAAGGTTTATTGCTTTTATATTGTGAGTATAAAGGATTTAATTCCAAAACTTCTGTTTCTCCGTGCCCTCCTGGCCTTTTTAACATAACTTCTGATGTCAAATAGAAAACAAAAAATGGTATAATGAGATCGAATAAGACAAAAACATGATACCAAGTTATAAGCCCCTGCAAAAGTGTAGAAGCAAGAGGCAATAAAGCCAAAGCAAGAGTAGGCAAAATAATTCCCAACATATACAAATTAGTAAGAGGACTTCTTATTTCTCTTGAATATTTTAACATTTTTTCATAAACACCATCAAGAATAACTTGTAATGCTCTTTCTAAAATCGAAACTCTGCTTGATTCGCTTGGCTCGTAAAGAGAGCTTTCAATTAGATGAAAACTTTCTACAAATTCTAAGCTGTATTCGCGCCAAATTTCAAGATAAGCGTCTAAACTTTCTTTAACATTGCTGTATTTTCCTGTTTCTACATCCCACAATATTTTCTTAAAGTCCAGGGCGAGAGGAACTTGCAGGTGCTGACTTGCAAAACTAACTGCTCTTTCTAAGTTAGAAGTATGTTTCATATACACAACCACATAGAGTATACAAGGCACCATCTGCGAACTGGCTTTTAAGCGCCATTTATTAGCTAAGCGAGAGGGCATGCTGTAAAAATAATAAAACAAAAACAAAGATGCTATTAAAAATAAAAACATTAAAAGTATTGGAAAATTTCCTGCAATAAAAAATACAGCTAAGCTTAAAAGCAAGCCAGCAAAAAAACTCAATAACAAAGAAACTAAAGCTAAAGTTACGACTTGGCTTGGCGTAACATCCAAATGCGCCACATCAAGATATTTTTGAACTTTAATCTGGTCTTTTTGCGAAAGTTTTAATTTTATTAAATTTCCTAACGACTGGCACCATTTTTCATATCTTGAAAGTTCAGGAGCCATATCTCTTTTGAATTGGATATACTCTTGGCTGTAGTCTTTTCCTCCGATAAATGCCTCTGTCTGCATCTGCTGCTCTATTTTCTTGCCGTATTTATTAAAAAGCTCATCAACATTCATTTTACCTCTTTTATACAAAATAATATAGAAAAACCCATTAATAAATATTCTGTTAGCACACTCATTTTTCCTCTTTTATACAAAATCATATAGAAAAACCCATTAATAAATATTCTGTTAG
>Ga0315274_10004284_pt1 | contig 21009 bp, 15 predicted proteins | sample YL17G02_20_MG_FD_203700 | JGI IMG/M metagenome (GOLD analysis project Ga0315274, IMG submission 203700) | Sediment microbial communities from Yellowstone Lake, YNP, Wyoming, USA - YL17G02_20 | ecosystem: Environmental > Aquatic > Freshwater > Lake > Sediment | place: USA: Wyoming | collected...
GTCCGATTAGGAGACAGTAATGCCTTTGACGGGATTGATCTCGATGGGCGGCTTTTCGTCCGCTCTCATACTGTCACTTTGGATGATCGGAACCAGGCCGTGTTGGGCGCACTGACAACCATTGAGGGTGGCGTACTTGCAGCCCCGAACGGGCTTCTCGTGAACTTCGGTCGAAACCTTGTAGGTCGCGGGCTGGTCGAAACCCCGAATGACCCCACGAAGCCTTTGACCAACAATGGCACCATCGCAGGTGACTCGATGTCTGAGCCCCTGGTTCTCAAAGGCTATGTCAAGGGCGTCGGAACAGTGGACAACGTCGTTTTCGAGGGGACTTACGCACCAGGGCTGAGTGCGGCACGGGTGTATGTGGGCAACGCGGGGTTCAGTCAATTATCGCGGCTCGTCATGGAGCTGGGAGGCACCGGTGCTGGCGAATACGACCAGTTGTTCACGAGCGGCGTGCTGAACCTTGGAGGTACGCTGCACGTCGAACTGCTTGGCGTTTTCGTGCCGCAGTACGGCAGTGCATTCAAGCTGTTCAATGGAAACCTTGCCGGCACGTTCGAAGGGGTCGAGCTACCGGCCCTGCCGATGGGGCTGGCATGGAGCACGGACGTCCTACATACGGGCGGGACACTCTCCGTGGTCCCCGAGCCCGCGACGCTGTCGCTGCTGGCCCTGGGCGGGCTGGCGATGTTGCGGCGGAAGAAGTAATCGCCTCCTGATGAGGAAACGGAGGTCTGTACCGATCAACCTGTTCGTGGTCGAAGGTCTATAGGCAATTATTGAAAGGGCGAGAACATGAAGACGCGAAAGACGACGGCAGTTGTGGCGCTGGTTACGGGAACCTTTCTTGCGTTTAGCGTCATAGCCCAGGCGGGCTTAGGGGACGGCTTGGTTGCCTGGTACCCGTTCCAAGGCAATGCGGACAATGCGGCCGGCACTGCTCCCGATGGTTCTGTCTCCGGCGCAACACTGACAGCGGACCGATTTGGCGCGGTAAACAGCGCGTTCGCTTTCGATGGCGTCGATGACTACATTGAGGTCGCCAACACCAACGGTGTGTTCGACCTGACCAACTCATGGACACTTGCATGTTGGGCCAAGCCCTTCAGCGCCGCGACCGACGCACGTGATGATCCACTGATATGGAAGATTGCTGTCAGCAGTACCGAGTTGTGGGCTGGCGACGAAGACACCTTCCTGCTGAGCTGGGGATACATCTGGCAAGAGGGGCAGGCTGGCAACCTGTTCAACACTGGGCTCGAGCGAGCCGCGGATGGACAGGACTTTGGTCTGAACTCTGCCCCGCACACCCCGGAGACCTGGCATCATGTTGTGGGAGCCTACGACGGAGCCTATTTGAGGATTTATGTGGACGGAGCGTCGGAGGGTATGGCCTACATAGGGTCCGTTGTCGCGTATACGGGACCAGCCGCCTTGAGAATAGGGAACATTCGTAATTCCGCTCACATCTTCGGTCCCACGCACGTTGGTGTGTTTGACGGGGCAATCGACGATGTTCGGATTTATGATCGGGCGTTATCCGGGACGGAGGTAGCCGACCTCTATGCGCTGCCCGAGCCAGCCACGCTGTCGCTGTTGGCCTTGGGCGGGCTGGCGGTGATACGGCGGCACAGGCGGGGCGCGAAGTAGGACGCGCCGTTCCGCGCGAGGTGAACTTTTCGGTTGCAGACAGACACTTATTGAAAGGAACGGGCAATGAAGGCGAAAGTGATTGGGGCGGCCGCGGCGTTGCTGCTGACGGCTGGGGCGGCCGCGGCGGGCAGCGATACGTGGAAAACGGCGGCCAGCGGGTGGTTCCACACGGGCACGAACTGGACGGACAACACGGTGCCCACCGCGTCGGACACGGTGGGCTTTGACCGGGCCGGCACATATCAGGTCTGGTGGGACGCAACGACCGGGACCCGCGCGACCCAGAGCCTGCTGTTGTCGGCCGGGAACGTCACCTTCCGTCCGGCTAACGGGGGCCTGTGGACCTGGATGATCCACGACCCATCCTCCTCCGCCGATGCGACCATCCGCGGGGGCACTTTGACGTTCGGCCTGGCCGGCTATACCGGCCGGTTCGTCGTGGACATCGACGACCTGCTGGATGTGGGCGGGGGTGGAACGCTCAACGTCCGTCTGGTCAGCCGGGTGGAGGCATCGGCATCCCAGATCGGCTCGACAGGCGTCGGCACGCTGGGGATCAGCAGCGGAGGGCAGTTGAGCACGACGTCGGGCATCCTGGGGTACTCCTCCGGCTCCAACGGCGGGGTGACAGTGGACGGATCGGACTCCACGTGGACCAACAGCGGCTTCCTGTACGTCGGCAACGGAGGCGTCGGCACGTTGGCGATCAGCAATGCCGGGCAGGTCAGCAACAAAGATGGCTACGTCGGGTACGCCCCCGGCCCCACATGCAACGTGACGGTGGACGGAGAGAAGTCGACGTGGGAGAATCACAGCAGCCTGTACGTCGGCTACTCAGGCCCCGGCACGTTGGCCATCAGCGCTGGCGGGCAGGTGAGCAACACGGCGGGCTACGTCGGGAATAACGGCGGCTGCACCGGCGGCGTGACGGTGGACGGAGCGGCCTCGGCGTGGACGAACACCGGCCTCCTGTACGTCGGAAACTCAGGCGCCGGCACGCTGGCCATCAGCGCCGGCGGGCATGTCCTCAACACGACAAGCTACATTGGGAGCAAGTCCGGCTCCACTGGCGGGGTGACCGTGGACGGAGCGGGCTCCACGTGGGCCAACACCGGCGACCTGCTGGTCGGCGACTACGGCACCGGCACGCTGGCGATCCGCGCTGGCGGGCAGGTGACCAACACGTTCGGCATTGTCGGGAATAACATCGGCTCCACCGGCGGGGTGACCGTGGATGGAGCGGGCTCCACGTGGGCCAACACCTGGTCCCTGACCGTCGGCGATTACGGCGCCGGCACGCTGGCGATCAGTGGTGGCGGGAAGGTGAGCAACTCGGTGGGCTTTATCGCGTACTGGCCGGGCGCCACCGGCGGAGTAACGGTGGACGGAGGGGGCTCGGCGTGGACCAACACCTCCTCCCTGTACGTCGGCAACTCAGGCGCCGGCACGCTGGCGATCAGTGGTGGCGGGAAGGTGAGCAACTCGGTGGGCTTCGTCGGGTCCGTCTCCACCGGTAGCGTGACGGTGGATGGGGCGGGCTCGGCGTGGACGAACGCCAACGCCCTATACGTCGGCGACTACGGCACCGGCACGCTGGCAATCCGCGCTGGCGGGCTGGTGAACAACACCGCGGGTTACGTCGGGTATAAATCCGGCTCCACCGGCGGGGTGACCGTGGACGGAGCGGGCTCCACGTGGGCCAACACCGGCGACCTGAGCGTCGGCGAAGTAGGCGCCGGGACGCTGGCCATCCGCTCTGGCGGGCTGGTCAGCAATTGGAGGGGCTACGTCGGGCTTGACCTCGGCTCCACCGGCGGCGTGACGGTGGACGGAGCGGCCTCGGCGTGGACGAACACCGGCCTCCTGTACGTCGGAAACTCAGGCGCCGGCACGCTGGCGATCAGCGGCGGCGGGCAGGTGAGCAACACGACGGGCTTTATCGCGTACTGGCCGGGCGCCACCGGCGGAGTAACGGTGGACGGAGGGGGCTCGGCGTGGACCAACAGCGGCGCCCTGAGCGTCGGCGAAGTAGGCGCCGGGACGCTGGCCATCCGCGCTGGCGGGCAGGTGAGCAACACAACGGGATACGTCGGGACTAACGCCGGCGCAACCGGCGGCGTGACGGTGGATGGGGCGGGCTCGACGTGGACGAACACCTCCTCCCTGTACGTCGGCAACTCAGGCGCCGGCACGCTGGCGATCAGCGACGGGGGGCAGGTGAGCAACACAACGGGATACGTCGGGGCTAACGCCGGCGCAACCGGCGGCGTGACTGTGGACGGAGCAGGCTCGACGTGGACCAACAGCGGCTCGCTCCATCTGGGCGGCAATGGGGTCCAGCCCGGGGGCGCAGGCAGTGTCTTCGTCGGGCAGGGCGCGGAGGTCGGCGTCGGCGAGACGCTCAAGCTCTGGCCGCTGGGCACGCTGACCCTGGCCGGCGGGACCGTCCGCTTCCACAACCCCAACCCAATCGTCTTCGGCGGCGGAGCCCTAAACTACTATGCGGGCACCGTCGCCTTCGACTGCGACGTGACTGTCGCGGCGGGTCTCAACCAGGTGACCGCCTCGATCCTCTTCGGCCCCGCGCCAGTCCTCCCCGCCGGCAGGGGCCTGGCCATCGGCGGAAAGGCCACGCTGCTGACGCCTGTGACGCTCAACGGCGGCACGTTCAGCGCCGGCTCGCTGGTCAACGTCTCGCTTCTCCAGTTCAACAGCGGGACGTTCAACCTCACTGCCTCGGACATGACCGTCGGTGCGGGGGGGCTGTTCGGCTCCTCGCTGGCACTGAGTTCCGCCAGGGCGATCAACGTGACGCAGAACGTCACCATCGCCCCCAGCGCACTGCTGGACCTCCAGGGCGGGGCCTTCTCGGCCGGGGCCATCGTCAACCAGGGCCAGATCCTGCTGGAAAGCCCCCTGGGCGGCCTGTCCGGCGGGGCCCTGACCAACAGCGGCCTGGTCACCGGCACCGGGCGGATCGACAACGCCCTGAGCAACCTGGCCGCGGGGCAGGTCCGGGCCGACAGCGGCCAGCGCCTTCGGTTCACGGGCAGCGGCAACGCCAACGCCGGGCTGATCCAGGCTGTCGGCGGGGAGGTGGAGTTCACCCAGGGCCTGACCAACGCCGCCTCCTCCGGCCTGGTGGCCGGCGAGAACGCCACCTTCCGCTTCACCGGCGGGCTGACCAACAACGGTTCGGTGGCCTTGAGCTTCGGCACCAGCCGGATCCTCGGCGACATCGCCAACAGCACTACCGGCAGGATTACGGTCTCCGGCGGCAGCAACGTCACGTTCTACGACGACGTGGCCAACAGCGGCTCGATCACCGTCAGTGCCGGTTCCACAGCCGTGTACTTCGGCAGCTTCAGCGGTAACGGCGTCGCCGGCACGGGGACGAACTACTTCGAGGGCGACCTCCGGCCGGGGCACAGCCCGGCGTGCATCGGTTTCGGCGGGGACGTGTCCTTCGCCCCGACGGCAAGGCTGGAGATCGAACTGGCCAATCCCGACAACAGCGACCCGGCCCACCCCAGGTTCGACGCCCTAGCCGTGGAAGGCGACGTGAGCCTCGCCGGGAAGTTGCTCCTGGAGTGGCTGCCCGTGCCGGGCGACCCCAGCTCGCGGTTCGGCGGGGTGTATGACGTGCTGACCTATCGCGGGATCCGCCAATGCGAGTTCGACGCTGAAATCGCCGGCGCGCTGGTCAACTACGTCAAAGAGATCCGCTACGACGTGGACCTCGGTGGGGGTCTTAAGGGCGTTCAAGTCGAGTTGTACGACTTGCTGGACGGCGACGCGGACCTTAACGGGATGGTGGGCTATAGCGATCTGCTGGCTCTGTTCAGTGGGAGCGATAAGGGTTGGTCTTCCGGCGACTTCAACTTTGATGGCGCAGTTAGCGCCTCGGACTACATCCTGCTGAAGACCAGTTTCGGCAGGTCCGTACCCATCCGCGGCGGCGTGTTCGCTCCCGGCAGCGTCCCCGAGCCCGCCACGCTGTCGCTGCTGGCCTTGGGCGGGTTGGCGGTGATACGGCGACGTAGGAAATAGATGGGATTCTTCTTACTGGAAAGGGCAGAGCAATGAAGGCGAAATGGTTGATTGGGTTGATGGTCTTGCTGGCGTGGAATGTCATTGCGGTCGCGGGCTACCCGGTGCCGCGGGTGTATCTGCTTGGAGACAAGGACGGCATTCACTACGACGGAGCCGGAAGCGTGGACGACGTTTACGTTGACCCCGTTTTATGGGCCTACGCCAACCTTGGAGTCGGACCCGCCATTCACTTCGACATTGTAGATGACAACTGCGACATACCGTTCACTTTTCTTTTTCCGTTGGGCCTTGGTGAATCAATCACCGGCGCCACGCTAACCCTTGGGCTCAGATCGGCGTCCTCAGGGGCCGTTAACGACTGGCTTGTGATTCACCCGGACGACGGCACCATACACTGGACCTATGGCGCTACCCACAATGCCGAAGATCACTACACTGTTTACACATACAGCGAGCTTGGATGGTCGGTTCCCAATACCGGCGTGGGTTTGTTTACGGCCAATCTCGCCAACATTGACGGGGACAACCGCCTGCCGTGGCTGCAAAAAGGCTATCTGAACATACACATCACGGACGACGCGGCCGTTGACTATGCTGAACTGACCATCACGGTCGTACCAGAGCCCATCACGCTGTCGCTGCTGGCCCTGGGCGGGCTGGCGATGATGAAGAGAAGGCGCAGGTAGGCACCCGTCACCAATGCGCACCGAGGATCGGTTTTTCGCAAATCTATTCGCCGGCCCAGCCGGCAGAAAAAGGAAGGCAATCATGCAGATGAGAAAGATGGCGGGAATGGCGGTTGCGGCGGTGCTGCTGGCGGCTGGGGCGGCACAGGCGGACATCACGATTGAGACCGTCCCCGTGGGCAATCCGGGCAACGCGGCGGACACGCGAACCCAATCGGATGGTACTTCGGGCTACGGTGCGGTGGCCTACGAGTACAACATCGGCAAGTACGAGGTGACGGCCGGGCAATACACCGCGTTCCTCAACGCCAAGGCCAAGACCGACACCTACGGGCTGTACAACACGAGCATGGACAGCGATGCTCTCGGCTGCCAGATTACCCGGCTTGGCACCAGCGGGAGCTACAAATATGACTTCAGCGGCCGTCCCAGCGGGACGGAGGCCGACTGGGTGAACCGGCCGGTGAACTATGTGAGTTGGGGCGATTCGGTCCGTTTCGCCAACTGGCTGACCAACGGCCAAGGTAGTGGCAGCACTGAGACAGGGGCGTACAACCTCAACGGCGCTATGACCAATGCCCAGCTCATGGCGGTGGCCGTACCGAGTGCGTCCCAACGTGCCGCGTGGTCAACCGGCGCGAAGCCGTACTTCCTGCTGACCAGCGAGGATGAGTGGTATAAGGCGGCGTACCACGACAAGAACGCCGCCCTGGCGGCGACATACTTCGTCTATCCGACCGGCAGTAACACGGCCCCCACCGCGACAAACGTGGCAAACCAGTTGAGTGTGGCCCCAGGCTCGGCGAACTACCACTACGTGGTGGATAGCCCGACGAATGTTGGGGCATACAACTCCAAGCCGTCCACAAGCGCCTACGGCACGTTCGACCAGGGCGGCAACTTGGCGGAGTGGAACGAGGCTGTGCTCGGGCCCTGTCGCGGCCTGCGGGGCGGGGCGTTCGGCACCTTCGCCTACGACCTGCACGCTTCGGACCGCGAAGCCTACTACTTCCCGACGGGTCAGGACGGCAGTGTCGGGTTCCGTGTCTCCGAGGTTCCTGAGCCAGCTTCGATGGCGGTTCTCGCGTTGGGCAGTATAGGGATGCTGCTCAGGCGCAGGCGGCGCATGGTGTAATCTGGCGTCGCGGCCGTTCCTTGCTTCAGGCCCACGAAAACGGGCGCAGAATCGCAAAGCTCGTCCGAAGGCTACCACGGGCCGTCCGAAGGCGTTCGTCGATTTGGCGCGGCCGGTGGCGGCCTTGCGCCCAGTCCCGGCGGCTTGTGGCGGGTGAGGCCGCGCTGTGCCGGCATCATGAGGCAGCTTCAAGGCTCAAGCTCGACTTCTCGCTCGGCCCGAATGTCGTGGATATCGCCCGCCGGCCAGCGTATATTGTTGGAGTGTGCGCTTGGCAGGAAAGGGACGTTGGATGCCCCCCCGCCCCCCGGCACAGCCCCTTGCCTGCCCGAGGGGTCAACGCGAAATCAAATTTCCTATCAGTTCAAAAGGCGCTAGACAAAGCTCTGTTGGAGGACAAGGAGTATCAGAAAGTCAAAGAGGAGCATGACCGGCACATTAGTCACTGGGGGTGCCACTACCAGGGAAGTGCCAGGGTGTACTGCATGGTTGGTTATGGTTTTGCGGAGGCGATGAAGCCGCTCTTGCAGAAGAAATAAGTTTCCATGAATGTCAACGTAGTTTGTAATGTTCGGGACAATATCTCAGAATGTTTCTGAGGCCCATGAACAGTTAATCCATTTCCAAGGAGTAGTATCATGAAGAAGCAAGTATTGTTCCTCGCACTCGGAGTAGCGATCGCCGCGTCGCTGGCGGCCGCCACGGTTGCGCAGGCCGCGGACACGGCGAAGACCGTCAAGGTCTTTCTCCTCGCCGGCCAGTCGAACATGGAAGGCAAAGCCCCAAACGCCTTGCTGGATTACCAGGCCGAGGATCCCAAGACCAAGGACCTGTTCAAGCACCTTCGCAAGGACGGCAAGTGGATCGTCCGCGACGACGTGTTCATCAAGTTTCTGGATCGCAATGGCCCGCTGACGATCGGGTATGGTTCGCCCGGCCGCACCGGCGCGGAGTTGGAGTTCGGCACGATGATGGGCGACCGCTTCGACGAGCCGGTGGTGCTGATCAAGGCGGCGTGGGGCGGCCATTCGCTCTTCCAACAGTTCTGCTCCCCCTCGCGGCTCCCAGAGAAAGAGAAAAAGTTCCAGCAGGACATGGCGACGTGGGAAAAAGCCCATGAAGCGGCTCTCAAAATAGGACCCAAGATACGATTGAGAGATCCGGGAAATGATCGATTCAAGCCCCAACCGTACGGCTCGTCGTACCGCGCGATGCTGGCCGAGGTGAAGGAGACGTTCGACAAGTATGAGACGATGTTCCCCGCGTTGAAGGGCCGCAAGCTGGAACTGGCCGGGTTCGTCTGGTTCCAGGGCTGGAACGATCAGTACGGCGGCGCCGAGAAGGAGTACGGGTCGAACATGACGCACTTCATCAAGGACGTGCGCAAGGACCTCGGCGTGCCGAACCTGCCGTTTGTGATCGCCGCGATGGGGCAGAACGGCTCGCAGCCGGCCGCCGGGGCGATGCTGACGATCCGCGAGGCGCAGATGTCGATGAACGACGTGCCGGAGTTCAAGGGCAACGTCAATGCCTTCCGCACGGACGTCCTGGTGGACAAGGCGACCGAGGCGCCCTCCCCCACCTTGGTCAAGAATGGCGAGTTGTTGAAGAAGCCCGCCGGGGACGGGGGGTACCACTATAACGGCAGCCCGATCTGGTTCACCCGCATCGGCCACGCCATGGGCGAGGCGATGCTGGAGTTGATGAAGGGACAGAAGTAAGCCGTCGCGCCCTTCCGGCAAAGCCGCTGTCCCTCACAAAAAACCCTATATGCGTTGACATTGACTGGCTGCCGCGGAAGGTTTTCCCGAGCTTGGAGCTTGCCGCGGCCGCGCCGGCGTGGGCGCTGCGCCAAGGGGCTAAAATGCCAAGAACCGCAACGAAACTCAAGGTTGTCGCGCTACCGCCGTAGGGTTCCGGCGGGCATGACAAGAGCAAGAACCCCGTGAACAGTCACAGATATTCTTTGTCTTAGTGTTTGCAGTTCGTACCGTCCGGGACAATTTCTCAGATTGTTTCTGAGGCCCGTGAACGGTTACCGAAGAAGTAACACGAGAGCAGAAGGGAAGAAACCCCCCGCCCCCCGGCAGAGCCGCCCGCCGGTCCGAGCGGTCAACGCAAAATCAGATTTCCTATCCGTGAGCCGACGTGAACGAATACGCCTGGACGAGGACCGTCTGCTTGGCCTTGCCTAGCGCATCGACGACCGCCTCCGTGCAGCCGCCACGCGGCGAGAAGTGGACGGCCAGCCCCTCGTCGGTGGCCGCCGGCGTCGTGGCATTGGACGTGGCGTAGAAGCCGATGCAGGCCAGCAGGAGAAGGCCCGCCGGTGGAAGCACAAGGTTGGGTCGCATGCGCTGCCCTTCCATGGGTCGCCGACAAGCCTACACTACAGGGAGAGCGTTCCGCAAGGATACGCTCACAGGAGGCGGTGTAACTGGCAGCGAAACAATTTACACTTGCGGGTCACGTCGTTTCACCCTGATTCCATTGCGCGAAATGCATGTCCGCCGAAAACGTAGAAAGTTCGATCCCCACCGCCCAGGTGGCTGTAACCAAAACATTCACGCGCGCCCCCCGTGGCTTCTGCTGCTTCATCGCCATTTGAGTTCGACAGGGCTGCCTGACAGTCGCGAACGTGGCGTAATTCGCCCAGAGGACGCCACGGTTCCCGATGCTGAATCGCCGAGGCCAATTGCACACGGGGAATCGTGGCCGATGCGTTCTGGATGCGGGTCAGTCTGGCAGCATAGACCCGACGCTCCGCAGCCCCCCAAACCCGCCCAATCCCGTCCGGGACCCAAGGCCCCCGCCCAAGGCTCCCTGTTCGCCGAAGAAGGCAATCCTGACTCACGGCGCACCCACGAGGTCGATCCCGACTTCCTGGAATTCGCCCGCCGCGAAGAAATCGAAGAACCCGAGCCGAGCTGGGAGCCCTGAATATTGCCCAAATCCTTGCCCTTTCGTCGCTTGACACCGCCGAGAACGGGGGTATAATGCGCATATTGGGTCGTGATTCCACTACGCGAGCGCCAGCCCGGCCGAGAACGCTCAGGAAAGGGCGCAAAATGGCTATGGGACTTCCAATCTATGGCGCACAGGAGCATCAAAATGACCGAATTACGCCCCCCTCCCCCCAAACCCCCCGCTCCCCGGTCCGCCGCGGCGGACCCGCCGGCCCCAGGGGTAGCCGCAAAACCAAATTTCCTATCAGTTTTCCTATCAGTCATTCGCTTCAGACCAGTCGATACGAGTTGAAATACCTCATCGACGAGCAATGCGCCCGGTCGGTGCGGGACTACGCGCGGTGCCATCTCGTTCCCGACAGGTACGCTGCCGACCTTCCCAACTGTGAATACGACGTTCACAGCCTGTACCTCGACTCGCCCGATCTCGCCCTCTGCCGGGCGACCCGCCACGGCGAGCGGAACCGGTTCAAGCTGCGGATCCGTTTCTATGACGACCGGCCCGACAGCCCGGCATATTTCGAGATCAAACGTCGGACAGACAGTGTCATCCACAAGCGGCGTTCGGCCGTCCGACGCACTGCGGTGGAGCGTCTGCTCGCCGGACAACAACCGCGGCCGAGGACCTCTGGTCGGCGACCGGCTCGTCCCAGTTCGGCTCGCTGCTGGATTTCATCGGCCTCTGCCATTGCATCCGGGCGACGCCGCAGGTGTACGTTTCTTACCGGCGCGAGGCCTATGTCACTCCCGACGACAGTTCCGTCCGCGTGACGTTTGACCGGCAGATCGCGGCCACGACCTTCACGGGCGCATTTGACGGAAGGCGGTCCGGCGAGGTCCATATACTGCCCGTTGACGGCGTCGTGCTGGAAGTGAAGTTCACTGACCGGTTCCCCGGCTGGGTCGCCAACATGGCCCGGATGTTCGAACTCGAACGCCTCAGCTTCGCCAAGTACGTTCACTGCGTCATGCAGTTGCCGCGCACCGGTGCCCGGCTGTGGCGCATGCCGCGCCCGGCGGCTCGGGAGGTCGTGTCATGAGCACCGTCATCGAGATGTTCCTCGACGGCGACCTGACCGCCGGCGTCGTCCAACCCCAGACGACCCTGCTCGCGGTGATGATGGCGTTCGTGATCGGGCAAGTAATCGGCTGGGTGTACATGTGGACCCACATGGGGCTGAGCTACTCGCGAACGTTCGTCACGTCACTGGTGGTGATCCCGGCAATCGTCGCGCTTGTGATGGTGTTGATGAGCGGCAACATCTTTGTGGCGTTCGGGTTGCTGGCGGTCTTCGCGGTGGTGCGCTTCCGCAATGTCCTCAAGGACACCCGCGATACCGTCTTTATCCTGTGGGCGATCTCCATGGGCATGGGCATCGGCACGATGCGGTTCGGAACGGCCTTGGTGGGCTGTCTGTGCGTGGGGTTGATCTTTCTTTACCTGCGGTTCACGCTCTTCGGCAGCCGGCACCGCTACGACGTTGTCCTCAGTCTGCACTACAGCGGAACCGGCCCGTACGCCGAGCTGCTGCGGCCCATCCTGCGCCGCCACAGCGCCCGCGTGCAGTTGACCAGCCAGCGCGATGGGCCCGAGGGCGGCACAGACGTTTCCTATCGCATGCTGCTGCGCGACCCGGCCCGCAGCCGGGAACTGCTCAGCGACTTGCAGACCGTCGAAGGCTTCACCGACGCATCCCTGTACCTGCGCGAAGATGAGTCGGAGATTTAACTCATGGACGAGATGCGCCCCATTCGAACGCCGTTGAAGCAGCACCTGCGACGCATTCGCTACCAGTTCGTACCGGTCGCTGTGTTTGCGCTGGCGCTGGCGTCCGTGGGCGTGCTCTGGCGGCAACATCGCAGGATCCCCAATACCGTCGGCGAGGTCGAGGTCGTCCGCATTCCCGTTCGCGCCACGGTCGCCGGCTTCCTGGAGCCCCTCGATGGCGGGCAACTGCAGTTGTTCGACAAGGTCGTCGCCGGGCGCGAAGTCGCCCGGCTGGACGACTCGGCCGCCCGCCAGGGACTGCTGGCGCTGCGTCGGGAGGCCGAGCGGCTGGAGGCGGACCTCAAGGCCGTCGAAGCCCGCATGAAGGAGGAAGCGTCCGAGCGAAGCTACGACCGGCTGACCGAGTTGCGCCGCCTGGCCGTAGACGTCGAGCGGTACCGGCTGGAAGTGCTGAGGATCAAGACCGACATCCAGACCGAGACCGTCATCGTCAATCGCCTTGAGAAGCTGCTGGCCCTGGTGGAAAAGGACCAGATCGCCGGCGCGGCCACGGCCTGGGAAACCGAAGACCTCCGCCTCCGCTGCGATGAGAGCAAGGAGCGCATCACTGGCCTGAAGCGCCAGCTTGTTGAGGTCGAGACCGACCTGACCTCGGCCGGCGCCCGAATGAAGGAACATCGGCCGGCCGACGAGGGAGAGATCGACGCCTTCCTCGAGCCGTTCCGACGAGCCCGCGACGCCCAGGAGGCCCGAGCGGCCGAACTGGCCCGACAGATCGACGCCATGACGATTCGCGCACCGATCAGCGGGACGATTGTCGCCATCCTCCGACACCCGGGACAGGCCGTGCAGCCCGGCGAGGACATCGTCACCATCGCCGCCGACTACGGGCGGCACGTCGTGGCCTACGTTCGACAGTACCAGCGTGTCCAGCCGCAGGCCGGAATGCCCGTGGCCGTGCATACCCGCATCGACCCCGGCGTCGCCCTCGACGCCATTGTGGTCCGCGTCGGTCCGCAGGTCGAGGAGATCCCGCCTCACCAGCGCCTGGACCCGGCTCGGCTGGAATGGGGTTTGCCCGTGATGATCTCCATCCCCACCGGAACGAAGCTCTGCCCGGGCGAACTCGTCGACATTGCCTTCAGGGCGAACTGACCCGCGGGTGAAAACTTCATACTCTGGTTAGTATGCGGAGAATTAGACCTGCCTGCAGGTCAGGGAGATTCTGGTGCTTGCCTGTCGTTTGAGACGTAAATGCTTGCGACGTAAATGCTCTTGACAGTTGGGGCCTTGGTTAGTATATTGAGTTTTGGTGCATAGGCCGTGTCTTTTCCGGAGGTTTGTGCTCGTTCACGTAAGTATGTCCAATCGAGAGAGTGGGATATGTCTCCGTATCTACGAATGATCGCGGCGGCGATTGTGTTGACCGTCATTGGGCAATCCGGTCGTTTGCAGGGTCAGGTACCCAGTTACGCCAATCTCTATGATCCGCTGACCGTATTGAACCTGAACCTGGAATTGGACCCGGCGGACTGGCAAGCAATCAAGGCCGACGATAGTTACAGCATCCACAAGCCGGCCTACTTCTGGACCGACGGCGAGAACAAGATCATCGTCGATCTGAAGCGCAAGCCGACCGAGGCGTCGGGCGAAAAGGTGTCCCTGAAGATCGACATCAACGAGTATTTCGACGATCTCCAGTGGCATGGGGTCAAGAAGCTGAGCTTGGAGAACGGCGCCGGCGCAAGTGTGGTCAAAGAAGGTATGGCCTGGTACTTGCAGCGCCAGACCGTGGCCGTGTGTCCTACTTACAAACCCCCTCTGGCCTCTTGGGTCAACATTACCGTCAATGGTCAACTTCAAGGCGTCTACGCGAATGTTGAACAGCCGGACAAGACCTTCCTGCGCAATCGCGATCTTTGGGTGCCCAACCATTCGTGGCTCTACAAGCAGGGCGATCTGGGACCTCCCGAGTTGGACGCCGGCAGTGGCAACAGCCCCACCTACCTCGCTATCGGTTCGCTTCCTACGGGGTATGAACCGAATATCGAGAACCTCGTCGACGTTACTCAGATGCTGGTGTACGGCGCTGCCGACAACTTTACCAACAACGGGGACGGCCTGTTCACGAAAGGCAAGAACTTCTTCTTCGCCGATTTCGATGCCGGATACTCTGCCGGCAAACGGCTCTATATACCCTGGGATCTCGATGCCGTTTTCGGTGGTAAATCCCTGAGCATCTATGAGGGTGTTCCTGCACCGTTCCAGGGCCAATACACCCAACTGGTACGAGACCTTATCGATGGCCCCCTGTCCGTAGACGCGCTGAACGGTTTTGTCAGTCAATTGGAGGCGGTGCTTACGCCTTCGTTGATGGCCGACTTCAACAGCGGAATCGGCCAATCGCCTGCTGACATCGCCGGCCATTTTGACGGAATTCGCAAGTGGATCACGCAACGTCATGCAAAAGTGCTCCTGGAAGTCGGGGCCAGCACGGCTGAAGCACCCTCTGTGCCCGAGCCGGCAACCATGCTGATGCTGGCCCCAGCGACGATTGCCGTTCTGCTAAGGCATCGCAGGCGGATCGCGGCATGAAAGTTTCCGTTCGTCTCGCAAGGACTTCCTCATAGGACACCCTGAGATGCGGTTGTCGAACTTTAATCCTCCCGGGCAATTCCGGTTCGCACTGCTGGTCTCGGTCGCAGTGCTGGTCGTTCTGACGAGTTCAAGCTCAGCCCGGGCTGACTTGCTCCAGTGGGACTGCAATGGCGCAGCGGCGCCCAATCCGGCCGGGGGCACCGGAACCTGGAGTCCGACAAACTCCAACTGGTGGAACGGTTCAGCAAACCAGGCGTACGACACCGGCACCACGCCGCACGACACGGTCTTTGGCCTCACTGGCGGGGCGATCAGCATCAGCTCTGCGGTTGCGGCCCGGAGCCTGCGCTTTGACGTCAGCGGCTATGTGCTTTCGGGAAACCAGCTTACGCTGGCCAACTCGGGCACAATCACGGTGACCAACGCCGCCGACACCGCCTCGATTGCCGCATCCCTTGCGGGGACCTCGGGCCTGACCAAGGATGGGGAAGGCAAGCTGGTGCTCTCGGGCGTCAACACGTTCTCCGGATTGAGGATTCGGAACGGAACGGTCAGCGTAAGAAATGACGAGCATCTCGGCGATGTGGCTGGAGGCGTCAACCTTGACGGCGGCACGCTGCTGGTCACCGGGTCGAGTTCGCTGAAAGCTGCCGAAACTCGCGATTTCAATATCGGCAGCGCCGGGGGGACGTTCGATATCTAGAACAGCAGCGACACCGGCCTGACCATTCAGGGGTATCTAAACGGCACGGGGCCCCTGGTCAAGACCGGTCCGGGTACCCTGCGGTTGGATGCCAGTAATAACATGTTTGCCGGAGGGATCACGATCGAAGACGGGGTCTTACGGTTCAATAACAACAACGACGCCGGGCCCAGAGCACTTCGAATGAACACCATCACGTTCGCTCCGACGGCGGGGTCCGCGACAGTGTCTATGGGCGGCAGCGGGGACACTGTTGACGGCGGGGCCTCGGAGCTGCGAACCGGAGGATGGGTTTCGGCCACGCCCGGAGCCGGGACTATCGTCGCGGCAACTACCGTCACCGATCCAAGCATCGGGGCATCCGGGCACGACCTGACGATCTTCGCTCTGGCGGATGCCGCGTTTTCGGGAACCGTCAGCAATCTGGCCACATCAAACGGCGGAGTGATTGGGGCCGGCAGCAGTGACGGTGAATTGGCCGTTCGCGGCAGCGCTACCCAGACTCTCAGCGGAATGACCAACGTCAACAGTACAGTCAGTGTATATGACTCGGCAGGATTGACGCTTTCCGGCACCGCGTCGATAACGGGCAGCGGGGCTGACGTCAACGTTAACGGAGGCACGTTCTCTCTGGACAATTCCTCCGTCAACCTCTCCAACCGCTTCGCGGACACCGGTTCGATCGAGACGCGCGGAGGAGGGAGGTTTGTGCTGATCGGCAACGCCGGCGGTTCGGCCGAGACCGTTGGGCAGATCCAGTTGGGCACGAGCACGACGACCCCGCCCAACGCGCGTTCGGGAGCCCTGAACGTGCAGGTGACGCATAATGCGGGCTCCAGCGCCGCCACCGTGCTGACTTTCTCCAGCATCGTTCGAGACGCCGGGCGGGCGACTGTGGACTTCTCGGCCCGCGACGGCGCCGGCGCGATGAATCTCGGAATGGCGGGCAATGCGCCGCGGATCATACTGACGACAGCCCCGTCGCTGTCGGCTTCGGGATTATTCACGAGCCCTGGCGGGACCGGATGGGCCACCGTAAACGGTTCGGATTTTGCATCGTACGACGCGGCCACGGGCGCTAAAGCCGCGTCCACCGTCGGATTTGCCGCTGCGGCAAGCACCGACAACGCCCTGCTGACGACGAGCGAGGTCGTCGCCGGTTCGTCCAACAAGACCGTGGCAAGCCTGAAGATCAGCCCCTCGGCCGCCCAGAGCCTCGACCTTACCGGCAGCGGGAGCCTGCAGACACCGGCGATTCTGCTGGCCGGGGCGGAGGACTTCACCATCCGCAACACCGGGGCCGGAACCGGCGGACTTCTTACCGCCGTGGCGCAACATATATACGTCCAACAGGCCGACCTCACCATCGCCGCATCCATCACCGGGTCAGGAGACTTGATCAAGTCCGGGGCTGGAACGCTGCTCCTCGAAGGAACGAATACCTACAGCGGCACGACCACCATCAACGAAGGGCAACTGCGGGCCGCACAAGGAGTTGGTCTCGGGCCCGGAGTGCTGGAATTCCGCGGCGGCGTGCTTGAGATTACGGGCGGTGGCATATTCAATCGCCACCTGGATTTCGGAACGCCCAGCGGGCCGGGGCGACTCAGTTGGACGAAAGTAACGGGTCTGCCCCTGCCGACGCTGAGCAAACACGATCGCGGCAGCGGCGGGTTTGCGGCCGTCGGCGCCGACGTCGTCATCGATCTCAACGGTCTCGGGCCCAGTGACATTGTCTGGGAGGATCCGTCTTTCGTCGCCAGCGGCTATGCCCTGGTCCTCGGCTCACCGAACGCCGATTCCCGCGTGGAACTGGTCGACAACTTCGGTCTCGGGGTGTCACCGGGGGCATACAATTCTCGCGAAATTCGCGTCATCGACAACCCCGGCTCGACTGCCGACGTGGCCCGGATGTCGGGCATCATCTTCAGCGATTCGGCAGCGAACAATGGGACGCTCACCGATCTGCTCAAGACCGGCGACGGAACGCTCGAACTGACCGGCAATAACACGTACATCGGCGGCACCATCGTTGCCAACGGAATGCTGCTGCTGGGACACGACAATGCACTGGGACAACCCGCACAAAATGCTTATGTGCTCTTGGGTACCCATGGTGGAGCAGCCGACGTGGCACTGCTTACCAGCGAGCCGGTATCGATCACTCGTGACATCACCATTCCGGCCGCTGCCACTGGCAAGGCAACACTCGGCACGGCCGCGACCGGGTCCTCCTATTTCACCAGGGATGTCATTGTCGGCACGGCGGGATCCGCACTGCCCAGTACCGTCGATCTCGTTGCCAAGGTCGGCGGAACGGCGTTTCTTGCATCGGGCATCAGCACGGCGGAGGGCTACCTGGGAGCTGCGGAGCTCAACAAGAATGGTCCTGGCAAAGTCGTTCTGGATTCGATAAGCAACTACGGCGGCAATGTCAACATCGTCGAAGGGGCGTTGCACATCGACCCGAGCGGCAAGTTCAACTGCCAAGACCTCTTCATTCAGCAGGATGGCACGTTGGTCGTTGACGGAATGCTCCACTGCCAGAACCTGTATGTCGGCCTGGGAGGCATGCTGGCTCCAGGCAACAGCCCGGGCGGCTTGGTTGTCGAGGGCGACCTTGCCAGCACGGGCGTGATCGTGTTCGACATTGTCGGCACGGCCGGCGGGCAGCTCGACCACCTGACCGTCACTGGCGAGGCATCGCTTGGCGGAACAGTCAAGGTGGTGCTGGGCTATATCCCTGTCGAGGGCGACAGCTTCGACCTGATGGATTGGGCCAGCCTCCTCGATAGCGGCTACGCTTTCGACATGTCTCAAGCCGCTTTGCCGGGGGGGCTGCAGTGGGACACAACGAATTTCGCCGTCAACGGGACCATAAGGGCTATCCTCAACTCGGTGACCCCGGGAGACGCGACAGGAGACGGGGTGGTGGACGCGGCCGACTACATCGCCATGAAGCATAACTTCGGCTTGACCAGCGGCGCATCGCTGGCTCAGGGCGACTTCAACGGCGACGAGAAAGTTGACTGGCTCGACCTTCGGGTCCTTATGAGCGGCTTCGGCGCAGGCGGCACGGTCCCCGCGACGGTCCCAGAACCAGCGATGCTGAGCCTGCTTGCACTCGACGGTCTGGCGATGATCCGGCGGAAGCGGCTTACCCGCCGGCCGGTCAGCGCTGGATGACGCCCTTGTCGGTCGGGATGATGACGATGTTGACGCAGCGGCCGCCGCCCACCTTGGATTGGTGGTAGCGGATCAGGATGCCCCCGGCCCGTAGTGCTTGTGGAAAGCCTCCCGCCCCAGCCGGCAGGCTTCTTCGTTCATGCCGAGGCCGGCCAGGGTCTCCGCCTGGGCCATGCGAACATCGTGGGCGACATTCCGGCGGACGTTGGCTGCGACAGCCGCCTTAACCTCCTCCAGGTCGATCAGGCCCTCCGGCGGGGTTTCGTCTTCGTCCGGCTCAAATCGCGGGAGGAACGGATTGCGCGGCACTAAGCCGTTGTACTGCCGGGCCAGGGACTCGGCCTGCTTGACGACGGCTTCCAGGTACAGGGAATTGCCGAGAAGCATGATCGGCTGGCCGGCGAAGTAGTTCCGTCGAAGGGCGTCAATGACGCCACGGACAAGATATGCCTTGATGGCGTAGTCGATGATTTCATCACGGAGCCCACCGATGTCCGTAATCTCGCTGAACCACGACCGCTCGCCCTGCTCATCGGGGGCTTCGGCCGGGGCGTCAACGATTGCCTCTTCTTGCGGCAAAGGCTCTTCATTGTCAGGCAGGTACGCTTCCAGACGTTGCGTGAGCCTCTTGGGCAAGTTCTCAAGTGCTCTGGCACCATTCGGGTCAATACGAAGGAGAAGAAGCACCTCCCGAACATCCTGGCAAATGACGAGCTGAATGAACCGCATCCTCAACTTCAAGATGCACTTCTCGGCCTCCAAACGAAACGGGACGATATTGCGCAAGAGCATCTCATTGGCGTTGATAAACAGCCTCACCAGGAAATGAGCCTCACGGACCGCCTGCCATTCGGCTTCGTTAATGGCGTCTTTGGGTTGCCCTTTCATCGCGGCACGGACGGCCTCACGGGCGGCCTTGGCCGTCTTGTTCAATGGGGCTTCGCTGCCTGGCTGTTCGATCAGCCACTCGCCCAGTTCCTCGAAGGAGCCAAACCGGCGTCTCTTATCAGCGACCCAGTTCAGGACCACTTGTTGCGGCGTTAGCTTCCCCTCGACCTTGGCCATGCGGTTCCTGGCGATCATGCTGTGGCTCCTTCCATTACGCGATCCTCGGCCTCCTCCGGCCCAAGCACCAGCCTGTCCGGGTTGGCATCGAACAGGCTCTCAGGCTGTCTCTGACCGGCGACGATGTTTTCCAGGGCAGCCAGCCGCTGCTCCATCTCGCCCTGCTCGGTGGCCTTCAGGACGATAGCAGACAGGTAGCCGATGCAGTTGCCCACCCGTGGGTCGAGCGTGCCGGTGCGGACCTGGTGGATGGTCTCCCCCAGCAGCTCTATGACGTCGCCGGCCGTCCTCACCGGCCGCAGAGGCGTGTCTGGCGGCAGGACCGCCGCCTTGCCCTTCCGCCCGCCGGCCTGTCGGGCAGCGGCACGCTCAGCGGCCCTGGCGGGGTCGTGGAAGAAGCAGTAGGCCGACGCATGGACCTTCCTTGCCCGACATCGCGTCCCGTCGGCCTTGACGTGCTTGCATTGCTCAGGGTTCGCTTCCATGCTTACGGCCCTCATTCATTACTTAGGTAGTACCGGGGGGGGATGTAGTCGCCAGCCCGGCCGCGACAAGCCCCGCCGCCGCCCGCACAACGCACCAGCCGTCCACGTCAACCCGGCCAATGGGGCAGGCCGGCGCACCGCTGGACGAGGCGCTCTTGCCGCGCCGCCAACAGGGTGAAAAAGCCGATTTCATGGCCCTTGTGGGGGAATAGCGGGGGAAATGCCAACCGCCACAATCGTAAGTGCTGTATTCGCTGTTCTTTCCACGCCAGCACGCGCTTGACTGGGGGTCAAGAGGTCGCAAGTTCAAATCTTGTCGCCCCGACGTAGCAGGCAGGAAGCCGCCGGAATTCCGGCGGCTTCCCGCATTTATGGCTGGCTTCGATCAGCGCCAATCGCCTGCCAGCTTGAACCGTTGACTTGCTCCGGGGTACGCGGGACAATCGGTCAATCGAATCGGCCGAGGCTTCGAAGCAGCGGCCTTGCTCCGTACAAGCGCCCCCGGAGATAATTTTGTGACGACGATTGGCAAGGACAGCACAGTGGCGACCGTGATGGTGCGGTTCTCCGTTCAGCCGGCGGATGTCGAGCGGCTGCTGGAGATGTCGCGGCGGGTGATGCCGCTTTTCGCGGCCCAGCCGGGGTTTGTCTCGGCTAACCTGCACGTCAGCCAGGACCGCACGGAGCTGGTGCAGTATCTCCAGTGGCTCTCGGCGGCGGACCATTACGCCTGCCTGGCCAACG
>Ga0315274_10004288_pt1 | contig 20999 bp, 12 predicted proteins | sample YL17G02_20_MG_FD_203700 | JGI IMG/M metagenome (GOLD analysis project Ga0315274, IMG submission 203700) | Sediment microbial communities from Yellowstone Lake, YNP, Wyoming, USA - YL17G02_20 | ecosystem: Environmental > Aquatic > Freshwater > Lake > Sediment | place: USA: Wyoming | collected...
CCGCCCGCTGCCGTCAAGGTAGTGTCGGCCGGCAACGTGCCGCCAGCCACAGGTGTTGTCGAGCCCCGGTCGTACCAGATGTCAAGGCCCGAACGTTCGATCTCCTGGCCGTTGCCATCCATGGCCTGGATGACCACGCGGTTGACGCCGGGTTCGAGCGCGATGCCAGTGGCTGACCAGGAGGCCGACCACTGGGTCCAGGCAGCCGGCGCGCCGTTGACCAGCACGGCGCGTGTGTGGATCGCGTTGGCGTTGCCGTTGAGAGAAAGGGCGTTGTTCGTGGTTCGGGGGTAACCGTTGCTCATGGGCAGGCCGCTGCCAGCCGTCAGGTTCAGCGGGATCTGCGCCAGCACGCCCGCGTTGCGGCGCACCACGAAATCTTTCATGCTCTGAATTGTGCCCTCAGGAACCCAGCCGCCCAGCCACTGGTCCAGCACCTGGTTGATCTGCGCCGGAGAGAAGGTGGTGTCGATGAGCTCCTTCAGAATGGCGTAATAGCGCGGCGCGAACCGAGGGTGTTTGAGGAGTCGATCCAGGACCGGAATTCCCCCGGCGACAAAAATGGAACGGCCATATTGCGGCCCGGCGTCGCCTTGCCCCAAAGTGGTGTCCAAGTCATGCGTCAGGATCTGAAAGCGGGGATCCACGATCCCGCGATACATGGAATAGTCGTCACCGGTACCGGTCCCCAACGTGGTTTCCATGTTGCCGATCAACGCCGTGACCGCGATGTAGCGGAGCCATTCGTCCACATTGACTACCTGGCCGACGTCTTGAGTGTAAGTGGCGTCCGGTGCGTTGTTCAGCACCTTGGTCAGGCTGACCAGGTCTGACCAGTCGTCCTCGGCGACATTGTTCTCCTTGGTGTAGGCGCCTGAATCGGCGGTCGGTCCTGACGGAGAGTACGCTTGCCGGTAGGCGGCGGGGGCGTCTCCAAGATAGTCCAAGTCGGCCGGGTTGTTGAGCTTGACCCAGTCGAAGTACCAGGCGCCTTTGTAGAGATTCCCGTTCGAGTCTTCGGGGAAATGGTCCCTGGCCCACTCGCTGCCATAAGGCTGGAAACAGTAGTAGGAACCGAACTGGTAGGAATCCGCGTCGCCGACGGCAGGCGTCGGATGCGCCAGGTTGGCGCCGTTGATCCGAACCTGAACCGGCGCCCCGTAAGTGTTCGGCAGGCCGGCCAAGGAGTGGATCGCATTTGCGGCAACCTGCGAGTGGACAGTCCGAGTGTTCAGAGCCAGGCGGGTGACGTTGCGCCACGGGCGATCTCCGGGGATGCTGACATAGAGGTTATGCGGATGGGCAGCACGCGTGCCTTTGCCCCGATTCCTCACGCCGACGTTGTAGCGCACTTCGGTGCCCGCACCGTCCACGGCGACCAGCGTGGCGTTCATCTGGGCATCGCTGTAACGTCCGTCGGACACGTTGTCCATCAGGTTGCGCCAGGCCTCCCATTCGGCCGCCGGGATGATGAGGCGATAAATCGGCTGCGACCCGGCATACACCGAGTCGTCCACCTGGTAGAGCGCGTTGGCGCCCTGGGTCCCCTGGTCGTCTGTGGGCCCCGGCCAGGTCCGGGTCTTGCCACCAGCATCGCTTGCCCGGACGTAGAACTCCGCAATCGCTTTGTCGGTCTGCGCGGGCAAAACGGCGCCATACACGCCGTCCCCAGCCGCACCGTCGCCATGCTGGCCATCGTCGAGCATCGGCGTGGCAACAAAGGCCGTGGCCCCGTCCAGTCGATGGTGGAGCGACACGGTGGTGTTGGGGCCGAGTTCATCGATGATGCGGGCCGTGATGGTTACGAAGTCGGTTGACTTGGGGATGGCAGGCAGGTGCCTGACCTGCAAGATGAGCGGAGCGATGTCAGCGCCGGCTACGGAATTCCGGCCCCCGGGAGTCCCACCGTCTGTCAGACTCGTCACCCAATTCTGACCGGAGTTGTTGGCGAGCGCCGGATTGACCAGTTCCAGGGATTTCCCACCAGCATCTGCGCCCGTCGTCCAGTCCCAGCCCCGCCACCAGGTTGGGTGCCCAGGAAACGCATCGCCCTGCCGGCGCAAGGCCCAATCCCCTTCGCTTGCGTAGGCAACGAAGTCAACCCGTTGCCCGAGGTTGTCTTCCAGTTCGACGCCCTCACCGTTGTCGCTCAACTTCCCAGTCCATCCACCGACGACATTCGCACTGACAACGGCAGGGTAGTTGGTCCGGTAGCTCTCCTTAAACCGGTTAATGTCGCTGTCGGCGGTTACGACCACGTAACCCTGCGGCTCAATCGTCGCGCCGGTGAAGATGAACGAGACCGCCTTGTTCAAGCGCCACCCCGCCAGGTTGACGGCGTTTGTCCCGGTGTTGTACAGCTCGATGTATTCCTTCCGCGCGTCCTCAGGCACGTAACCGGCCTGGCCCACCTTGCCGTAGCCAGGATGGTACATCAGCTCGTTGATCCGAATTGTCCCTCCCTGCACCGCAGGCCCAAACCAGCCAAGCGACAACGCGAACAGAGTTAAGGGGTACGACTTCAGATTCATGTCAAAACTTCCAGACCGGAAAACCATCAGACGCCTTCACGCATAAACCAATCAGACGGGACTGACCAATCCATCCAGCGCACGACCGCAAGACTTCGTTTCCACGCTTCAAGTGTTCGCCAATGCTCGAATTGCCGCAATATCTTTGCCAACCATTCGCCTTTTGCTAAATGTCGTTCTGCGCAAAGTGAGCCAGATCGTCCCAGGGAGTGGCGTCAGGCACTGCAGCCGGCTCTTGAAAGGACAGCCAGCCGCCTCGTAAAGTCGGGCCCTGTGCCGATGGACGGGCCGCTTGATCTGCCGCTTGACGATGAGACGAGCGCCCGCACTTCGACCAGTTGGATTCCTGTGAAAATGCCGGATTTGGGACTAAACAGCGGTTCACCGCACCTAAGCGGCCGGAGGGGCGCCGATGCGCTGCCCGCGTGGCAACCCATGACGTTTCGTGGCGTAGCGGCTTTTGCCGGGGCGCCGTACGGACGGCTGCTGGTGGTGCAGATGGTTGTGGCCCTTGCGGCTGCGATCAGCGTTGTGTGGGTCCTCGGCACGGCTTGGGAGCCGGTGCTTCTAGTCGCATTGCGGGAGTTGCCTGACAAAGGTCAGATTCGATACGCTCAACTGGATTGGAGTGGAGACTCGCCTCAACGTCTGGCCAAATCCCGGTTCCTAAGCCTGGTCGTGGATCGCGACAATACCACCCCACGTGGCCCGGAAGCCGACCTGGAGATCAAGTTGGGCCGGGATCGGCTCCAGTTCCATTCGCTCCTGGGGTATATCGAGGTCCCCTATCCGCGTGGCTGGATCATTGCCGTGAACCGACCGGAGCTGGAGCCCTGGTGGGGAGCCCACCGCCCGGCAATCTTTGTGGCGGCAGGTGCGGGCGTAGTGCTGGGCTTGTGGCTTTTATGGTGCCTAATGGCCCTGCCCTACGCCGCGGTGGCACGCTTTATCGGTTTCTGGTTTGACGCACGATTGACCTGGTTGAGCGCCTGGCGACTGGCCTCCGCCGCCTCGTTGCCCGGGGCACTGGTCATGGCCGGGGCCGTCTTCCTGTATGGATGGCAACGACTGAGCCTGGTTGGTCTGCTGCTCGCGGTTCCGCTCCATTTCGTGATCGGCTGGGGATACCTGCTAGTGGCACCGGGGCGCGTGCCTCGAATTACCGAGGCCCGAACCACGGCCAGAAATCCCTTCAACCCCAGTGGCGATGCCATGGACCCGTTCTCGCACTCCCGTGACCCCGGCAAAGGACGCGCCTCCCCGCAAAAAGAGCAGCCGCCACCAGCGTCCTGAGGGCACGCCGGACGTGTGCTGGGTTGACAAGGCGCTCAAATGTGTTTAGCCCGGCCAACCGGTTTCCCGGGTCTGGAGCAATGCCCTCAGGGGGTCCATGGAACGCCACCTGTTCCTTTCTGAACTGCACACGGCCCATGAACCGTTTTTGGCTCTTGGTAGGGCGAGACTCCGTCGAGCCCTGGAATCACGCGCCGCCAAGAAAGTCAGGGCTTGACGGAGTCTCGCCCTACCGATGGGGGCCGGTTCATGGGAACAAACGTCAGGATTCCGGGTGACCCATCTCCGGTTTCAGCCGCTTATTGCGCTTTGGTCGTGGTTCGTCTAGGGTCGGGCAATGAGCTTTTGGTCGGCAGCGATCCGCTTTCCCACTTTGGCGGCGGTGTGTCTTTGGGTGTGCGGCTGTGGTCCGATTTCGGATGGCAGTTCGGACGAAACCAAGAACCCCCACTTTCAGGTCGGGACCAGCCGGAACATCAGCCGGGACTATCCCGGGGCGGTCGAGGCGTTCAAGAAGGCGCTCGAAGCCAATCCACAGTCCGGCGCGGCCCATTACGAACTGGGACTGATCTATTACCAGAAGCTGCACAACTACGCGGCGGCCATCTACCATTTTGAGGAGTATCTCACGTTGCGCCCGAACGCGCCGCAGCGCGATCTGCTCAACCAGTTCATCGTGGTGTGCAAACAGGAGTTGGCCAGGGACGTCTCCCTGGTGATCGTCAACAAGGAAGTCCAGCGGCAACTGGACCAGCTGGCCCGTGAGAACCTGGGCCTGCGACAGAAGGTGGACATGCTCTCCCAGCAGTTGCTCTTGGCCACCAACCGTCCGCCGGCGCTCCAGGTCGTCGCCAGCAACCTGCCACCCGTCCGCCTCGCACCCGGCACCGGCAGCGCAACCCGCACGCCGACGCCAACGCTTCCGCGCGAGAGCTCGCCCCCGACGAAAACTCGGACGCACACGGTCAAGTCCGGCGATACCCCCGCCTCCATCGCCCGCCAGTACGGCGTGAAACTCAGCGCGTTGCTGGCGGCCAATCCCCGGCTGGAGCCCAAAAGGATGAAAGTCGGCCAGACCGTGAACGTCCCAACCCAGTAGGCTCGCGGCCATGGCGAACCGCGTCGTGTTTGTTTGCCTGAGCTTGTTCTGGCTCACGATGAACGTCTGGCTGTGGCGTTCCGAGTTCAGCGGCGGCCGACAGGCCGGCAGCCCGGTGCCCGTGGCGACCGTGTGGCAGAAAGTGCTCACGGCGCCCGACGACTCAACGCTGGAAATCCACCGACAAGGCAAACGGATCGGCCGCTGCCGCTGGGCGCCAAACGTCGGTGGGGAAGTGGCCACTGGCAAGACTGGCGGCGCCGCAACCCGGCCCGAGGGCATGGTTAAGCGCACGACCGGCTATACGATTGACATCGCGGATGGGAACCTGGCGTTGCAGCGACCGAGCCCGCTTTTGCGCTTCAACCTGCATGCACGGTTTGCCGCCGACCACTCCTGGCAGGAGCTTTTGCTGCAGGGCATCCTGCGGCCCGCCAGCTACGAGCTGCGAGCCTCCGCTGTGAACGAGAAGGTCTCTTTCAAGATAGAAGACGAGAACGGCAAGTTCGAACGCTCGTATTCGTTTGCCGAGCTGCGCAACCCGCAGGCCATGCTCCGCGATCTGGCCGGCGATTCACCGTTGCTCGGTAACACGGCGCTCCTGGGCGCCCTCGGCGGCCCGGTCATGCTGCCCGACTTGAAGTCGCTTTCGCTCGGTCTGAACTGGGAGGCCCGCAACGACTGGGTCAAGTTCGGCGGTTCCCAAGCGCGCGTCTATCGTCTGCAGGCCAGAATCCTCGACCGTTCCCGGATCGTGGTCATGGTGAGCCGGAGTGGCGAGATCCTCCGGGTGGAATTGCCGGACGACATCCTGCTGGTGAACGAGGCGCTGATCTTCTGAGGGGCCCCGGTGGTTGAGCTGATCCATTTAACCAAACGCTTTGGCGATCTCGTCGCCGTCAATGATATGTGCCTCCAAGTGCGGCGCGGCGAGTTCTTCGCGCTGCTCGGGCCCAACGCCGCCGGCAAGACCACCACCATCAAATTGCTGGCCGGTTTGATGAAGCCCAGCGCCGGCAGCGCATGCGTGGCGGGGTTTGACGTGCAGAACCAGCCGCTGGAAGCCCGGCGCCGGCTCGCGTACGTGCCGGACTTCCCGTTCCTTTACGAGAAGCTCACGCCGTGGGAATTCCTCCGCTTTACCGGGCAACTGTTTCAAATGGCGCCGGGACGCTTCGAGGTTGCCGCCCGGGAATTGGCCGGCCGTTTCAACCTGGAGCCGTTTCTGAACAAAGCGATCGAAGGCCTCTCGCATGGCACTCGCCAGCGGGTGGCCATCGCCTCGGCCTTGCTGCACGATCCCGAGGTGTTCATCATCGACGAACCGATGGTGGGCCTGGACCCGCAGCACGCCCGCATCGTGAAAGACATCCTTAAGGAACGCTGCCACCAGGGGATGACCGCGTTTGTCTCCACCCACCAGTTGAGCGTGGCCGAAGAAATGGCCGATCGCATCGGCATCATGCACCAGGGCCGGTTGGCCGCCGTGGGAACCTGGGAACAGCTCCGCCGGCAAAGCGGGGAGTCGGGACCACTCGAACGGACGTTTCTGGCGCTCACCGCGCAGGAAGCGGACATCAACGAAGAGCCGGCACCGGCCGGCCAGCGCTAAGATGTGGCCTCAAGGTTGCGCATGACCTCCACTTCGGCATCGCCGTTTCAACTGCTGTTGCGCGTCAATCTGTTGCTGGGCTGGCGCCGGCTCCTGGCGATCCGTGAGCAGTCACATCTGCTTACGTCGGTCATCGGCTTGTCCATGGCCGGCTATCTCGCCCTGGCGTTTGGGATCTTCTACCATGGCCTGAAGTTCGTCGCGCATTTTCCGGGATTGGGCACCCTGCTCACTGAACGGCTGATGTACCTGCTCTTTGCCTTTCTCTTCGTGCTGCTGCTGTTCAGCAACCTGATCATCAGCTATACGAACCTGTTCCGCAACCGCGAAGCAAGCTTCCTCCTGGCGCTGCCGATCCCGAACCAAACCATCTTTCGCTGGAAATTCGTCGAATCGACGTTGCTGGCCTCCTGGGCCTTTCTGTTCCTGGCGGCGCCGTTGCTCGTCGCTTATGGCCTTACCCGACAGGTAAGCTGGCATTTTTATCCGACCGTGGTGGTGTTGCTCGGCCTGTTCATCGTGCTGCCTGCCGTGGCGGGCGCCTGGCTGGCCATCCTCGTGGCGCGTTACCTGGACCGCCGTTTGTTCCAGATCACCATGCTGGTGCTCGGCCTCGGTCTGCTCGCCAGCGTGGCCCTCTGGCTTAAGCCCGAACCGATCACCGATGAATCGCTGGAAACTCGCGTGCTGACCGTGCTGGACCGGCTTCTGATGAAGACTAACTTCGCCCAGTTCCCGCTCTTGCCCAGTTACTGGCTCTCGGCCGGCGTGTTGAATTGGTCGGAAGGCGCGCTGCGGGCCGCGGGGTTTTTTCTCCTCGTGCTGCTCAGCTATTCGCTGTTCTTCGGCTTCCTCGCCCTGACCGGCACAGCCCGGGTTTTCTATGACGCGGCATCGACAATGCAGAGCCGCGGGAGCGCCTTCTTCCGCTGGGAATGGTTCCGGCGGCAACAACGATTGGATCGGCCCGCCCCTCGGCCGATCGGTTGGGTGGAGCAGGCGGTGCAGCATCTCACCTGGCTTCGCCCGGACGTCCGCGCGCTGGCCGTCAAAGACCTCCGCACCTTCTGGCGCGACACGACGCAGTGGGGGCAGACGATCATGCTCTTCGGTCTGCTGGGCGCCTATGTCATCAACCTGCGCCACTTCACGCATCAGTTGAACAGCCCGTTCTGGACGCACCTGATCGCCTTCCTGAATCTGAGCGCCTGCTCGTTGAACCTGGCGACGCTCACCACCCGGTTCGTTTATCCGCAGTTTTCGCTGGAGGGCAAACGGCTCTGGATTGTCGGCATGGCGCCGCTGGGGCTCGCGCGGGTCGTGAAAACCAAGTTCTGGCTGGCGAGCAGCGCGGCCCTCATGGTAACCCTGGGCCTCGTGGGGCTGTCGTGTCACCTGCTCCGGATGCCAGCGGGGCAAACCCTCTCCTTCTCCGGCGCCATCACGGTGATGACCCTTAGCCTCACCGGACTCGCGGTCGGCTTGGGCGTGCTCTACCCAAATTTCAAGGAGGACAATCCCAGCAAGATCGTCAGCGGGTTCGGCGGGACGCTCTGTCTGGTGCTCAGCTTCTTTTACATTCTGGGCTCGGTGTTGCTCCTCGCTCTGGGCACGCCGTTTGAAGGTTTCCCCTGGCAATCCAGTCAACTCATGATCTCGGGCTGGCTCGGATTCGTCCTGCTCTCATTTGCCGTCGGCTGGCTCCCGCTCCGGCTGGCGCTCAGGCGGGTGACGCAGTTTGAGCTCTAGCGCGAATGAGCTTTGGGGCCAGATCTCAACATTCAACAAATCTCTTGACGATGACGGGCTTCCCTTGAAGCTACCCGCATGGCACGACCTCTCCGCGTGGAGCGTGCTGAGGCGTGGTATCACGTCACCGCGCGTGGCAACGAACGCCGTCCGATCTTCCGTGATGACCGGGACCGGCGGCATTTCTGCGAACTGCTGACTGAAACGACCGACCGATTCCGCCTCGCCCTGCGCGCGTACGTGTTGATGGAAAACCACTATCACCTGATGGTGGAGACACAGGAGGCGAACTTGGGACGGGCCATGCAGTGGTTGGGTGTAAGCTACAGCGTGTGGTTTAACCGACGGCACGTGCGAGCAGGGCATTTGTTCCAGGGACGTTACAGGGCCATCATCATAGACCGAGACGCATGGGCTTTGGGCTTGAGTCGCTACGTGCATCTGAATCCTGTCCGGGTGGGTGCCTGGGGCCTGGACAAAGCGGCACAACGTCATATGAGGCTGGGGGTGGGAGCGCCTCCGGATGAGCGGCTGGTTCGGGAACGAATGGAGCACCTCCGGCGGTATTGCTGGAGTTCCTACCCTGCGTATGCCGGCTTGGGCAACGCGCCGGACTGGATAGCGTGCGATGCAGTGTTGGATCTGCAAGGTGTCCGACGACGTGAAGAACGGCGGCGGGTGTATCGGGACTATGTGGAGGCCACGCTGCGGGAAGGTTTGGTTGAGAATCCGTGGAGGCAACTGTTCGGCCAAGTCGTGCTGGGCAGCCAGGACTTCTTCCGGAGGCTTCAGGTAGCCAGACAGGGTGACGGCCGTGAACAACCCGCCCTGCGGGCGATGAAGCCACGACCTCCGTTCGCCCAAGTGGTGGCGCTGGTTGAGCGGCTCAAAGGAGAGCAATGGGATCAGTTTCGCAACCGGCACGGCGATTGGGGACGAGACCTGGCGCTTTATCTCGGGAGGAGCGAAAGCGGGTTGAAGCTGCGTCAGTTGGGGGAAGCATGCGGTGGAATGGATTACGCCGGGGTGAGCGCGGCCGTGAAACGGTTCGAGCGGCGCGTGGCCGAGGACACGGAATTGGCGAAGCTGTTGGCCCGGGCGAAAAGCGAATTGTTGAATGTTGAGATCTGACCCCTGGTTTTCTTTTGAACTTTCAAGCGGCGACATTCCGGGGATAATCTGCGGGCAATGGCACGCAAGGAATCAAACGAGTCACGCCACGAGCGCGGGCTGAGCGATGTGGTGGGCATTGGTTTGCTCGGGGTGGGCTTCCTGTTGTTCATCTCGCTGGTCTCGTACGATCCCAGAGATATTCCGTTCAACGCCACCGCGGTGAACCACCCGACGCGCAACTGGGTGGGAGTGTTTGGCGCGAATGTGGCCTTTGGACTATTCTGGTGCTTTGGTGGCGCCGCGTACCTGCTGCCGATGCTTCTATCTGGGTTTGGCTTAGCCTACCTCCTTGAGCTAATGGCCTACTTGCGTCGCCGGTGGGTCTGGGCCGGACTCCTGTTACTGGCGACCTCCGGCTTTCTTCATCTGTACCAAGACAACGCCCTGTTGGCCGCGCTGGGCCGGAACCTGAATGTCGGGGGACCTGGCGGGCTGCTCGGTCAGTGGGAAAATGACGGCCTTTTCAAGTACTTCGGCCAGGTCGGCGCCACTACGCTTTTCCTCCTGTTTTACCTGATCAGCCTGATTGGGTTGACTGACTTCCGCCTTGGCGCGTGGTTGCGCCAGTGGTGGCAGGCGCGCAAAGGCATCCCGCCTGAGTTAACCGAAGAAGAGAAGGCATTGGATCGGCGGGCGCGCGAACTGGAGAAGGAAGCACGTCGCCTGCAAGAAGCCATCGATCGGCAGCATGATAGACCCGGTGAGGCCGAGTCCGAAAAGGCCCTGGAGAAGACGGGGTTGGGCGCCGACCTCCAACCGGTGCCCGAACCGACGGTGCGTGATCTGAGCGTGCCACAGGCTCGGCCGCCCAAGCCGACCGGTAAGACCGGGAAGGCCTCGCCCCTGGAGCCGGCCACTGCGCTGCCGGACGTCGAAGGCGACGTGATCCCGGCCAAGGAAGTCGCCGCGGCCACGACGGCTGATATCCTGGGCAAAGCGGCGCCGGCCAAGGCTGAAGAGCCGGTGCCGGCATCGGCCACAGCCTCGGAACCAGCGTCCGCCAAACCCGCCGAGCCGGTGGACGCTCCCCCAGCGCCTCCCAAGCCGAAGCCGCCGCCGCGCAAGCCCAAGCCGATTGCGGTGGCAGCCACGCCGTTGATTGGCAACTATCAGTTGCCGCCGCTGGACTTCCTGCAGTTCCCCGACGCCACGGTCAAGCCCACCGAGTCGAAGGAAGAACTGATGGCTAATGCGCGCCTCATGCAGCAGACCCTTGCCCAATTCGACATCGAGGTTGCGCTTGGGGACATCACGAAAGGGCCGACGATCACCCGTTACGAGTTGCATCCGGCTCCCGGCGTCAAGCTCGAGAAGATCACCGCGCTCACCAACAACATTGCTGCCGCTCTCAAGGCCGAACGCATCCACGTCCTCGCACCGGTCCCGGGCAAGAGCTCTGTCGGCGTGGAAGTCCCGAATCTGGTCAAGACCAAGGTGATCATGCGCGACCTCCTGGAGTCGGAGGAATGGCGCAATACCAAGGCCAAGATCCCGTTGGCCTTGGGCAAGGACGTTTACGGACATCCGATCGTGGCGGACCTGGCGGAGATGCCGCACCTGTTGATTGCGGGCAGCACCGGCTCCGGGAAGTCCGTGTCGATCAATGCGATCATCGCCTCGCTCCTTTACCGGTATCCGCCCGATCAGCTCCGCTTCGTGATGATCGATCCCAAGGTCGTCGAGTTGCAGCACTACAACGCGTTGCCGCACCTGGTCGTGCCGGTCGTGACCGACCCGAAAAAGGTAATTCTCGCGCTGCGCTGGGTGGTCAACGAAATGGAGAAACGCTACCAGATCTTCGCCAAGGTCGGCGTGCGCAATATCAAGTCCTTCAACGAACGGCCGAAGAACAAGCCGCTGCCCAAGTACGAGCCCGAACTCCCCCTTACCACCCGCAAGGAAAAGGTCGAGCCTGGCTCGAACGGTTTCGCGGTGGAGGTGGACGAGGAGATCGTGGTGCCGCGCGAGGAAGACATCGTCATCCCGGAAAAGCTCAGCTACATTGTCGTCATCATCGACGAATTGGCGGATCTGATGCTGGTGGCGCCGGCGGACGTGGAAATGGCCATCGCGCGCATCACGCAGATGGCTCGCGCCGCGGGCATCCACTGCATCGTGGCGACGCAACGTCCGAGCGTCGATGTCATCACGGGCGTGATCAAGGCCAACATCCCGGCGCGCATCGCCTTCCAGGTCGCGGCCAAGGTGGACTCGCGCACGATTCTCGATGCGATGGGAGCCGACAAGCTGCTGGGCAAGGGCGACATGCTCTACTTGCCGCCCGGCTCGGCCAAGCTCATCCGCGCCCAGGGCGCCCTGATCACCGACCAGGAGATCCAGAGCATCGTGGACTTCATCGCCAAGCAGGGTAAACCGAGCTACGAGATGGAGATTCACGAGCAGCTCTCCCGGGCCAGCAGCAGCTTCGACATTGAAGACGGTGCGAGCAACGAGGACGAGGACCTGATCCAGCAGTGTATCGAAGTAATCCGCAGCGAGCAGAAGGCCAGCGTGTCACTGTTGCAGCGTCGGTTGCGCCTCGGCTACACGCGCGCCGCCCGCATCATGGACGAATTGGAAGTTCGCGGCATCGTGGGACCCAGCAAAGGCGCGGAGCCCAGGGACATTCTCATCGACCTGGATGGCCAGGGAGCCGATGGGAGAGCAGTTGAACAGTAAAGAAAGAGACCGGGCCGGGACCCGGTCTCTGCGCGCCAAGCCGCGCTCCCAGAACCTGCGGCTGCACCTCTACGCGTCCCTTCTCGCGCAAGGCTGCAACCTCGGCCTCAGTCGAATGGCCCAGATCGCCGACGTCACTTATCACCAACTGGCTTGGAGCACGAACTGGTACCTGCGTGAAGAGACCCTCAACGCCGCCGTCACCAACGTCGTCAATTTCCAGTTCCAGCAGCCGCTGAGCCGGCACTCGGGCGGAGGCACCCTTTCGTCGTCCGATGGTCAGCGGTTCCCGGTTTCGGGCAAGGTTCGCAACGCCACAGCGCTGCCGCGCTACTTCGGATACGGGAAAGGCGTAACCTTCTACACCTGGACGTCGGATCAGTTCTCCCGGTACGGAACGAAAGTCATTCCGGCGACCATGCGCGACGCGACCTGCGTCCTCGACGAGATTCTCGACAACGAAACCGAGCTTCCGCTCATGGAGCATACCACGGATACGGCCAGTTTTTAACGCTCCGGCTACGCTTCTCGTTCCTGCGAGGCTGGGCCGCCGCTAAACAGGCGCACTCACGCCGCCCCCAATTCCAGTCTGACCTCTGGTCGTGCGTGTTCCGCACCAGGCCTTCCGGTTCGCCCCTTCACCCTCAAACCACGGCCTGGCACTCCACACTCCCGGCCAGAAGTCAAAACCTCGCGTCCCCGAGCCCCAACGGATTCCGCAAACCGGCCCACCGACGCGCCGCTTGGCTTTGCGTCCGAGTGCCGGTTTGCCCATCCGGAAGGCTTTTGCAGGGGAACGCTCCTTTGTCCCGTTCCATGCTGGTTGCTTCTGCGCTCTTGAGGGTCCGCGCGGCCCCGATGCGATTCCTTGCCCCAGAATGGCCCCCAGGAAATCGCCGATTAAAAGATAACCGGCCCTTGTGCGAAGAGCGGGCGATTCGCTCCCGTAAAAACCTAAAGCGCCCAGCTACTCTTCCCCTCAGCGGTGTTGTCTCGCCCCTGACCGTCTTGCCTCTGGCGTATCCGCCAGAAGCAATCCAGTCAGCGACCACAGCCTGGATTCCTCGACGCAATCCAGGAGGTTTGATAGAATACATTGAGTATGAGCACCTCTCAAAATCCACAATGAAAACAGAAACCCCAGTGGCACCTCAGGGCCGGTGGCCTGGAAGTTGCCTGCTGGAAGTCAACCATCAAGGACGAAGCCGGTGGCGAGCGAGATTTCTTTAGCATCTCCACCCAACGCGCCTACAAAGACAAGGACGGCAAATGGCAGCACACCCAATCACTTCGTCGCCAGGATGTCATGCTGGGAGGGTGGCTACACCAAGACACGTGCTTCGTCGCATCCAAGATGCTCAGAGGTGAACGTCGCCGCCAATTGCGGGAGAGACAAGCTGCTGAACTCACTATGGCTAGTACCGACAACACAGACTTCACCGAAATCGCTCCCATTCTGGATGAGGCGATCAACCAGTTGGGGGAGGAGGATCGAAAAGCGATCTTGCTACGCTTCTACGAGCGGTTGGACTTCCGTGCCGTTGGGGAGCAACTGGGCAGTAGCGAAAACGCTGCCCAGAAGCGGGTCAGTCGTGCGCTCGATCAACTGCATTCCAGTCTAACCCAGAGAGGCATTGGCGTGACTCTCTCCGCCGCAGCGCTGGGCACAGCGCTGGCAGCGAGAGCGGTTGAGGCAGCGCCAGCGGAAGTTGTCGCCCAGTTGGCGACGGCTGGCTTCGCCAGCGCGGCAGCCGGTCATGGAGCCGCTCTGACGTTTCTGAAAGGCATGACCGCATGCAAGATCGGTCTTAGCGTGGGCAGTGCGGTTGTGCTTGCTGGCGCAGCTTGGCTTGGTTGGACCCTATGGCTGCCGGCCAAGCCTCCGCCCCTGGCCTTGAACGGGACCTGCACGGTCTTGAGCAAGCCGCAGCCGCTGGGGCATGTGAGTTCGCCCCGGGCTGTAGCGATAGACGGAAAAGGAGAGCTTTATGTGGCGGACACCACAGAGGGGGGGCGCATTCAGAAACGTGATTTGAGCGGTAACTGGACCTTGGTGGTGTCAGCGGGATAGTCTCCCGGCGGCTTGAAGGGTGTTGTTCAGGCGATGGCTTTCGACCCTTCGGGCAACCTCTACCTCGCCGACAAGCCGCTACAAGGTAAACGAACACAGATTAAACGAATCCAGAAGCGGGATAGGACAGGACGCTGGAGCGTGGTGGACGAGGACGCGATGTCGGCGCCAGGTTTGGGATCTCCTCTGGCGACCATCGCCAATTTCGACAAGATGACTGCCGGTGCCAGCGGGGTCCTCTATGTAAGTGCGACCGCGACGGACTGGTGGCCCACTAGCCAGTTGCTGCAAAGGGATGCGGAAGGGCGCTGGACGCAACTGGCCGCGAGAGGAGAAGGGCTCGGGCAAGTGCTGGAGGTGACGGGGATGAGCGTCGATTCCGCAGGTGCTCTTTACCTCGCAGAGTCAGGATTCGGTCGCCCTCGCGTCCAAAAGCGCGATTCGGACGGGACCTGGACCCTCGTGAGTGAGGCGTTAAAGGGGCCCGGATTCTTTGGCCAAGCGTATCATCTGGCCGTGGACTCTCGAGGCAATCTTTACGTGGTGGATCGCCGGCAGGGCCGGGTGCAGAAGAGGGATTCGGAGGGTCGCTGGACGGTGGTGGTGGAGGTCCCAGACCAGGTCATCCAGCTTGACAACCCCTCGTTTCCGGTCGGCATCGATGCAACGCGGCCTGCTCCACTCTGGCTGCCGGTGTTTTGCCTGTTTGGCCTCCCATCTTCAGTCGGCGTGGATCGACAGGATAATCTCTATGTGGCGGAGCAGTTGTATCACCGGGTTAGGCAGGCTCTACATCGCCGATGGCGGCAACCACCGACTCCAGGTCAGGGACGTGGATGGAAAATGGGTTCGTGCTGGCCGCCGCCATCTCCGACGAAGGTCCGGAGGGTGTCGCAGTCGACCGCCTCGGCGTTGTGTATTTCGGCGATGCGAACCGAGTGGTTTCCTGGACGCCGCAGCCGAAGGCGAAGGCCGCGACGGGCGCACCGCCGTAACCGATGTAGGGTCCAAGGCCGGCGTGACGTTCTGGGTCATCACTGAAGCTGACCGCAGCTCAACCTGTGTTCTCTTGCCGGAGGACTACTGATGCCAAAGCCCTCTCGTTACCAACCCAGGGAGTCCAAAGTGGTGGCGCTTCGCGAGTGTCCGAGCCCTGAAGACATGCAGAAGGTCGCTGGAACAATCTGGTCGTTGGTCCGGCAGAAGTACCGCGAAGGCCAAGAAGACCAGCTCAACGCCCTCGGGCTCGTCCTGAACGTCGTCGTCCTTTGGAACACGATCTACATGGACACCGTGCTGGAGCATCTCCGCAGAGAAGGCACCCCTGCCGTTCCCGAGGACGCCGCCCGGCTCTCACCCCTTGAACACCAACACATTAACTTCCCGGGCAAGTACTCCTTTGCCCTTGCCGACCCGGTTGCCCGGGGGGAGCTCCGACCGTTACGGGACCCGGCCGAGAGTCTGGCCTTAGCGTAAGTTTTCGTTCCAATGACTGTCGCGGGCCGAGTTTGCCTTGCTTCTATTCGCACTGGTGACGCCCATTGCTTTTGCCCTTCCCCTTGAATCCGGCTTTGCTAGACTCGCGGCAAAATGGGTCCCCAGGACGCATCTCACAGCCAAGCCAAAGTCGAGGCGTTCGGTCGCCGGCACCGCACGGGTCTGGTCACGTTGCTGTTCACCGACATGGTGGGATCCACCGCCCTGAAGCAGCAGTTGGGCGATTACGGTGGCGCGCAACTCATCGAGCAACATCATGCCCTGGTTCGCTCCACCCTGAAGGAGTTTTCCGATGGCGAAGAGCTGAGCACTGCCGGCGACTCATTTTTCCTGGTGTTCGCCACTCCTTCGACGGCGGTGAAGTTTTCCGTGGTGCTGCAACAACGCCTGCGGGAGTTGAGCCGGCGGTCCTCAGTGGCGGTGCAGGATCGGATGGGATTGCACCTGGGCGAGGTGCTGATCCAGGAGGCTCGGCCGGACCGGGCGAAGGATTTGACTGGGTTGAATGTGGATCTGGGGGCAAGGGTAATGAGTTTGGCGCAAGGGGACCAGATCCTATTGACCCGAGCAGTGTTTGACAGTGCGCGGCAGACTCTGAAAGGGGAAGACATTCCGGGGGTTGGGCGACTGAGCTGGCTTAACCACGGGCCTTTCCTGCTCAAGGGCATCGAGGAGCCGGTGGAAATCTGCGAGGTCTATGAGGGGACGGAGCAACCGCCGTCTGCCCCGACGACCTCGGACAAGGCCCACAAGGTGGCCACGCCGGAGGAGGAGCCGGTCTTGGGTTGGCGGCCGGCGGTGGGGGTGGTGGTGCCGAACACGCAGTGGGTCTGCGAGGAGAAGCTGGGGGAGGGCGGTTTTGGGGAGGTGTGGTTGGGACAGCACCAAACGATGAAGGAGCGCCGCGTCTTTAAGTTCTGTTTCCGGGCGGACCGGGTGCGGAGCCTGAAACGGGAGATGACCCTGTTCCGGCTGATCAAGGAGCGGATTGGTGAACACCCGCATATTGTGGCGCTGCGGGAAGTGTATTTTGACCAGCCCCCCTTCTATGTGGAGATGGACTACGTGGCGGGGCACGACATGCGGAAGTGGTGCGAGGAGCAAGGCGGGGTGGAGCGGGTGCCGCTGGAGGTGCGGCTGGAGATCGTCGCCCAAGTCGCTGATGCCTTGCAGGCGGCGCATGATGCCGGGGTGATTCACCGGGACGTCAAGCCAGGGAATATTTTGGTCTCAAATCTCAGATCTGAAAACGCACAATGCACTGCCAAGCTCACCGACTTTGGGATCGGGCAGGTCGTTTCGGAGGAATATCTGGCTGGGGTGACGCGCGCCGGGTTTACGCAGACCATGATGTCGCCCGGGTCATCGTCGCGGACGGGGACGCACCTTTACATGGCGCCGGAGCTGTTGGCCGGCGAGGCGGCCTCAACGCGCTCGGACATTTACTCGCTGGGGGTGGTGCTCTACCAGTTGGTGGCGGGGGGGTTCAATCGGCCTCTCACCACGGAATGGGCTGAGGACGTGCCGGACGCTCTTTTGAGGGCAGACATTGCTGCGTGCCTGACGGGCAAGGCGCAGCGGCGCTTCGCCCGCGCGGGGCAATTGGCCGAACGGCTGCGCAGCCTCCCCCGACGGCGGGCGGAGGTGGCGGCGCGGGAGCAGGTGTTGCGGCGGGGCCGCCTAGTCCGGACGGCGGGTGCTTTTGTTCTCCTGGTCTTGTTGACGGTCGGGGGTAGGTGGCTGTGGCTGCGGCAATCCCGTGTCCAGTGGGCCAGGAAGCAGGCGATCCCGGAGATCGAACGGCTGACGGAAGCCTCCAGGTTGGGCTGGGACTATTCCAAGCGGCGGCAAGCCCTCCGAGTGGCGGAAAGGGCGGCACCCTATTTGGCTAACGATCCGCGCCTGCAGAAGGCTCTGGATGCTTTTTCGCGGGTCTTGTCGATTCAATCAGACCCGCCCGAGGCCTCGGTGCGGATCAAGCCCTATGATGATCAGGATGCGAATTGGACGTGGCTGGGGCAGACGCCACTGGAGAAGATCAGACTCCCGGACGGCTTCTTTGTCGTGAGGTTCGAGAAGACGGGCTACGAAACGGTGGAGAGCGTTTGCGGAATCCGCTTCGGAAGCAGCCAGATCGGCATGAAGCTGGATCCGACCAACGCCATCCCGCCCGGCATGGTTCGTGTCCGCGGAGGCAAGGTCGAAGGTATGGGTGACTTGCCTGACTTTCTCCTGGACAAGTATGAGGTGACGAACCGCAAGTTCAAAGAGTTCGTTGAAGCCGGTGGTTATCAGAATCAGCGGTATTGGAAACAGCCATTCATCCGCGAAGGCAAAGTCCTCGCCTGGGAAGAGGCCATCTCCCTCTTTCGCGATAGCACCGGGCGGCCGGGGCCTGCGACCTGGGCGTCTGGAGACTACCCACCGGGCCGAGGCGACTACCCGGTTTCGGGTGTGAGTTGGTATGAAGCCGCGGCTTATGCCGAGTTTGCCGGGAAGAACCTGCCGACAAAAGATCACTGGGGGCAGGCGGCTGCTCTAAAGGGGAGCGTCTTCCTCTGGGATGGCTTCCCAACCTTGATAGCGGGTTTCAGCAATTTCGGCACGAACGGCCCGGCGCCGGTCGGGTCGCACCGGGGCATGAACGCCTTTGGGGCCCTGGATATGGCCGGGAACGTCCGGGAGTGGTGCTGGAACGAGTCCAGCAGAGGCCGGTTTATCCGCGGCGGCGCCTGGGACGACGCCGCCTATATGTACCACTACGAAAGTCAGCAGTCGCCCTGGGATCGATCTCCTCGGAACGGTTTCCGCTGTGTCATTTATCTGGACCGGGACAAGGTCCCGGCGGTTGCTTTCGAGTCCAAGGGAGTAATCAATCCACGCGACTTCAGCAAGGAGACGCCGGTTCCGGATTCGGCCTTCGAGATCTACAAAGCCAAGTTCCAGTACGATCGCACGGAATTGAAAGCGGTGGTCGAGGAACGGGACGAAAGCGCGACCGACTGGATCCGGGAGAAGGTGACGTTGGATGCCGCCTACGACAATGAGCGAGTCATCCTGCAACTCTATCTGCCCCGGAGCGGGCACAAGCCCTGCCAATCCGTGATCTATTTTCCTGGATCGGGCGCGGTTGGCGGCGTGGGCAGCCAAGCGATGTATTTCGCACGCTACCTCGATTTCCTTGTGAGAAATGGAAGGGCTGTCCTCTTCCCTGTCTATATGGGAACATTTGAAAGAACCGGAGATATGACCGGCGCCAAACTCGGACCGGATCCAGAGTACAGCTACGCCTACACTGAATTCCTGACCAAATGGGTGAAAGACTTCCGACGCTGCCTTGATTACCTCGAGACCCGGCCCGAGTTGGACCGCGAGAAGATTGCCTACTTCGGTTACAGTTGGGGTGGCTACCTAGGTCTCATAATCCCTGCCATCGAACCGCGGATCAAGGCAAACATCCTCCATCTCGGCGGGTTAGGGGGCAGCGCAGCCCAGCCCGAAGCGCAGGGCCTGAATTACATCTCGCGGGTCAAGGTGCCGACCCTGATGCTCAATGGGAAGTACGACATGCAATTCCCGCTGGAAACCGCGGTGCGTCCGGCCTTGAAACTCCTCGGCACTCCAGACAAGGACAAGAAGTTGATGATCTACGACACCGATCACTACGTCCCCAAGCAGGAGTTGAGCAAGGAGTCCCTCGCCTGGCTGGACCGTTATCTGGGACCAGTCAGGTAGGCTGAGAATGGTCGTCCGCAAAAACCGAATGTAGTCATTCGCCAGTTCTGGCCCTTTTTACAGGAGTTAGGACTTGACCTCACCAGTTCCTCGGTGTTCTTGCCGTCCATGTAGAGCTTGAACACGGTTGACATCTTGAGCGGGAATCCCTTGGGTGGCCACGCCGCCAACCGCGCCTGCGGGTAGTTCTACCAACCCAGAGGCGGAAAACAGGGGTCTCAAAACCCCCGTTTTTCGCCGCGCGGTTATCCCCTGTTCTAGTGTTGATAACCGATTCTGAATCGGACTCCGTCCGCTCCGTCGTGTCAAGTCCCCGCAGAACTCGCGACCTTTTCCCGGCCCCCGACGGGCCTGACCTGCCGGCTCTTGCTCCGCTCCACGTCGCTCCGCTGCGAAGCCGCCACCGAACCGCTTTGCTGGCCGGCTTCTCCTCTGCACTCCGTTTGACTCCCGCAAACCGGCAAGATAGCCGGATTCCCCGACGCCGTGAGAGCGCCAGTTTGTAACGCTGCGGCTACACTTCTCTTTCTTGCGAGGCTGGGCCTCCGCTAAACTAGCGCACTCCCGCCGCCCCCAATTTCAGCTTGACCTCTGGTCGTCCGTGCTTCGCGGCTGGCCTTCTGCATTGTGGCTCAGGGCTCCACCATCTGCCCGATTTCGGCTCCGGTTTATCCCTCTTCGCCTCGATTTTCGCCCGTGACGTCGAGTAGTAAAATGGCAAAGTATTTAGGCGAGTGCCGCCGAAGTCAGCGGCGAACACCAGTTCGTCGCTGCGGGAACCTGGCACATGGGAACAGGAGGCAAAGGTTACTTCACAACCGTTACCTTACCGGAGACGTCCACTTCGATGCCTTTGGCGCCGTTTGGTATGTCGGAGGATGTGGTCTTACCTCCGGGCCAGCGCACCCAGATTTGGGTCGGTGGTTCGGATGCGCCGAGCACCTGAACTGCACTGTCCTGGGACCAGTACCCGGAGCCGGCATGGATTTCCCGCGCTGGGCCGCGACGCTGGCCGGAAAGCAAGCGGAGGGTCGCGCCGATGGCGTCGGGGTTGCCCGGGCCGGCGCGCAACCGGACCCGCAGCCCCGGTTTGGCCCCGACGTTATGGTAGAGTCTGGTGGGTCCAGCGTTTTGAGTGACCACCAGGTCCACCCTCCCATCGCCATCGTAGTCCGCCAGCGCGGCCCCGCGCTGCTCGCCGTACACCTTAACGCCGCTTACCTGGCCGGGCACGGCGGCCAGGTTCCCTCGACCGTCTCCTCTCAGCCACAGACCGCGCCCGGAATCGTACGGGGAGGTTTCCGGCTGCACAGCAAAAAAGTTCTGGCTGAGAAACACGTCTTCGTTCCCGTCGCCGTCGAAGTCGCCGGTCGTCACAGCGAACGCCGGCGCCATTTGTGCCTCGAGCGGCAAAGGCCGGGCTTCAAAATGGTCTCCGCGGTTTAGAAAGAGCATGGATTCGAGGGTGTTCGCAGACAATTCCCTGGTTGTTTTCAGGCGTTCCCCGAGGATTTCGGCCAGACTGGCTTGGCCGTAGGCCAAATGGGTCGTGAACCGTTC
>Ga0315274_10004291_pt1 | contig 20988 bp, 18 predicted proteins | sample YL17G02_20_MG_FD_203700 | JGI IMG/M metagenome (GOLD analysis project Ga0315274, IMG submission 203700) | Sediment microbial communities from Yellowstone Lake, YNP, Wyoming, USA - YL17G02_20 | ecosystem: Environmental > Aquatic > Freshwater > Lake > Sediment | place: USA: Wyoming | collected...
CGGCGCCGAGCCCCACCATCCTCGCGATGTCCCTGCGCTGCGCCTCGGGTAGGTCGGGTGCCCTCTTCGTCACCTCGTCGAAGGCTAACTCCACGCTGCGGTCCATTACGTCGTTTAGGGCGACGTACCTGCCGAGGCGTCCGCTCATCTTGCCCTCGGGGAGCTTTACGAACTCGTAGCCGTAGTGGAGCTGGTTGTCCCCCATGGCCTGTTTGCCGATGGCGACGAGAGCTATCCTGAGCTGGAGCTGGGCGAGTGCCTGCTCCTGCCCTATGACGTTTATGACCTTTTCGACGCCGGTGCCGAACTTGTGGATGCTGTAGGCCATGTCTCGGAGGGTGTAGAGGGTTGTGCCGTCGCTTCGGACGAGGACGAGGCGGGGGATGGAGTGGTGGGGTGCTAGTCCCCAGCGCTCCTTGAGGGCGTAGGCGGTGGCGACCTCGTCGCAGTTGAGGACGAGGGCGCCTTGGTCGTGTTCGATGAAGTTGGTGTTCTTGAGGGCGTCGAGTACCTCGTCGGCCTTCTTTTGCCAGACTAGGTCGCTCTCGTAGTCGAATGAGTCGTAGCGGATGCCGAGTTCGCCCATGGTCTGGGTGAATCCGTCGATGCATATCTTGACGAGGCGGCGGACGGCGTGCTTGGTGTCGGGGTCGTTGTTTTCGTAGGTGGTGTTGAGTTTGGCGATCTCGGCGGCGGGGTCGGGGTAGGCGGCTATCTTCTCCTTGAGGGCCTTGTATATCTTGGGGCTCGTCTTTTCGAGGTCGGCGGCGGCTGTCTCGAATTTTTCGAGGTCCTCCTGTAGCTCGGTGATCATGGGGACGTCGGCCTTCTCCTCTGCGGCCTTCAGCTCCTTGGCTACGCGTAGGAGTTCCATGCTGACGTTTGTTGAGGCGTAGATGGCGCCGATGAAGAGTTCTCCGCGTGTGTCTGGCTCGGGTTTGCCGAGTAGGGTCCAACCCCACGTGGCTAGGGCTACTTGGCGCCCCATGTCGTTGACTAGGAAGTGGACGGTCATGCCGTTGCCGTGTAGGCGTAGCATGTTGGCGAGGCAGGCGCCGGTGATGGCGTTGCGGGCGTGGCCGATGGTGATGGGGTGGATCGGATTAGCCGACGTGTGCTCCACCATCACCCTCTGGGGCTTGTCCGTCTTGAAGTACCCGTACTCGGGGTCATTGATGGCGGTCTCGAAGACGAGCCTGTAGTAGTTGGCCTCGTCGGCGTGGAAGTTGACGTAGCCGTTCACCGCCTCGGCGGAGGCGACTAGGCCGTGGCGCTTGACGTGCTTGGCGATGTTGGCGGCTATGTCCGCCGGCTTCTGCCTGAGCTGTTTCGCGAGCTGGAATGATGCGGCTGATGCTAGCTCGCCCATCTTGGGGTCGGGCGGCTGGCTGAACTTGGACTCGGGGAGGGCTACGCCGGGGTAGGCGGCCTCTGCGGCTGCCTCTAGCTGGCGCTGGCACTCCGCTCTCAGCTTCGCGAGGGGGTTGGACATGTTAATTCACTTGGTTGTCCAGTATGGCGGGGGGGCAGGGCGTTAAAATTAGTATCGCTCCACGTGGGACAAGTCTCAAATCGGCTCACCTCTCAGGGTAGGCTATGCTCTACTTCGCCTACGGCTCAAACCTCTCCACGAAGTACGTCCGGAACTATACGCCGAGCGCCGTCTTCGTCCGGCGGGCGCTCCTCCCCAACTTCCACATAGAGTTCCGGCGCTACTCGGACAACCTGAAGGGCGGGATAAGCACGATAATCGAGGCGCCGGGGGAGATGGTACACGGCGTCATCTACGAGGTAGACCCGAAGGAGATAGAAGCGCTGGACATCTTGGAGAAGGTGCCGCTCGGCGTCTACAAGAGGGAGGGCTTCATGGTCCTCGGCGAGGACGGAGGATTGTACAGGGCGGACCTCTACAGGGTCGTGAAGCCAGAGGGACCGTACACACCCGCGAAGAAGTACGTGAACTGGATGGTCGAGGGCATGAAAGAGCATGGGATCGACCCCGCCTACGCGAAGAGGTTCGTGGACCTCTACCCTACGCTGCCGGAGTCTTCTGAGAAGGCGTAGTGGCGAGCCCGGTGGGATTCGGACCCACGTTCTCCGGCTTCGGAGGCCGGCGCCTTATCCGCTGGGCTACGGGCTCACACCACCTAGCGTTCAGAGATTAGGATTTAAAGCGTTTCCACGAGGCGCGAACTTTCGCTACCATAGATAAGAGAAAAAAATTTGTTTTCTGAGAATACAGAAATACTAAGAATATTGGATTAATACTACCTAAGCATGTAAAAATGGAATAAAAATTGCATCAATAAGAGTGGAATGAATGATAGAAAATATACCGCGAAAATAATTAAAAAGGTAACAGGTAATATCCATACAACTAAAGCTCTCATTCCAGGTCTTATTCTTTTTTCATGTACTTCGTGATCTACATCAATTGACAATGGTATCTGGAAATGGAAATGTTCATCAAATTGATGAGCGGCGTCGTTCTTAATCTCCTCTAATGTTGCCATGAAACGTTGACGACGTATATTCACAAAATACCAAAGACCAGCTAAAATTAGCCCAGCACCTGAAATTAAAATCTGTTTTAATGCCCAAATAATGATGGAATCTATGTTAATAGTTAATCCAAATCCAATAATTGTAATTTCGGCGAGTAAGAAAATACTTGATTGTTGCCATAAAATATTGTCATGTGAAGTATGAAGTTCAATAGCCTTCTTATATCGTTCAAGTAGAATTAAATCGCGGTCTTCCATCATCATTCACCAGACTAAATCCGATTTAAATTAGATTTAACATTTTTTTCTTTTAATAATTAGAACAAATTTATGCGTGTTTTTTGTGTGTTTTTAGAGAGGGTATAATAGAGAAGGAAATAGACGGCGATAGAACGTCGTAAAATGGGTTTAGGTTGGGAAAAAAGTTTCTTCGTTTAGGTAGCTAGTGGGTACTCTTCGCCGTATATTTCCTCTAGGAACTGCAGGGCCAATTCCTTAGTCATGTCGCGTATGGCGTAGCTGAACATGACCTTGATCCATGGGATGGTGACGGCCTGCTCGGCGAGCTTCGGCAGGTCCTCGTGTCTCACCCCTACCTCCTTTAGCGTCGTGGGGAGGCCCACGTCCACGATGAGGCTCCTTACTGCCTCGACGGCGGCTTGCGCCGCGTCTTTTCTGTCGAGCCCGGTGGTGTCTACGCCCATGGCCTCGGCTATCGCGGCGAGGCGGTCGGGGGAGACGACTATGTTGTGCTCCATCGCGTGTGGGAGGGCGAGGCCGCAGGCGATGCCGTGGGATGAAAAAGAGCTAAATGTATAATAATTTGACACTGTTTTTTATATTACTTCCAAAGAAAATTATATCATGAGTGAAAAGGGCTCTCCCCTTGATACAATCCGTGAATGGTTAGTTCATGCAGATACTACTCTAAGGTCTAATCTCCAAGAATACAATATGGCAGATACACGACCTTTATTTTATCTCCTCGGATTGTCCCTATCAGTATCATTTGGGTTGACTGCTACTTTCATTCTCACATATACGACAAGTTCTACTTTTTGGATAATTTTTTTAATCGCCACAGTTTTTCTGTCCCCGGTGGCATTTTTCCCTATTGCATACATTTTCGCTCCCCTATATTGTCAAATGTATGGATGTGATTTCATAAAGACAATTATTTCCTACCAAATTTTCGTCATTATTTTATCAGCCATATTATCCGGGCTTTCGCTATCGCCCATATATGCTTACGCGGGTTTTGTTATGTACATCATATTAGCTGCCATTTATCCCCTTACAAAATATATAATTAAACCAAGCATTGAGGATATGGATAAAATTTTGAATACCGTATATCAATTACTCGTTGTTGTCACGGCAATTCTTGAAATTCTATCAAGTTATCTTAAACTCTTTTAATATTTGATTATTTTTTTGATCCTTTTTCCAAGATAATCGACCACATTGACGGTGACGGTGTTGCCCATCATATAGCGTCTGGTGTCCGAAATCTTCACACGCGACGGCTAAGAGATGCGTAGATGCGTCAAGCGACCTTCAAAATATTTTATATCTCAAATGACTAGATCTGATTTATCTTGTTTGATAACTTCGACTAATCTCAACATTGTGGTTCATTATTAATCTCTTTTTTTCTTATCCACTTAATTTTATATGCTTCAGTAATTATTACCGACGTAGAGGTTCCTAAAAAAGCACCAGATAAGTATAAACGTATATCTTTTTCAGTGCTTAAACTGTCAGCTTGATACTGTATTCTTACTGCGCCCAATGGAGGAGGATAAAAAATCTCATTACTTGAAAAAGAATACCATTCATTGAATATTGTTTGCGAAGCGAAATGAGTTCTAGTTACGGGTGGCGTATAGAATATTGGCTTACAATCAGGAGGATCTTCGATAACTATCCTAAAGTCAGAAAAATTATAAGGTTCCATACCAGAATACATTCCAGAGAGATCTGATAATAAAATATCACTATAACCAATGGGGATGTTTACTTCATAAGTATCAAAGGATACCCTTGTCAGACAATCAATCCATGTGAATGTTAAATAGTACCGAAAATTTTTGGCTTTTTCAGGTAGATGTATTAGTATGAATGAAATCTTGTAATCATCATAGTACTTTGTAGTTAAGTTTTCTTTTACTTCAGGAAAATAATTTGGATCATCAAAGTTACCTAAATGAAAAATACCTCCCACGCAATTACTTATTTTAAATGGTATAGTTAATATAATTGTAGCATCATTGCCTGATTCTCGATTCATATCGAATATAATTCCGACTTTTGCTGAGGAATTATGATAATTAATTCTACTGACAATTATTTCGAAATATGTTTTATTCGAAATAATATAGTCTTTCATTAGAAATGTGATTCCACATGGGATTGTTCTTGAGCCGACATTAATTTCTTGGTAAGGGTAAATCGTTAATGCAATTGTTAGGATAGCAATTCCAACAAGAAATATTTTTGGAAGATCAAGCCTTCCAATTCTCATTTAGAAAATAGAACATCCCGACTAGTAATTGAAATTATGGGGCGATCCTGGAACGTTATTCAGCGACCGTCGCCCTGTTCCCCCCGCTCGTCTGGAGAGGGATTTTTAGTACACACTCGGAGGCAGCCGCTATGGCAAAAACGTCTTCGTCGATGCTCATATTGGGAATATTATCAACGCGATCTACGCTAATTCTTAAACAGGCTGCAAATCGGTAAAACTCAATAAAGCCCTAAGCTAAAAATAAAAAGGCGACGCGCATAAGCATTAACCATGTCCCTGCGCCGCGTCATCGTCTGCACCGGCCCCCCCGGCAACGGCCGCGACGAGATGCTTACAAAGATGAAGGAGAAGGCAAGCTTCCACTACTACCACCTCTTCCAGTACATCGTCGACGAGGCCAAGGCCGATGGCACAAACCTCAGCAAGCTAAACATACTTGACTTCTATGACAGCCAACCCGAGAAGATGGACGCACTACGCGAGGCAGCGGTGGCGCGCATCGAGGCCGAGATCAAGGAACACCCCGGAGTCCACATAATCAGCACCCCCCACCACTTCGAGTGGAAAGGCAACCGCTTCAAAGGACTAGACCACGGCGACGTCGAACGCCTCGACCCCGACCTCTTCATAATCATATTCGACGACATAATCAGAGTCCGCGAACGCCTCGCAGCCGACCCACAGTGGACCGACCACCGCTACACCCTCGGCGAGATAGCAAACTGGCGCCGCGAAGAGATGGCGGACGTCTACGAACAAGCCCGCAACTTCACCCCCCGCAAAGAGGTCCAAATAGTCGCCTACGAGAACGGCCCAGACTTCCTACGCGACATCATCTACAACCCCCGCAAGGAGAAGTTCTACCTAAGCCACCCCATAACCGGCGAAGAAGAGGAATCATTCCGCAACTTCACCAGATTCGCAACAGCCCTCAAAGACTACTACATAGTCTACGACCCATCCATGATCAAGGACTGGGAGATAGTCGAATGCTGGCGCGACGCCCTCAACTCCGCCATCGACAAGGGTGAGCCGCGCCCCGCCAAGATACCCATCCACATCCAGTACAGAGACGGCCCCAAACAAGTCACCCTAGACGCCGCCGAAGTCGAAGCCGCCATAAAGAACCTACGCTTCCAGATAATCGACACCGACTACAAGATAATAGAAAACAGCCACCTAGTAGTCGTCTACCACCCACGCCAGAGCATCAGCGCCGGAGTCATGTGCGAGATGGTCTACGCCAAGAGCCTCGCCAAACTCGTCTACGTCTACTACCCCTACGAACCCAGCCCATTCTTCGAATGGTACAGCACACGCATATTCAAAGACGAATCCGAGCTACGCGACTTCCTCATCAAAGAGTCCAAGATGACGGGGCAGACCCCCCTCGACCTCTACTCCAAACCCTAACCCACATTCACCCAACCCACACCCCACCGCCACCTCTGGATTCTAATACAGCCATGATCCCCGACTATTCGATGAAACGGCGATGACCGGCACAGTGGGGAAGGTCACTAAGAGGGACGGCAGGCTAGTACCCTTCGACCAGGCAAAGATCACCAACGCCATCTACAAGGCCCTCTACGCCGTCGAGGGCAAAGACGGAGACACAGCCAAAGCCGTCAGCGACAGGGTCGTCGAGAAACTCAAGCAATACCCGGGGCAGACGCCCGGTGTCGAGGCCATCCAGGACCTCGTCGTCGAGACCCTACGCGAGACGGGCCACCCACGCGTCGCCGACGACTACCAAACCTACAGGGAGAGGAAGGCCGAGCTACGCGCCCTAAGGGGAGAACTCGGCATCCAAGACGAGCCCAAACTCACCGTCAACGCCATGGAGGTCCTCGAAAAGCGCTACCTCCTCAAGGACGAGGAGGGGAACCTCGCCGAGACCCCGACGGGCATGTTCCTGCGCGTCGCCGAGGCCGTCGCCGAGGCCGACAAGAAATACGGCGACGACCCCGCCGCCTCGGCGGAGGAGTTCTACGCCGCCATGAGCAGGCTGGAGTTCCTCCCCAACAGCCCCACACTATTCAACGCCGGCACCAAGACCGGCTTCGCCCTGAGCGCCTGCTACGTCCTCCCCATCGAGGACAGCCTCGAAGGCATCTTCACCAGCCTCAAGAACATGGCACTGATAGAGCAGACCGGCGGAGGCGTCGGATTCGACTTCAGCAGGCTACGCCCCGCCGGCGACGTCGTCAAGACCACCATGGGCGTCGCCAGCGGCCCAGTCAGCTTCATGAAGATATTCGACGCCGCCACCGAGGTCATAAAGGCCGGCGGAAGGCGCCGCGGCGCCATGATGGCCATCCTCCGCGTCGACCACCCCGACGTCATAGAATTCATAACCGCCAAGACCCGCCCCGGCGCACTCACAAACTTCAACATAAGCGTAACCGCCACCGACGCCTTCATGCAGGCAGTCGAAAACAACGAGGACTACACCCTCATAAACCCCCGAACAAAGAAGCCCGTGAAGAGGCTCGGCGCCCGATACGTCTGGGACAGGCTCGTCGACAACGCGTGGCGCAGCGGAGACCCGGGTATAATCTTCATCGATGAAGTGAACAGACACAACCCAACCCCCACCCTCGGCCCCATGGCGTCGACCAACCCCTGCGGCGAACAGCCCCTCCTCCCCTACGAGTCCTGCAACCTCGGCAGCATAAACCTCTCCAAGATGCTACGCGGCGGCGCCGTGGACTGGGAGAAGCTCGGCAAGACGGTCCGCACCGCCGTCCACTTCCTCGACAACGTCATAGACATAAACCCCTACCCCCTCAGGGAGACCGATGAGATCACCCGCGCCAACAGGAAGATAGGCCTCGGCGTCATGGGCTTCGCAGACCTCCTCATCCTCATGGACGCCCCATACGACTCCGAGAGGGCCGCGGAGATCGGCGAAGAGATTGCCAGGTTCATAAACGAGGAGGCGGGGAAGGCCTCGGAGCGGCTCGGATTGGAGAGGGGCTCCTTCCCCAACTTCGGGGGGAGCATCTGGAAGGGCAAATACAGGGCGCGCCGCAACGCGACGGTGACCACCGTCGCCCCCACCGGCACCATAAGCATCATCGCCGGCTGCAGCAGCGGCGTCGAGCCCCTATTCGCCGTCGCCTTCATGCGCCACGTCCTCGAAGGCGCACGCCTCTTCGAGCTACACCCCATCTTCGAGAAGATCGCCAAGGAACGCGGCTTCTACAGCGGCGAAACACTTGAGAAGATAGTGAGCCACGGCACCATCGGGGACGTGGAGGATGTCCCCGAGGACGTGCGCCGCCTCTTCGTCACGGCCCACGACATCACCCCCGAGTGGCACGTCAGGATACAGGCGGCGTTCCAGAAGCACACCGAGAACGCCGTGTCGAAGACCGTAAACCTCCCCGAGGACGCGAGCCTGAGCGACGTCGAAGGCGTCTTCCGCCTAGCCTACAGGCTACGCTGCAAGGGGGTCACCGTCTACCGATACGGCAGCAAGGGGACGCAGGTCCTCAACCTCGGCGGCGAGGGGAGGGCCGCCACCGCCTCGGCGGAGTACGCCGGAGGCCGCCCCATAGAGGGCTGCGAGGTCTGCGGGTGACCGCCATGGGCCACGTCTACCTCTACTACGGCACAGGCGGAGGCAAGACCGTCGCGAGCCTCGGCCTCGCCCTCCGCTCCATCGCCCACGGCCACCGCGTCGTCATAATCCAGTTCCTGAAACACTGGAAGGAGACCGGCGAATACAAGGCGGCGAAGACCCTCGGCCCCCTCTACGAGATAAGGCAGTTCGGCAGGCCGGGCTGGATAAAGTCGGGTAAGGGTGGAGACGAGGTCAGCGTCGGGGGATTCGAGGCGAGCCTACGAGGCCCGTCTGAGGAAGATAAGGTGGCGGCTAGGGAGGCTCTCAGATACGCGGAGAGGGTGCTCAAGGCTGACCACCCGCCGGAGCTCCTCATCCTCGACGAGGTCTGCCTCGCCGCCCACATGGGCATCGTGGACACCGCCGATGTGCTCGCCCTGCTCGACAAGCTGCCCGAGGAGACGGATGCCATACTCACCGGGCGATACACGCCCGGGGAACTCATCGACAGGGCCGACTTCGTAAACGAGGTCCGGGAGGTAAAGGCCCCCTCCAAATTCGTCTCACGGGAGGGCATACAGTACTAGGTGACTCCGCCGCGCCCCGCCCAGCCGATGACGGACTCGATCTCCTTGAGCTTCTCGGCGACGAACCTGCCCTGGGGCGTTAGGTAAATCTCCTCCTCGTATGGCGCGCCGCGCCTCTCGTAGGCCTCCACGAGACCCCCATCCTTCAAGGCGTCTATGGCGTGGACGACGCTGCCGCGGGGCTCCCCCATCTCGGCGGCGACCTCATCAAGGGTCATCCTCCGGGTCTTCCCCAGAAGTATCAGCAGGGCCTTCAGGGAGAACGTGTGGCTGAGAGACTCCATGGGTTACCCCTATTTTCCGCCGAAAATAAAGGATACCCGGATCAATCCGGGTTTTCGCTGCAGGCCTGCCTGTAGCTGCTCTTCAGAAGGGTCTGGGCGTGCTCCACTATCGTGGGGCCGATGCCGCCCACCTCCGTGAGGGGGCCGGTGAGCTTCTTGGTCTTCCCGGAGGCGGATACGCGTATCTCGGCGGAGACGAGTTCCTCGATCACCCTGAGGGGTGTGTCGAACTTCTCCAACAGGTCCTCGGCGGAGGTCGTCCCTATCTGGGGGAAGCCGGAGAGGAGGAATAGCTGTCGCTTGTGGAGGGGGAGGCTCCTGTCGACGGCTCGGAGCTGGATGGCCCTGTTGTCCTTCGCCTGCTCCCTGTAGGCGAGGCGCTGTAGGAGGACGGCGGTGGAGTCGGTGTCCTCGGTGGGGATTATGCTGATGCCATAGTCGAGGGCGAGGCTGCTCAGGGCGCCGTAGACGGCGGCGGGCTTCATCGCGCTCCGCCGGAGTGCCCTGCTGACCTGCCCCTCGAGGATGAGGACCGGTTTTTCATATGCTTCGATCATCGCCTTCGCCTGGCTGAAGAGGCGCCCGTCCTTGACGCTGCCGAGGAAGTCGGACACGTCCTTCCTCTCGACGCCGACGCGGTCAGAGACGACGTAGTCGCAGACGGTGAGCTTCTGGACGTCGACCTGTACGCCGGATAGGCGGAGGTAGTTGAGGATGTCCCTGCGGGCGCTCGCCTCGTTGCTGTCTACGCAGATGTGCAGTTCCTCAGTCGTCGCCCCTCACCTCGAACTCCAGCTCGACGCGGTGGGGCGCCTCGCCGCCCTTCAGGGTCTTGAGGAAGCCGAGGACGACGTTGGCGAGGGCGCTGCCGGTGAACTTGTTGAGAGAGATGACGGAGCCGTCGACGCGTAGGAGCACCTCGGCGCTGTACTTGACGCACTTCCCCGCACTCCCCTGCCCGGCGAGTATAGCCCGCCCCATCTCCCCGCATGTTGGGTAGCCGCAGGCCTTGCAGTTCAGGCCGGCGAGGAGCGGGTAGGCACGCGCCTCGACGATGTCGGTGAGGGCGGAGGCGTCGCCGATGGGGACGACAGGCAACCCCGCCGCTTCCTTAACCTTACCGTCGATGTCGACGGAGGCGATCTCCAGCCCCATCCTGAGTGTCTCGACCTCGTCAGGGCTACGTGGCACTATGATGCGGGGGGCGATGTCTAGGGTCTTGAAGCCCTCGAGTACGATGTAGTCGACGTCGCCGAGGGCGTCCGCGGCCCTCTGCAGGTTCATCGCGCGCCTGAGGAAGATGGCCGTGTGGCTGTCGGATAGGATCGCCGAGGAGACGGCTCCCGCCTCGGCGTGGCGCCAGGTGTCCGTCCCCGGCTTGTCTAGGGGCTGATCCTCCGCCGTGTGCTTCAGTGTGCCGACTCGGTGACCCCTCCGGGTAAGCTCGGTGACGAGGGCCTCGACGACGCGGGTCTTCCCCGCCGCCTTGAAGCCGACGACGGCGACCGCCCTGGGTGCTCCCATGCCCCCACATGGCGCAGACACGGTTATATCCCCTGCGGACACCTTCAACGCCTAAATAACCGGGACGCATGGGTCTCCTTGATGGTCGGGCTCAGGTTCTTCGGCGGCGTCGGCGAGATAGGCGGGAACAAGATCTTGCTCGAGGACGGTGACACACGCGTCTGGCTCGACTTCGGCAAGAGCTTCGTCTCAGGCGCAGACTACTACACCGGGTACCTCGCGCCCCGGGGCATCACGGGACTCAAGGACTACCTAGAGTTCGACCTCCTGCCGAGGCTCGAGGGGCTCTACTCCGAGGAGATGCTCGGGGAGACCGAGATCAGGTACGAGGAGCCCCGCTTCGACGGCATAATAATCTCGCACGCCCACGGAGACCACGTGGGCCACCTCGGCTTCGTCGACCCACAGATACCCGTCTACACGGGGGCGGGGACCAGGCTCTTCATGGAGGCGGCGGACGAGACTAGCCTGAACCAGCTCGGCGATCACGCCTACAGCACCTTCAGGACCGGCACCAAGCTCGTGGTCGGCTCCCTAGAGGTCTACCCCATCCACGTCGACCACAGCATCCCCGGAGCCTACGGCTTCATAATCCAAACCTCGGAGGGCCCGCTCGTCTACACGGGGGACATGCGCGCCCACGGCCCCAAGGCGGAGATGACGGAGGAGTTCATCGAAGCGGCCGCAGAGGCTAGGCCGAGGGCCATGATAACGGAGGGCACACGAGTCACACCCGACGACCACAGGCAGAACCTCTCCGAGCAACAGGTCTACAACGGAATAGCCGAAGTCTGCAACAAACCACGCAACAAGAAGAGGCTCATCATCTACACCCACGGCCCCAGGGACCTTGACAGGCTCAGGACCTTCTACACGGCCGCCGCCGTCTCGGGCAGAAAGATAGTCGTCAGCCCAAAGACCGCCCACCTACTCTCCAAGCTCGTCCACGACGAGCACCTAGACCTCCCCGACCCCTCCCGGGACGACAACATCGCCGTCTACTACAGGCGAAAGAAGAGTGGGAGCTACGACGAGAGCGACTACTACAGGTGGGAGAGACCCTTCCTCGACAGGATGGTGACCCCATCCGAGCTGAATAAGGACCCCAGCAAATACATGGTCAACATCGACTTCACGGGACTCACCGAACTCATCGACATCCGCCCAGAGAGAGGCACACCATTCATCTACAGCATGAGCGAACACTTCGCGGAGGACGACGACGAGGGCACCGTGCTAAGGAACTGGATAGACCACTTCGGCTTGGAGTACGTGCAGTTGCACGCCTCGGGGCACATAAGCCGGGGAGAACTCTCCGACGCCGTGGCTAGGATAAACCCACGTAGGCTCTTCCCCGTGCACACGGAGCACCCCAAGATATTCAAGGAGATACACGACGGCACAGTGCTGCCGGAGAAGGGGAAGACCTACAGCCTCTGAGGGCTACTTCTCCGCCCTCTTGAATGGGTCGAGGCCAGTTATGCAGTAGGTGCAGATCTTCGCCCCTGGTAGCCCTATGGACTCGACGATGTTCTCCGGGGTGTTGTAGAGGACGTGGTCGATGCTTGGGAGGCCCTGGGCGACGAGGCGGCCTATCTCCTCTATGCTCTTCCCCACGTAGGGCTTGGCGGCGAGGGGCTTGTCCGGGGGGTCGCTGAAGCAGGGGTTGAAGATGGGGGCGTAGCTGACGAGGAAGTCGACCTCGGTGGCCCCCGCCTTGCGGAGGCTCTTGGCCACGGACTCGCTGACGGTGCCCCTGACTATGCTGTCGTCGCAGATGGCGACCCTCTTCCCACCCACGGTGGCGCGTATTACGTTGTGCTTGAGGTCGGACGCCGTCTTCCTGAAGGAGGGGTCGTAGATGAGGTAGGTGCGGCCGAGGTAGGCGTTCTTTATTATCCCCTCGTCTGCGGGCACGCCAAGGCCCTCGGCTACGCCCGTGCAGACGCTCCGCCCGGAGTCGGGGACGGGGATGACGGCGAGGTCGCCCCGCGGGCCCTTCTCGACGCCGTACTGCTTCCTGAGGTCATGGGTCTCGACGAGGGCGTGGCCGAGGTTCTTCCTGGCGACGTGGACGCTCTTCCCCTCCATTACGGAGTCGGGGCGGCCGAAGTAGACCCACTCGAAGGCGCAGTGGGAGGGGCGGGGCTCGATCACCTGCTCCTCCCTGATCCCCTCGTCTGTCATGTAGATCAGCGAGCCGGGGACGACGTCCCTCCTGTCGTCGAAGGACTCACCCATCCCCTCGAGGACGTCGACCGGGGCAGACTCCGAGGCTATGAAGAGCTTTGTCTTCGTCCTAGCCACGTGCAGTGGCCTGACGCCCCTGGGGTCACGGGCGGCGAACAGGGTGCTCCTCTTCTCCTTCTTGTCGAGGACGACCGCCACCAGGCTGAAGTAGGCCGTCGGAAGGCTCCACATCGCCTCCCTCATCGCGGGGATGATGCTAGTGCCCTGCAGCTTCGCCTCGAGGACGTCGAGGAAAGCCTCCTCGTTTGACTCCCCCTGCTTCTTGGGGATGTAACCGTCGAGGGTGACGGCGATCTTGTACCGCCCAGTCTCCAGGACCCTCGGTGGGAGGCCGCCCTCGACGCTCTCCCCGGAGGCGCAGCCGATGACAACGTAGTCGTCGGGGTGACTGAAGGGGGTGTAGCGCTCGTCGAATACGCGTGATACGAGGCCCGCGCCGCTCCAGACCCTGAGGCTCCTGTCGCCCGCGGCGGCGACGCCTGCGCTCTCCTGGCCCCGGTGCTGGACGCCGTAGAGGGTGTATAGGCTCTTGATCCCAACGTCTTCCCGCGAGTAGACGCCGATGACGCCTTGCATGGAGGAGCTTAGCGCTCACCACGTTAAAAAAACAGTCGACGGGGCTAGGAGGTCATCCTCATCGCCCGGTTGGGGGAGAGGATGAAGGGCGTGAGGTAGGCGGGGATGTTGCTGAAGGGGAGCACCTCGGGGGCGAGCCTGAGGCCGAGCTTCCCCGTCATGAAGGCGCGGCGTGCCTGTATGCGTGTCCACGCCTCGGGGTACAGCTCCTCGAACTCCCCCCGCAGCTTCGCGTCCGCGAGGCAGAGAGAGTCCTCGATGTTCGTCGTGTAGTACCTTGTCCCCGTCCCGGGGATCACGTCCACCTGGACGGCCATGCCCGAGGCGAGCCTCTCCTTCGACCCCTCGTATGATGGGCTGCTAAGCCACTCCTCCAGGCTCGTGAGGTGACCCGGGTTGAGGTGGACGCCGTAGAAGGGGTCGCCTATGCGGTTGTGGACCGCCTTCCAGAGGTCACCCCCCGTGGCGCCTACCCTGAGCTTCTCATACCACGCGGCTATCGCCTCGTAGTAGGGGGCTACAAGCTTAGGGACGTAGTCCCTGATCGCCTTCGGCAGCTCCTCCCCGGACTCGACGACGAAGCCTGCGCGAGCGTTCAGGCTCCCCCAGGCCCCATAGGCCATGGTGAAGGGGTCGCCACGCTCTATGACGCGGTTGCTCGGGCTCGGCAGGCCCATGGAGGCGCGGGGGCCGGCGCTGAGCATCAGGTGGCAGCTCAGGGGGAGGCCATTGAGCTTCATGAGCTGGACGGCCTCGTGCTCAGTCATGCCGGGTGTGAGGCCGAAGAGGACTTTTCGGAGCGCCTGGCTCGTGTAGGTGCCGACGTACTCGAAGCGGGCTAGCTGGTCGACGTCGTTGACGGCGCGTATGCCCTCGGCGGAGTGGAGGAGGAGGGCGTTGGCGTTAGTGACGTTTCCCCTCCCCGCCATCCTCCTCAGGGCGTCGGCGATGTAGCTTGGAATCTCAAGAGTCGCCCCAGGGTCATCCACCTCGACGACCGTGTAGTACTTCCACCCGGCCACGCCAACCTTGCCGCCGCGCTTGACTCCCCCCGACCCGAGTATCTCCTTCAGGGGCCTGCTCTCCCCACGTGGCTGGCTGACGAGGCTGAAGCTCTGGTAGAGGGCTACCCGCAGCCTCTTCTCGATGGGGCTTATCCCCGTGTACCCCTTGCCCTCGTTCCCGACGACGAGTACGGGCCTCGCCTCCTTCCGGATGTCGATGACTAGGAGGGTCTCCTCGAAGCGGGGGTCGTAGCCGGTGAGCCACGCGACGTTGGCGTAGTGCTCCCTGTCCCCGTAGACGACGAATGAATCATAACCATGTTCCCGCGCCTTCTCGCGGAGTTTTTCGATCCTATCGAGGTAGGTCTCGGGAGGGATAGTCGGCTCCTTAGTGGGGGTGCCGAATTCGGGTAGTTGAAGCTCAGATAGCTCGGCGTGACGCGCCAAAGAGTGCACCGTTGAAGGTATTGGTGTTTTATGTTATCAGCCTTGGGAGAGAAACGAGGCGTATGACGCGCCCGTAGATACGCCGCCGTATATACGAGGCGACGCTTGTCTCTGACCCCTGAATTCTTTAGTTACCTGAGGTAAGAGTTGATCGATGGGCCATACGGGTTTCTTTGTGGGCGTCGACTGCGGCTCGCAGGGGACGAAGGCCGTCGTCGTCGACGGGGGAGATGGGGGTGTTGTCGGGAGTGGCTACGTCGGCTACGGCTTGATCGAGGGGCTGCCCCCGGGGCACCGCGAGCAGCATCCGTCGACGTGGGTCGGCGCGATGACGGGGGCCGTGAGGGACGCCCTCTGCGAGGCGAAGATTGAGGGAAGGGTCGAGGGGATCGGCGTCTCGGGGCAGCAGCACGGCTTCGTCCCAATGGACGCCCGGGGGGATGTGATCCGCCCCGCGAAGCTGTGGAACGACACGAGCACCGCCGAGGAGTGCAGGTGGCTCATAGAGCGCCTCGGCGGCGTGAGGGAGGTCGTGAAGCTGACTGGCAACACGATCCTCCCCGGCTTCACGGCGGGGAAGATTCTCTGGATGAAGAGGCATGAGCCAGATAACTATGCCCGCCTCGCGACCGTGCTCCTCCCCCACGACTACCTGAATCACTGGCTCACGGGGAGGGTGACGATGGAGCCGGGGGACGCCTCGGGGACCGCCCTCATGGATGTCAAGACGAGGCGGTGGAGGAGGGAGGTCGTCGAGGCAATCGACCCGGAACTCGTGGGGAAGCTTCCCGAGATACGGCCTTCCAGTGAGCCCTCGGGAACCCTCAGGGGGGAGGCCGCGGACCTTCTCGGGCTCCCCGAGGGCGTCCTCGTGAGCGCGGGCGGCGGCGACAACATGATGGGCGCCATCGGCACGGGGAACACTAGGCCCGGCATCGTCTCCGTCAGCCTCGGCACCTCGGGCACCATCTACGCCTACTCGGGGAGGCCCGTCGTCGACCCCATGGGCGAGGCGCACGCCTTCTGCGACTCCACGGGGGCCTGGCTCCCCCTCGCCTGCACGATGAACGTCACCGTCGCCACCGAGGCGGTCAGGGGACTCCTCGGCCTCGGCTACGAGGAGCTTGAGGAGGCGGTGAAGGCGACTCCGGTTGGCTCAAGCGGGGTGCTCCTCCTCCCCTACCTCACGGGTGAGAGGACGCCGAATGTCCCGGATGGTAAGGGCGTACTCTACGGCTTGACCCCCGACAACCTCACGGCGGGGAACCTGGCACGCGCCGCGATGGAGGGCGCGACGATGGGCCTCAACTTCGGCTTCAACCGCCTCAAGGAGATGGGTATAGAGCCCGGCGAGGTCCGGCTCACCGGCGGCGGCTCCAAGAACGGGGCCTGGAGGAGGATGTGCGCCGACGTCTTCGGCGTCGAGACGGTCTGCCTCGGGGTCGACGAGGGCGCGGCCTACGGCGCGGCGCTCCAGGCACTCTGGACGCATAGGAGGAGCCTCGGGGAGGACGCGTCCATCTCGGAGTTAACCGACTCCTTCGTCCGCCTCGACGAGGGGACGAGGGCGAAGCCCGACGGGGGAAACGTCGAGGCCTACAAGAGGCTCCAGAGGCTACAGGATAGGCTCAGCGTCGACCTCAGGGGCGCCTTCAGATCCTGACCCGGGAAGCTGTTTTATCACCCTTGGGTCATCTTCAGACCATGCTGGACCTGAGACCCCAGAAGACTGAGAGGACCCCCGAGGAGATGCTAGGGCACCTCAAGGGGACTAGGCTTAAGCCGCGCTTCAGCGTCGGCGTCTGGTACTTCTACCCCGGCGGGGGGCGCTTCCACGACGCCTACGTCGAGAAGGGCACAATCGCCGACTGCATAGAGAAGATCAAGGTGATGAAGGACGAGGGGATAGTGGATGGATCCCTCGGCGTGGAGGCCCACTACCCCAACGAGGTGAACAGGGAGAACATCCACCTCTACGAGGGGCTTGAGAAGGAGACGGGCATCAGGCTCATCACATGCATCCCCATGCTCTTCTACGACAGGCAGTTCGAGTTCGGCAGCCTCAGCAACCCCGACGCCAAGGTGAGGAGGCTCGCCACGGACCGCCTCAAGGAGAGCCTCAGGCTAAACAGGGAGCTGGGGACGGATGTCTGCGTCATCTGGCCGGGGATTGACGGGTACGAGGACCCGTTCGGCCACGACTACTACGGTATGTGGAGCCGCTTCGAGGGCGCCGTCGCGGAGGCGATGGATGAGGTCCCGGGGATGAGGGTGGCGATGGAGCCGAAGCCCTACGAGCCCCGTGGGAACAACATCTACAGGAACACGGCGAACGGGCTGCTCTTCGCCCGGAACGTCGAGGCGCTGTTGAAGCATAAGGATAACCTGAAGCTGCTGAAGGATGGGCACGCCCTTGTTGGGCTCAACCCCGAGGTGGGGCACGTCCTCATGGGGCACGAGGACCTCCCCGGGGCCTTCGCCTCGGTGCTCCGCGAGGGACGCCTCGCCCACAGCCACTGGAACAGCCAGCCCCTAGGCAACTACGACCAGGACCTCAACGCCGGCGTCCTCGGCATCGACCAGATGCTCGCCACCCTCCTCGTCTTCAAGATGTACGCCTACTCCTGCTTCTACGGCATCGACATCAACCCGGAGAGGATGCCCGTCGAGAAGGCCATAGCGCTCAACGTGAACGCCCTCAACGCGGGGGTCGAGGTCGTGAACGGCTTGGACTACGATGCCCTCGTCGAGGCGATGTACGATCCCTCTGGTCACAGGGGTGTCGTCGAGGAGACGCTGACGAAGGCGTGGGCGCCCAAGGGTACGAAGCTGAAGAAGATTCCCAGGTGACCGGCCAACGTGGGCTGCGGCTAGAGGATGCCGCTGCGCCGCGCGAAGGCGATCGCCTCGGTCGAGGGTATCCAGCACGATATTTCGAGGTGGTGTCTCTTCGCTGGGGGGATGTCGCTCTCACTCTCAGGGTCCCTGACCCTGCTCATGATGCCGACAACGTTCCCGTTCTCTAGGAACCCTGGGCACCCGCTCCCCCCGCCGTAGATCTGCTTATCCACCTCGTACCAGGGCAGGGGCTTCCCGGTCAGGTTGTCGATCACGTAGGCCGATATGAATGCGCCCTGGAACCTCTCGACTAGGACGATCTGGGGCCCCGTCGGGGTCGATAGTACCTTGGGGAGGGGGAAGCCGAGGCTGCCGCAGAGCGTCCCGCTCGGGAGCACCCTGTTTTCGAGGGTTACGCATCGGGTTGAGCGTGGGTTCTTTACGCGTAGGAGGGCGAGGTCCCTCTCGATGTCCTCGGTGATCAGTGTGGTGGCCTCTGCCTGCTTGCCGATGTCTGGGGAGCGTATGACGTCGAGCTCCTTGTTGACCGGCTTGGTGACGTCGCCGTCGAGGTGGACGCTGTGGGCGTTCGTCATGACGACCCCGGGGGAGATCATGAAGCCCGAGCTCGGGGTGTGGTAGATCTTGTCCCCGATGGTCGTCCTGCCCCAGACGCCGTAGAGGGACTCACGGATTAGCGCCGTCGCTTCGCTGAACATGGCGCATAATTTGAGCTACACCGTATATAATGGTGCGTAACTCTTTGAAACGTCGGGAGTGTAAACGGGGACTCCATTAAAACCCGGGAGGAGTAAGCGGCTTGTCCCGTTGAGGTGATACGAGGCGACTCATCCCGGGGGGATTGGGTGTTGTCTCTGGCTTTATTACTGCTTAAATAAGGGGCTCAATCAATAATCGACGACTGGGTGCCAGTGTTGAGGGTCGCCGTCGTCGACAAGGAGCGCTGCAAGCCGGACAAGTGTGACCTTGTCTGCATAAGGTTCTGCCCGATGGTAAGGACTAGGAGGGAGGCGATACGCGTCGGTGACGACGGGAAGGCGTACGTGGCGGAGATGATCTGCAGCGGCTGCGGCATCTGCGTCAAGAAGTGCCCCTTCGATGCACTGCGCATCGTAAACCTGCCCGACGAGCTGAAGACGGACCACACTCACCGCTTCGGCCCCAACGCCTTCACCCTCTACAGGCTACCCACCCTGAAACAGGGGAGCGTCGTCGGCATACTAGGCCGAAACGGGATCGGCAAGTCCACGATCCTCCGCATCCTCAGCGGGGAGCTAGTCCCCAACCTCGGAAACTACATGGAGACCCCAACCAAGGAGCAGGTGAAGGAGAACTACGCCGGGCAGCCCATGTACGACTACCTCGACGCCCTCTACGGCGGGCGGATGCAGGTGGTGCACAAGCCCCAGTATGTCGACAAGATACCCAAGATCGTCAAGGGCACCGTGGAGGAGGTGCTGAAGAGGTTTGACCAGAGGGGCCTGCTGGAGCAGGTGGCGAAGGAGCTTGAGCTTGAGTACCTGATGGATAGGCAGCTTGAGGTCCTCTCGGGGGGCGAACTGCAGCGCGTTGCCATCGCGACCGCCGTCCTCAGGGACGCCAAGGTCTACCTATTCGACGAGCCGAGCAGCCACCTCGACATCTACCAGCGCACAAAGGCGGCGCGAGTTATCCGCAGCCTCGTCGACGCCGAGAAGATGGTTGTGGCGGCGGAGCACGACCTCGCTGTCCTCGACTACATGAGCGACGACGTCTTCCTCCTCTATGGTGAGCCCGACGTCTACGGCATCGTGAGCCACATCCACACGGTCCGCGAGGGCATAAACATCTACATAAACGGCTACATCCCCGACGAGAACATCCGCTTCAGGGACACCCCCATAATCTTCCACGACAAGCCCCCGAACGCCGACAGGGGCAGGACCCGCTCACTCCTCCAGTGGAGCGAGCTGAAGAAGAGGTACGGCGGATTCAGCCTCGACGTCGAGGCGGGTAAGATAGGCGTCGGCGAGGTGGTGGGCATCCTCGGGATGAATGGCATCGGCAAGACCACCTTCATCAAGATGCTCGCCGGGGTCGAGCAGCCCGACGAGGGCTCCGTCAACAACCCGACGCTAAAGGTGAGCTACAAGCCCCAGTACATAAGCAGCAGCAGCGTACCGGGCACCGTCGAGCAGGTGCTCAGGAAGGCTGCGGGGGAGAAATACGGTGAGCAGTGGTTCACCGCCGAGGTCATCGACCCCCTGCACGTCAAGCGGATGCTGGAGAGGGAAGTTAAAGTCCTTTCCGGTGGGGAGCTTCAGCGCGTCGCCATCGCGGAGTGCCTGAGCAGGGACAGCGACATCTACCTGCTCGACGAGCCCAGCGCATACCTCGACGTCGAGGAGCGCCTAGCAGTGGCGCACGCCATCCGCCGCATCACCAAGATGAGAGGCGTAACAGCCTTCGTCGTCGAGCACGACATAGTCACCCAGGACTTCATCGCGGACAAACTCATGGTCTTCACAGGCGAGGCAGGGCGCATCGGCCACGCGGGCCAACCACTCAGCCTCGAAGACGGCATGAACGACTTCCTCGAACAGATGGGCGTCACCTTCCGCCGCGACGCCGACACGAAGAGGCCCCGAGTCAACAAGTCGGGGAGCAAGCTGGACAGGGAGCAGAAGGAAAACAGACGCTACTACTACACCAGCTAAATCGTCCGACAACGGGTTGTTCCAGGGACCCCGTCGGTTAGTGGCCGCCGAGGACGAGCGCAATCACAGCGACCACTACGCCGGCGACCACCATCTTAAGCCCCGAGAGCAATACGTATTTCTCGCTGAGGCGCCCGAGGAAGATCCCTAACACGAAGAGGA